>ERZ772807.86-NODE-86-length-59798-cov-6.181728_pt1 | contig 59798 bp, 52 predicted proteins | sample MGYA00511472_ERZ772807 | MGnify/ENA primary metagenome ERZ772807 (study PRJEB29015, sample SAMEA2737947) | human oral metagenome | biome: human oral; feature: human-associated habitat; material: dental | place: China | collected 2039 ... | reverse complement strand
CTCGTGGCTTGTCTGATGTGGATATTGAGTGGGAAGAGTGGAAAGGAAAAGAGAAAGGAGACGCCCCCACGCCCAAACCGAAAGAAAAGGAGAATAAAGAAGAGGGAGGACCAGTGGTAGGATGAAAGCCTCCCCAAAAAGCCTCCCCAAGCCCAAGCCTCACCCCCAGCCCCTCTCCCTCGGGAGAGGGTAGCTCTAGGAGAGGATGTGCCTACGGGGGCTAGTTAGGATAAGCGGGTGAAATGCCACAAAGTAAGGACAGACGAGAGCGTCTGTCCTTATTTATTTCAGTAAGTGAATCATCGTTTGGGCTTTGAATGATGATTTTATGAATCTCTTATGGCATCTGCAACTGATGTTCCCAATCAAATAGAAATTAGTACCATTGTATGGCTCTGTTGATTCCACTCCGCTTATCATACTTCAAGGCATCCGTTAGTGTTGATGCGTTACAACGGAAAGTAAAGTTGTAAGAGGTGTAAGGTGCCAATACAACTGACGCACTCATATTGAAGCAGTGAAGGTCGCGAGACAGACTAGCTGTCGTCATACTCATGGCGTGGTTCTCGAAATCATAGCCACTAGAGAAGTTGATGTTCCATCCGTCACTGATACGAATATTCCCTGAGAAATTCAATGTCTGTGTGAACTTATAAGGGTAACGCATGGTCTTAGTATTGAACTTTCCCCCCGTATTCTCACGCATTGTGATACCATAACCGATGGTTAATGACCATGGCATGTTAAATCTCATGTAACCGTTCTCATCAGTTTCTGCGATGTTACCACGCTTCTTTTTGGCTGCATATTTACCTTTCTCGAGGTCGTCATCCATGTTCGATTCGATGTTGGTATCTGGTCCATCGCTTCCTTCTGAAACCTTGTTGTCGTCCTTATCATCCTTATGTCCGAACCACTTACGCAACTTCTCTGGGTTAAGAGTGAATGAGAAGTTCTGCGACATACCCAGGAATCGAGGTAAACGACCATATCCCCATTCTGTGTGGTTACCAACGTATGGTTTGCCACTAGCGTCTAACTCGTATGCATAAGTAGCGAATTGGGCATTCATAGAGAATGTGTAATTCTTCCACCACTTCAATCGGAGACGTACACTTAGATCACTCCAGCGATGGAAATTGGTTGCTGCATTGTAAGACATCGTTGCTCCCAACTCGTCAATGAGACTAATCTTCTTAAATCCAGTAGAGTCCTTGTCACTCTTGATCTTCATCTCCAGATTGTTGCTAACGTCCCATGAAATCATCTCCGTTTTGGTCTTTCCTGGTACGCTATAAAGCTCCTCTTGGTAAGGTGAATACTCAACGAGTTTCACGTTACCGCTTGCGTCCGTGTACTGGTAACTATCGTAGTAACCATAATGACGAGAGCCGAAGTTAGGGGAATAAGAGAATGAGATTTGAGGGGTGATGACGTGTCGGATTGCTTGGATCTTATCGCCAAATAGCTTACGATTAGGCTTCCAGAAACCATATAACTTCGTACTTGCTCCAACGCTCATACTCCAATTATAAATATTGTGGAAACCGTATGTTGTATCCTTCACCTCCGTCTGATGGATTGCATCCCACGAGCGATTCACCTTCTTTGAATACATTCGGTCAACGAAATTGAACGATGGCGTGACGTTGATATAATTAAATAAGGTGAAGTTAGCCTGTACTGGAATCGTGTGTTGGAAGCCGTTCCGCCAGTCCTTAAAGAGGTTCGAGTGCAATAGTTTATCCTCGTTAGTTGTGATCGAGTTAGATAACTGTCCAGTATAGCTCATAGATACCTTCTCATACCAACGCTCCTTACCCACAGCATGCTTCCGCTTGAATGGATAGAAGCGACTTAGGCTGATATTCAAGTCGGGGAGGGTCATTTGTATGGTGTTATCACGCATGTTCTGCGATAGGTTTGTGGTAGCACTTAGTGACAAACCTATGCTTGAGAAAGTTGTACTCCAGCTAACAGAAGAAGTACGAGTAGACTGTGTTAAGGTCTGTGGGTTGTATAAGCTATTGAGGTTGTTACGCTCATAACTTGACGTAGCAAAGTTCACGCTGGCAGCAAGAGAGCTGTATGGATTCGCTTTCGGATCCTGTCTATGGTTCCATTGAATCTTAAAGCTCTCCTGTTCGGAGTAGTCTGGTAAGCCCTTATCACCCGTCTTTGAGTCTTGATAACTAAACAGGAACGAACCCGAATAACGATAACGTTTGCGGTAGTTGCTGGCTGCTGATAGTCCCCAAGAGCCTTTGGTGTAGATTTCCCCCAATAGTTTTAAGTCCCACTTATCGCTTATTGCAAAGTAATAACCACCATCGCGGAGATAGAAACCACGATCCATTTCATCACCATAGCTCGGCATAATGAAGCCACTGGAGTATTTCTTTGAGAAGGGGAAGAAGCCATAAGGGATGGCTAAAGGCAATGGAATGTCAGCTACCACAAGATAGGCAGGACCAAAGACAACGTCTTTTCCTGGTCGAACTTTGGCTCTTGAGAGTGCAATATAGAAGTCGGGATGAGGGTCGTCACACGTTGTATAGCGTCCATGTTGTAAGTATATGACTCCAGAAGAGTCTCTTTTGCCCACCTCACCACTAAGGAAACCATCCTGTTGTGCGGTATATACACCTTTAATTAAGCCTTTCTTCGATTTGAAGTTGAATGCCATTGTGTCACTCTTGTACTCATCTTTGCCCATAGTAAAGAGTGGCTTCCCTTTGATTCCACCCTCTTCTGTTGAGTCGGGAGTACCTGTTGCACGCACCAAACTGCTGTCGAGATTCATAAACACCTTATCGCTCGCCAGCTTCATATTCTCATAATCGACCTTAGAACCGCCGTATAAGTAGGCAGTTCCCGTGCTGGCATCATAGACCAAAGAGTCCTGTGCTGAATAAGTAACTGGAGAGTTGATTCCATTCGAGCGTAGTCTCATCATACTATCAGCCTTGATAGAGTCGTCGATGACCTTATTATGATGGTAGATAGCCAGCTGAAGAGAGTCCATCTTCGTGGTATCCTGCGTGTCTTCTTTAACCTCCTTGCGATCGTTACCCACGTTGCCTTTAAGCAAGCTGTCCACTACGATAACGTTACCCTTAACCTTCTTAGCCTTCTTCGGTTGTGGAACTGGCATGCGAACACTTGCCATCGCACATACGATGACGAACGATAGTAGGAGTATAATGCTCTTATTTCTCATTGCCTAATACCGTGCAAAAGTACTGAAATAATGGTGAATTCAAATATCATTACGCTATTTTAACGTTTCTGTCGTTCGGTCTTTTAAGACGCTATTTATATTAGTTAATTATGTTGCTTTAGCCTTTCTCTTAGCCTGTTGATTGTTAGTCAGAATTGAAGAGGTGCTTTCCTTTATTTGAGAAGGGCGTTCCTTCACATTGAAGAAAGCCTCTCTTCAATGGCAAGAAAGGCTCTCTTTCTTTTCAGTCTTTTATTATCTTTTACCCTAATAGGATTTTCCTTTGATAGAACGGAGTATCAGTAAGACAATTCTAAGCCAGATCTAAGCCTAAAGCCTCAATGAGTTTCGATACAGGGCGATTCTCTTTTTTGAGTTTCTCAAGCTCTTGAAGAGGTGTAAGCATTGGTTTGATCTCCTCCTGCTTGGCAAGTCTGATGTCCACTTCAAGCTGTCCATTGTGCAAATACTTAGCCAATGTAGCTCGGATTCGAGCCTTGATAGGCAGCAACTCATTGAGTTGGATGTTGTTTTCAGCAAGTATCTGAATATTCGGGAAAGCTGTTATTGTAGGGGTGATATTGCCCATGCGCTGTGCAAGAGCTTGCATCCCGTTAGGCATACGTTTGCACATTGCACGCCATTGTACAATGAGTTCTTGTTGAGAAAACTCCTCTTTCTCCTCTTTATTAGTTACTTCTGGTTCGTTGGTGTTAGCTTTCTTTCGTTCTTCTCCTTTGAGTAAGTTGCTGACCGAAAGCCCCATTCCGCCTAAGTTAATCGATGTGGGTAAACCATGGGCGACGACAGCAGCACCGCTCTGATTGGCTGTTGACTCTTTGGAAGAGCTGTTGGAAGAGGGTGCAATGGCTACAGATGCCTCTTTGTCTGTTGACTTGTGAGACGCCTCATGATGATGTTTAAGGCTCCCAACCACCTGCTGAGTTGGTTTCTGTTGAGCCTTTACAATAAGATTCTTGAACAGGGATTTTAATCGTTTAGGGCTACGCCCCGAGGCTGGGACATCATCGTCCTTCTGTGTTATCTGCGCTATTTGGATGAGCGTGAGTTCAACGAGTAAACGCTTATTAGAGCTTTGTCGATATTCAACATCACATCGGTTCATAATCTTCAAAGCATTATATAGGAAGAGAGTAGGGCACTTCTGCGCCTGCTCTTGGTATCGTTTGCGTTGTTGTTCGCTAACCTCTAACAATGGAAGAGTTTGTGCATCCTTTGCCATCAATACGTTGCGAACGTGCGAAGCAAGTCCATTGATGAGGTGACCGCCATCAAATCCTTTGTTGATAACATTGTTCAGAAGAACCATAATGTCGCTTACCTTATTCTCAAGAGCAAGATTGATGATGTTGAAATAATTGTCTTCATCAAGCACATTGAGGTCTTCTATCACTTTTTGGTAGGTGATATTGCCTTGCGAGAAACTTGCAGCTTGATCAAAGATAGAGAGTGCATCACGCATACCACCATCTGCTTTCTCTGCGATGATGTTGAGAGCTTGCTCCTCATATTGTATGTTCTCTTTCTCAGCAACAGCCTTTAAGTGGTTGATGATATTAGGAACTGTCATGCGTTCGAAGTCATAGATCTGGCAACGAGACAATATGGTTGGTAAGATCTTATGCTTTTCAGTGGTCGCAAGGATGAAGATTACGTGTGCAGGAGGTTCCTCCAAGGTCTTGAGAAATGCGTTAAAGGCAGCTGTTGATAACATGTGAACTTCATCAATGATAAACACTTTGTAGCGTCCAACCTGTGGTGGAATACGGGTCTGCTCCATAAGTGTTTTGATGTTCTCAACCGAGTTGTTACTTGCTGCATCAAGCTCAAATATGTTGTAACTACGCCCTTCGGTGAATGCTTTACAGCTCTCACATTCGTTGCAGGCTTCGCCTTCTTTGGTGGGATGCTCGCAGTTGATTGCCTTTGCAAAGATACGTGCACAGGTCGTCTTACCCACTCCTCGCGGTCCACAAAAGAGATAGGCATGAGCCAATTTACCACTTTTTACAGCATTCTTCAGCGTGGTAGTCAATGCCTGTTGACCAACGACAGAATCGAAGGACATCGGTCGATACTTGCGCGCCGAGACGATATATTCATCCATAAGTCATATTTTCTAATTCGTAATGCAAAGGTAATAAAAGTTGAGAAAAGACTATGTTAGACCCGAGTTATTAAATTGTTAATTTGCTAAAAATCTGTTTGCTACATGCCAACATGTGCAATCTTTTCCTTACTTTTGCACAAAATTGAATTATAAGTGAGCAAGATTACTGGACATATACTTGGCTTTCTAAGTCGGTTCAAGTTTCATATTGTTATCCTCTTGGGCGTTCTCATTGTAGGAGTCTTGGATGAAAATAGCTTTATGAAGCGCATAGAATATGCCTACCAAATTGATGATTTGAAGGCAGAAATCCAAAAGTATGATAGGCAATATCATCATGATACCCAACAACTAAAGGACTTAAAGCGTGACCCGAAAGCGATTGCTCGCATCGCAAGGGAGCGTTATTTCATGAAGGCGGATGATGAAGATATCTTCGTTCTAAGCGATGATGAACAGCCTGATAATACCCAAAAGTATGAGACAACTGAGTAAACTTGAATCAATAATCTATCTTCTTGGTGGAATAACGATGGTTGCAGGTGCAGGGCTGTATGCCTTTTTCATTGTTCAACATGCTGCATGTTGGATAATGCTTATCGGTGCTTTGGCTTTCGTCTTAATGCAGTCACGCCAACGATATGATGGTTCTTCACTGACTATTCGTCGCTTACGTAAGATTATGACTATTGCTGGCTTGGGCTTTATCATTGCTGGCTTCTTTATGGTGGAGGACTCTTATATGTTCCTTCGACCAGTATTCTCTAATACAGCTGAGGGTTACACTACTTACGTAAACATCTTTCATCACAACTGGGTGATACTCCTTTTAATCTCAGCAATCTTAGAGATGTACACGTCACATCGTATTAGTTATGAGCTAAAAAAGGAACTTAACGAGGCAAGTAACTAAAAAAGTCTAAAAGAGGAATAGATAGTTTTAATTTGAATAAAAATGTTTCTTGGCATCAATTATACATTGTACTTTTGTCAAAACGGAACCATTTAATGACCTATGAATAAAGTTCTTTACGCACTTTTAACGCTTATCACTTGCACTTCTTGTGGAAGTTCTTTCAATATACAAGGCACTTCTAACGTCTCAAGTTTAGATGGTCGGAAGCTCTATCTCAAGGTGGATAAGGCAGACTCGTTGGTTAACTTGGATTCATGTGACGTCGTTCATGGACAGTTCTCATTCCATGGTACGATTGATTCAGTTAGGGTTGCGCAGGTGTTTATGGATGATATTAACCTCCAATTCCCCGTTGTTATTGAAGGTGGAGATATAGTAGTTAAGTTGGACAACACCCAACAGCGCGTTAGTGGAACACCATTGAATGATAGGTTAAATGACTTCTGGACGAAGTTTACTCAACTACGAAATCAATACGGAGAGATTGATCATGAGGAGAGTGCGGCGATACTGAATGGACATGACGAAGCGGCTATCAACGCTCAACTTATTAAGAAAGCACTGGGCGTCTATGCGAAGAGTGACAAGCTATTCACTAAGTTTGTCACTGAAAACTTTGATAACGTGTTAGGTCCGTGGTGCTTTATGACACGCATATCATACGATACTACGCCTGATGCCTACCCTGTTTGGATGAATGATTATATGTATGCTAATGCTGTTAATCAACTGCCTTCTTGGGTCGAGTTCATCATGGCTAAGGCCACAGATAACTTTAAGAACAATCCCGAGATAAAGTCTTTTTATGCAGAATTCTTACAGGCTCAGAAGGAAATGAATGGTATGGCTGAACCCGCAAATGCACCGATGAACGATGCGCCAGGTACTACGCCAAATGCTTCAATGGCTCCTCCTACACCAGCAGAGATGGCAGGTGACTCTATTCCAAAGTAATTATCACAATAGTTATAACGGCGTATCACAATAGTGATAATGAAGTATCACAAGGGTGATAATGGATTGTTACAAGGGTGATAACGAATGATTGCAGTTGTGGAGAGTGCTTTGAGTATTAGAGATAGATGGTTTAGAAGACTCAATAGAGGCTCACTTTATTCTCAACGAAACCCCTAAAACATTTATAATTATATGCGGAGACTTATTCAAGGCGGTACTATCGTCAACGAAGGTCGAAGTTTTCTCGGCTCAATAATCATAGAGGATGATTGTATCAAAGATATTATTAAGGGTAATCTAACAGCCCGTGGCACATTTGACGAGGTAGTCGATGCCACGGGATGTTTCGTCTTGCCAGGTGTTATTGATAGTCATGTCCACTTCCGTGAACCAGGGCTTACAGAGAAGGCAGACCTCGAGAGTGAGAGTAGGGCAGCTGCTTTCGGTGGTGTGACATCCTATTTTGATATGCCAAATACCAATCCCCAGACCACAACCATAGTGGCTTTGGAAGATAAGTGGGCGCGTGCTGCGAAGTCAAGTCACGTTAACTATAGTTTCTTCTTTGGTGCCACGAATGCGAATAGTAAGTTATTTGAGCAATTAGACATCCACACTATTCCTGGAATAAAGCTCTTCATGGGAGCTTCAACGGGGAATATGCTGGTAGACCAACGTGATTCCTTAGAGGCAACCTTCCGTGTTGCAGCCTCTTTGGGGCTTCCTGTTATGACGCATTGTGAGGACTCTGGTATCATAAACCAGAATATGAAGGCGGCTAAAGAACGCTTTGGAGAAGACCCTGACATTACCTATCATTGGGAAATCCGCAGTGAGGAGGCTTGTTGGCAGTCGTCTTCCTTAGCTGTTGAACTTGCCAGGAAATACAAGACACAACTTCACATTGCACACGTCTCTACGGCTAAAGAGCTTTCATTAGCAGGTCATCCAAAAGATGAGGGGCGCATAACTCTTGAGGCAGTGATTGCCCACATCATCTTTTCCAACGAGGATTATCTTACGAAAGGCGCACTAATCAAATGCAATCCATCCGTTAAGACCTCTACTGATCGTGCTGCTATTCAACAAGCACTCATGTCTGGTAGTATTACAACGATCGGTACAGACCATGCTCCCCACCTCCTTTCTCAAAAGCAAGGAGGCTGTGCCAAGGCTGCTTCGGGTATGCCCATGATTCAGTTCTCACTGGTTTCTATGTTGGAACTGGTGGATAATGGCGTTCTAACCATCGAACGACTGGTTGAGTTAATGGCGCATGCTCCAGCGCAACTGTTCGATATTGACAAACGAGGTTACCTACGAAAAGGCTACAAGGCAGATGTTACGATCGTTCAACCACATCAATCATGGACAGTAGACGAAGCGTGCATACAGAGTAAATGTAAGTGGAGCCCGATGATGGGACACACGTTTCAATGGAAGGTAATACACACTTTCTGCAATGGACACCACCTATTGGATAATGGCAAATTAGACACAACAACAAGAGGGGAGAGGCTCACCTTCCGCACTGCAAGATAGTAGAGAATATGAATGAAAGCAAGCTCGTTACTTTGTTTAGGTAAGATAGATGAGGAGCAACAACGTGACTATGCACATCGGCGAGTGCTCCCTGTGGAGAAAGTAAGAATCTTTTTAAGTGCCAATCTACTAAAGACATGATAGCAAGAATTGTTATATACCTTATCTTAATGATAGTCCTTTCGGATCTGTACATCGATATGCACTATTTCCGAAAGCGTTATCATGTAACCTGGTGGCAGCGTCTTCTATGGTGGATACCCTGCATTGGTATGGTTGTCTACACCTGTTTATTGGCTTCCATACGCAACTTTGCACCTGCAGACCTTACTTGGTTGAACACCTATCTCTTCCTCCTTGGAATGTTCGTAGTGCCCAAGACTGTTTTTGCAATTGCCTCGTTCTTCGGCTGGATAATGCGTAAGTATATCACACATACGCATCGCAACTGGGGACATTACATAGGAGTTCTATTGGGCGTAGGTGCTTTTGGTGTTTATGTCTATGGGCTTACAGCTGGCGTATCAGCAATAAAAGTGAACCACATCGACCTATCTTTTAAGAATCTACCCGCTTCTTTCAATGGCTATCGCATTGTACATGTATCTGATTTGCACCTCGGAACCTTTGAAGGATGGCGTGAGAAGATATTGAAGGCAGAGATGGATAGTATAGAAAAACAGCACGCTAACCTTATTTGTTTTACTGGTGACATACAGAATATGCGCCCACAAGAGGTGGAGGCAATGCAATCGGTTATTCGTAAACCGATGTCGCATACCCTCTCAGTGTTGGGTAATCACGACTATACAGAGTATATCGTAGGGAATAAGAAAGAGAAGATTGCACAAGAGATGAGGCTTGTCAAGGATGAAGAAAAGGGCTTGGGCTGGACGCTCTTGCGTAATCAACACACGATAATAAGGTCACCTAAGGGAGAGCTGATATATATATGCGGTACAGAGAACGATGGGAAACCACCATTCCCCAACTATTCTGATTATCAGAAGGCGACCGCAGGGATTCCTAAAGGAGCATTTGTCATCATGTTGCAACATGACCCTTCTGCCTGGAAGCGTTCAATCTTGCCTAAAACGACAGCCCAATTAACGCTCTCTGGACACACTCATGGCGGACAAATGCAGATCTTTGGATGGCGACCGACAAGCCTCCGACAGCATGAAGACCATGGACTCTACAAGCAAGACGGGCGTTATCTCTATGTGACAGCGGGGCTTGGCGGACTCGTTCCTTTCCGTCTCAACATGCCAAACGAAGTAACGGTAATAACGCTACATACGAAGTAATAACGAGTAATAAACAATAAAAGAAAGCAAAAAGAATTATCTTATGAGCAATACGACAGCACAACAACACTCGAAGCACACCATTCATCACCCCTCCTTCTTGGCGTTGATGGGAACACTCCTGTACGATCTCTATACATTGTGCATAGTACTTCCTCTTTTCATTCTTGCCTCTATTCTCACAGCCTTAATAACGACGATTGGCTGTCGATTAGGCAATGGGCATTTCTGGGGATACTATCCTGGGAAGTGGTGGTCATGGTTTACTATCCGCTTACTGCTCCTCCCTGTAAAGGTAGAAGGGCGTGAACACTTAGACTCCAAACAGAGTTATGTCTTTGTTAGTAACCATCAAGGAGCATTCGACATCTTCCTTATCTATGGCTTTCTTGGGCGTAACTTCAAGTGGATGATGAAGAAGGCTATTCGCAAGATACCGCTCATTGGACTTGCATGTGAGCAGGCTCACCACATCTTTGTGGATAAGAGTGGGGCGAGCAAGATAAAGAAGACATACGATGAAGCACGTGAGACGCTACGCGAGGGGATGTCAGTAGTGGTGTTCCCAGAGGGTGCGCGCAGCTTTACCGGTCACATGGCTCACTTCCGTCGAGGAGCTTTTATGCTTGCTGATGAGCTGCAATTACCAGTCTGCCCAATTACTATTAATGGTTCATTCGACGTTATGCCACGAACAAAAGACTGGAACTTCCCAGTATGGAACAGGCTTCGTCTGACCATTCACGAGCCTATTCAACCCAAAGGGAAAGGTGTAGAGTTTGAGAAGCAAACCATGGTTGAGGCGTATAAAGCCGTGATGTCTGGATTGGATGATAAGTATCAAGGGTTTATTGAGAATCCCGATCAATAAGAAGTGAATAGTGGTTTTTATTCGATTATTTGCTTCATTCAGATAAATATACTACTTTTGCACAAAAACAAAACCTATGACAAGCGATAGTATAGTAATCATACCGACCTATAACGAAAAGGAGAATATAGAGAAGATCATACGTGCCGTCTTCAAGTTGGAGAAGTTCTTTCATATCTTAGTGATTGATGATGGAAGTCCTGATGGTACTGCCCAAATAGTTCATCGATTGATGAACAGCGAATGTTCTGATCGATTATTTATTATCGAACGAACTGGTAAACTGGGGCTTGGAACGGCGTATATTACAGGCTTTAAGTGGGCTTTGGAGCATGGTTATGACTATATCTTTGAGATGGACGCCGACTTTAGTCACGATCCAAACGACCTCCCTCGTCTTTATTCCGCAACGCATGATGAAGGCTATGATGTCGCTGTTGGCTCACGTTATGTTAGTGGGGTGAATGTTGTTAATTGGCCTATTGGACGCGTGTTGATGAGCTATTTCGCAAGTAAATACGTACAGATTGTGACGGGATTCCATGTTCATGACACCACTGCGGGCTTTGTTTGCTATCGTAGAAAGGTATTGGAAACAATCCCATTAGATGATATTAGGTTTAAAGGATATGCTTTCCAAATAGAGATGAAGTACACCTCTTACAAGATAGGATTTAAGATTAAGGAGGTTCCAGTCATCTTTGTTAATCGTCGCGAGGGCGTTAGTAAGATGAGTGGTGGTATATTCTCTGAAGCCTTCTTCGGCGTTATGCGCCTCCGTCTCGATGGATGGTTTAAGAAGTACCCAAAGGCTTAATAGTAATAAGACAAGCCTCACCTATTCTCCCCAAAAGGAGGAGGAGTATTTCTCGAAGTAGATGTTTGCAGGATAGGAGGGGGCAGGTTTGTGTGTTGCGGGGTATGGTCTCATTGGCAACAAACAAGATACTGCACACGAGGAAACGCTCTCTTGCATGGGAAGAGGGCGTTTCCTTGATATGAGAAGAGCCTCTCCTTAATGCAAGGAGAGGCTCTCTTCGATTCAAGAAGAGCATCTGCTTATTCTTGATCAACTATTCGTATCAAGTGTTTTACCACTTAATTAATCAGCGTATGATAGCAGTTATAACCTTTTTGTTTGCTTTTCTTCTCCTTGGTATAGGCTTTCTTCTAAGTTATCATAAGGAGGTTTCTAATCCGCAAGATGCTTATAAGCGAGGTTGGAAAGGCTTCTTTTGGTCATCTCTACGCATGATGTCATTAGCAGTTGTTACGTTGTTTCTGTTCTTCGTCATGCTGTGCTTTGTTGGTGAAGACGACCCTGATGATAATTTGAGTTGGATTGGTTGGTTTATTGTCGTTACATGGTTTGTATCAATCCCTGTGCTTGTTATTTATGTCATATCCGTTGTTCAGGTTATTGTTCATAGTCAGTTACATATAAATAAGGTGTTTCTTGGATTGCACATTATCAATCTCTTGCAAGTAATATGTGTCTTGGTCTTGGCTATTCTGCCACAGAAAAGTTGTACACCCGAGGCTATGGAGACTGATTATAAGGCTCATCAAACAGGGATAAAACATTTGATAGCAGTTACAAAAAGTTGGTTGCCAGATAGTACAGGGCTCTCCGTGGAGTATTCGAAGAATGGAGAAATTACGGACTGGGGTGTTAACTCGAAGGTAGATGTGAACTTTGAGCCAGACAACTGGGTCACTGATAACGTAAAGAATAGGGAGTTAAAGAAGATAGGACTTAGTGTTGAGCGGCTGGATTCCATCCGTTTTGCACTGCGGGAGATGGATTATCGAGGTTTAAACATTGGTAATAATGATGGGTATGGGGACTGCACAGAGATAGAATATGGGCGCAAAGGGGAAGCTGTCTTTTATTATCAATTGTATGACAAACCCCTCACTGACTCGTTAATCAGCGAACTTAATAATCTACCTGGCTTCGTTGTCTTCAATCGTCGAGTGGTATTTTACTGTATGGAAAACTCTCTCGATACCCCTCACTTCCCTGGGAAAGAAGCCTATCTGACGCAGAGAAGCAAACAGGAAAAAGCTAGATAAGAATCATGTTCGGTTGCTTGTCTTTGGGAGATGAACTTTAATTGTAATATAAATGACCTAATGCAGGCTTTTAAGAGGGAATGTTAATCATAATAAAACACATATCCTTTGATAATTGTCCATTATACTACTAAGATGCTTGAAATGATACGTATGTGTCATTTCTATCAATCCTATGTGCTACTTTTCGTGCCTGATAATTGCCGTTTAAATAACAGAAAGCGGAAGTTCCGATAGATAATGGAACTTCCGCTTTATGTGTTGTGACTCCGTCGGGATTCAAACCCGAGACCTTCAGAACCGGAATCTGACGCTCTATTCAGCTAAGCTACGGAGCCTAATAGTGCTGCAAAGGTACGGTAAAGTTTAGATAATTCCAAATGAAGCTGGAGCCTACATAGATGGATTTAGATTTTTTATAGGTTTATGAATGGGCTTTCGTCATGTAAAAGCTTTATCACAAACCTATCCCTAAATGAGCTTTCTTCTCATCCTTTAGCAGCCACTAATCATATTAATCAATAAATCGCTTCGTAAGATCTTTGTATTCGTCTATCCTGCGATCGCGCAAGAATGGCCACCAACGACGCACCTGTTCACTGTGGTCTAAGTCGATGTTAAGGATGGCACTCTCCTCTTCGTTATTGCTCGCACGATAGAGTAGTTCGCCCTGTGAACCAGCCACGAAGCTACTGCCCCAGAACTGAATACCACCCGTCTGCTGGCTTGGATCTGCCTCATGTCCTACTCGGTTGACGGCAACGACAGGTAGTCCATTGGCTACAGCATGCCCTCGCATTACCGTTGTCCACGCCTCGCGCTGTCGCTGTTGTTCCTCTTCTGTATCACTACTTTCATAGCCGATAGCCGTAGGATAGATGAGGAGTTCTGCTCCTTGTAATGCCATTAAGCGGGCAGCCTCGGGGTACCATTGATCCCAGCATACCAATACTCCCAAGCGTCCCACGCTCGTGTCGATAGGGTGGAAGCCGAGATCTCCCGGTGTGAAATAGAACTTTTCGTAGTAAGCAGGGTCGTCCGGAATGTGCATCTTACGGTATTTCCCAGCTATCGTTCCGTCTTGCTCAATGACGACAGCCGTGTTGTGATATAGTCCGGCAGCCCGTTTCTCAAAGAGGGAAGTAACGATTACAATGCTTAAATCGCGTGCCAACTCACCATAGAAGCCCGTTGAAGGACCGGGGATGGTCTCGGCAAGATCGAAGTTGTTTACGTCTTCCGTCTGACAGAAGTACAGTGAGTTGTGCAACTCTTGTAGTACAACCAGTTCGGCACCCCTTTGTGCGAGGTCAGTGATACGTTCTGCCAGTCGCTCTATGTTGTTTTTCATATCCGCAACATTATGTTGTTGCACGATACCAATCTTTAGTTCTCTCATCTATTAATATGTTTTCCAACTTGTCCGAAGCGTGAAATAGCTTGCTTCGGAGCGGTTGGAGTTGTTTTAAAAGTTAATATTATGCAGTGGGATAACTACTTTCTCAATGTCTTTTCTCTTCTGTTAAAGAGCAGGGGAAAGCGGTAGTTGCATAGTTAAACAGTGTATTGAACCATGCTGTCGGATGATAGTTCTGCTGTCAATACCTATTATCTCCCTATCTGGGAACGCCCTTTGTATCTGCTCTATAGCCTCCCTGTCCTTCTGCGGTTGGTTATATGTGGGCACGAGTACAGCCCCGTTGATGATAAGGAAGTTCGCATGAGTGGCAGGGAGCCGCTCGCCATCATCATAGATTGCATAGGGCATGGGCAGAGGGAGTAGGTGATAAGGCTTCCCCTCTGGAGTCTTTAATCCCTGTAACTGCTCCTCCAAATGATAGAAGTCAGCATAGTGCTCGTCTTGTGGATCGTCACACCTTATATATAATAAGGTGTCATTTGGCGCAATACGAACGATAGTATCAATGTGTCCATCAGTATCATCTCCTGCCAATTTACCATGATCCAACCATACTACATGTTCAATGTTAGGGAAGAACGAACGCAACTTCTCGTCTATATCCTCCTTACTTAATGGCTGGTTGCGATGGGGAGCCATGAGACAACCAGTCGTTGTGAAGAGGGTGTGCTTACCGTCACTTTCAATCGAACCTCCCTCTATAACGAAATCCTTGTGAGGTTCAAGTGTACCTTCGAAAAGCCCTGCCTCATAAACTTGCTGGTTGATTCTATTATCCTTATCAGCGGCAAACTTCTCCCCCCAACCATTGAAACAGAAGTCGAGTAGGGCGTTGGTTTGCCCCTTTCCATTCGATTCCTTGTTAGGAACAAGTGTGATAGGAGCGACATCACGAGCCCATGTGTCATTGTTGTCACAAGCGAAGAGAGTTACTTGATTCATCTGCTCTTTTGTGAGATGTTCAGCCAGTAAACGGCGCACTAAATCCGTGTCTCTTGCAGTAATAAGCAATTCTTCGTGTCGAGTGATCGCATCAGCCATTTGGAGATAAACCTCTGTTATCTCCTTTAAGTAAGGTCGCCAATCGGTGTCCTCGTGTGGCCATATCAGCATGATAGCCCTTTGTGGCTCCCATTCCGCAGGCAATCTGAAACCGTGGAGTTTGTTTGTGTTCATGTTGCAAAGGTAAGAAAAGAAAACGTGATAGGCGTTCTTGCAGGTGTATTTTTTACTTGTCTATGACGGACACCATGGGTTAGGTGCGGTGTAGAATAAGCTTGATTTATATCAACAGGGAGGCTTGATGTAAGTCAATCATAGCGTTTGATATGTATCAAGAGGTTTGATAGGTGTCAATTAAAACCTGTTTTTTGCGGTTAAATGAGCCTATTCTTTGTGTGTAGAGCTAAACTGCACTAACTTTGCAACCACGAACAAGACATAAGAGATGTCTCTTCAAGGTAATAAGATTACCATTAAGAAGGCTTCAATCTCAGTAGGTAAACACAAGGTAAAAGATTGTTTAACAGGTAAAAAGAAAGGAAACACGTTATGAAAAAGAGTATTAAGAAATCATCCATGGCGCGCAAGTTCCTCTATTACATGATTAATGTTATCAGTGAGTATAACGAGGGACGCGCTACTTGTCTGGCATAATGCCAGCTCTAATTAATAAGAGTTTTGTAGCTACAAAAGAATAAAGAAAATTTGAGAGAGAATTATAGAAGAGTCGAACTGAGGTCTGTTAAGGATCTCGGTTTGATTTTTTTGTTACCTTAAAGTTACCTTTTACCTATTGTAGATCTACTTCCCTTTGTAGCAAAACATGTTCATTTGAATAATAGAGTATTGTTAGTAATACCTGAAAAGAGGCTTGCCTAACTAAGAAAATAGACTAAAAATAAGAGGTGAACAACTTAAATTTAATGTAAAAATAATCTATTTTTCGGTGTAAAAAAGCATTTGGAGTATTATAGATAAGGGTTAGCTCTATAATAGAAGCGTATCGGAAAGATAATAGAAAAGCGTGTTAAGATGGTAAGATGATATCATCTGTTTTCCTTTTTATTAGGATTTTTAATATATTACTGATGGTTTGTTGATATAAAAAAAGTATCTTTGCAGCGATATTTATTTGCATAGATGAAACAAATTAAAATAACTTCTCTGATTGTTTTTGCTGGTCTCGTCGCATGTACTTCATGTGAGGATGTGAAGCGTCCAGCACCGAAACGAGAGGCAATCAATGTCACTCCCCCGTCAAGAGAGAACGAGGCTATCAGTCAACTGACGGCTTCGATAGACGAAATATCGGATAATTTGGATCTTATCTCATCGCAAGAGGCAATGCTATGTAAGACCACTGAACATGCGAATAAGAAGTCTAAAATCATCCAGCAGATTAAGGGTCTCGGTACGTTGTTGGCAGAGAAACAGAAGCAAATAGATAAGTTGTTGAGTGAAAAGAATAAGCAGACTGAAGTCTCATCAGATAAGAGTGGCACTATAGAAAAGCTCTATAAAATGATAGAGTTCCTCGCTTCTCAGTTGAAGGAAAAGGGTGCTCGTATGGCTGAATTAGAGGCTGTTGCCAATAGAAAGGACGTTAGTGTCGATCAGTTGAAGTATATCGTTCTGAATCAATCTAACAGTGTTGATGCTTTGCGCTACAAGTTTGATATGTCTGTAGCAGAGGACAATAAGCCGAGAGTAAAGGCGGTGAAGCATGAGGAACAACCGAAGGAAGTTTTTTATATCATAGCTGATAAGCAGACACTGAAGGATAAGGGATTATTGAAGACGACGCTTTTCTCTAAAAAGATAAATAACAATAATATCACAGAAGAGAATTTCGTCAAGGGTAATCGGAACGAGTTAACAACATTGACGATTAAGTCGACATCTCCTAAGATATTGTCTCCAAATCCAGAGTCAAGTTATAGATTGACAACGAATGAAGATGGTACAACAACGCTTACCATTACTAATGCGGATAAGTTCTGGAATGTATCTCGTTACTTGATCATACAGGAGTAAGATCCTAGGAGATTGTTTGGCGGATGACTGAAGGATAAGGAGCTCCACTCGTGTAAAGGTCTAAAATAACGAAAGGTAAGAGTTGCGAATGTGGAATAAAATTGTTACCTTTGCAGTCTAAAACTTATGCGTAGCGTGAAAATAAAGGAAGTTATTGATGCCCTTGAACGGTTCGCGCCTTTGCCCTTGCAGGCGAGTTATGATAATGCTGGTCTGCAAGTTGGATTGACGGAGGCGGAAGTATCAGGGGCTTTGTTGTGTCTTGATGTGACAGAGAAAGTGGTGGATGAAGCCATACAACGTGGTTGTAACATGATAGTTGCACATCATCCACTCATCTTCCGTAAGCTCTCTCAAGTGTCAGATACCGATTATGTGCAACGCACAGTGATAAAGGCTATTAAGAATGACATCGTTATTGTGGCTATGCACACTAATCTTGATTCGGCAGAGAATGGCGTTAACTTCAAGATAGCAGAGAAGCTCGGATTAAAGAATGCACGTTTCTTCGGTCAGAGTAAACAGGTTGTTAGTCCACAAACGGGCGATATGGTGACGGGAGGTGATGGTGTTATTGGCGAGTTTGATGAGCCATTAGCAGCAGACGATTTGGTTATCTTACTGAAAAAGAAGTTTGATGTAGAGTGCGTTCAAGCAAATGAATTGCTTCGCAGAGAGATTCGCAGCGTTGCTGTTTGTGGTGGTTCTGGCTCGTTCCTGTTGCCTGATGCAATTGCTGCAGGTGCTGATGCCTTCATAACGGGTGAGATGGGTTACCATGAGTTCTTCGGTCACGAGCAAGAGATACAGTTATGTGTTATTGGTCATTATCAGAGTGAGCAATATACAACGGAGGTATTACGTGACGTGATAGAACGTGATTGCCCAGGTGTTAAGTGCTGTATTTCAGAGATAAATACGAATCCTATTATCTATTTCTAATAGGTTGGGATGATTCTACCACAGGGTTGGTAAATCGTAAGAACGGATATTGATGAATAGTATTGAATTATAATTAAGATAAGAACTATGGCAAAGAAAGATCCAAAAGAGTTACCAGTAGAGGAGAAGCTAAAGAATCTTTTCCAGTTACAGACGACCCTTTCTGCTATTGACGAGAAGCGTGCTTTGCGTGGAGAGTTACCACTAGAAGTACGTGACTTGGAGGATGGTTTGGAAGGTTTGCGTACTCGTATTGAGAAGATAGAGCTGGATATTAAGGACTTCCAGAGTGCTATCACTCAGAAGAAAGGCGATATTGTTGAGGCTCAAGCAAGTTTGGAACGTTACAACAAACAATTGGATACTGTCGCTAACAACCGTGAGTATGATACGTTGACAAAGGAGATAGAGTTCCAAACATTAGAGATTGAGCTTTGTAATAAGAAGATAAAAGAAGCTCAATATAAGGTTGAAGAGAAGCAAAGAGACCTTGAGGAAACTCGTTTGCTATTGGAGGATCGACAGCATGCACTCGAAGAGAAGCGTAGTGAACTGGATGAGATTATGCAGGAGACGCGCGAAGAGGAAGGCTTGTTGAAAGAGAAAGCTGCAGAGTTAGAGACGCGGATAGAACCGGGTTTGTTGCGTAGTTTCAAGCGTATCCGTCGCGGAGCTCGCAATGGATTGGGCATTGTTTACGTGCAACGTGATGCTTGTGGCGGTTGCTTTAATAAGATTCCACCACAGCGTCAGTTAGATGTAAAGATGCATAAGAAGATAATTGTCTGCGAGTATTGCGGTCGAATTCTTATTGATCCAGAGTTGGCAGGTGTGAAGGTAGAAAAGCCTGTTGAAGAGAAGCCAAAGAAGCGTAGAACAACTCGTAAGAAGAAGGAGGAAGAGGTCGAGTAAGCCTTGCCTGGATTTAACTTCTTGTGGAAGAAGTAGTAAAAGAATATCCCTCATCTATGCACAAGTACGTGTTAGATGAGGGAATTTTTGGTTGATTCAAATACTTTCTATCAATTTATTTGTTACTTTAACGTTATTTTTATATCTTTGCCATAGACTTAAGTCAATTTAATTGAACGTTAAGTAGCACATGGAATGAGAGTTGCCTTTTAGGTTCTCCCCAACTTGAGTACTGTGTGAAAAGTAAAACTTATAAACTAATTCAGCCATGGGAGACTGGCTTAAAATGTACTATTATGGAAGAATTAAACCATCCAATACCAAACAATTATTTGCCACTTGCAATTTTCTCTACTCTTTGCTGTTGTTTGCCACTTGGCATTTACGCAATCATCCGTTCAGTGAAGGTGAACGATTACTACTTTATGAAGCAATACTATGCGGCAGAGGTTGCTTCTGCAGATGCTAAGAAGTGGAGTATTATCGGTATAGTTGCTGGTCTAGTATTCCAGATCATTTACCTTGCTTTCTTTACTGGTCGGGGTATTTAAGCACATTATCACACTAAAAATTGAGGTCTAAGAAGAAAGTTATAGGGGCTCTTCTTTTAGGAACAGCCTTATTAGTAATATATTATTTATACAATCCTGTTACCTCTTTCTGGGCTCCGAAATGTCCATTTAAGGTGGTAACAGGATTGCAATGTCCTGGTTGTGGATTACAACGGGCATTGCATGCTTTATTGCAAGGAAGGGTTCTTGAAGCAATCCATTACAATTATTTCTTGTTATTCGGAGCCCCTTATTTGTCCTTATTTGGGGTTCGGGCATTACTTCCTGCGGGTAATTTTAAACGAAAATTGGCGAGTGTAATAGAGGATAGAAGACTTATCTTATTGTATGTCGTTCTATTCTTTGTTTGGCTTGTGGTGAGGAATATCTTGCATATTTGATACTTCTTCTGTTGCTGTTATTGGGTACAGAAGAATGAATGGAATATTTAACTTTAAGGATAAAGATAATGGAACAAGAGAAAGTGAATCAGCTATTGATGATGATGGGGTCGAAGATTCCATCTGAAAGTTTACATAGTGTTCGTGAGAAATTGCTTGATTCTGATATGAATGAATCTGACGTCCTCGTTCTCATAAATAGCATGAAAGACCCGACAATATCTATTATCTTGTCGATACTTGTTGGTGCTTTAGGTGTTGATAGATTCTATATTGGTGATATAGGACTAGGAGTTGGCAAGCTATTGACAGGTGGTGGATGTTACATTTGGGCACTTGTTGACATCTTCTTAATAATGGATGCAACAAGACAAAAGAACTTAGAATTGCTTTTGACACACCTTCGTTAATTACGATATAGTGTAACATTGTTACACGTTCTCGGTGGTTATTATAAGAGGAAGCCCTTATCTACGTGGTTTATGAACATCAAATAGATAAGGGTCTTGCGTTTATACCTTTTTATAAGACGTCTACTGCCTCAATTTTTACGTCTTTTATTGGTTGATCATTACGGTCAGTAGCACAGTTCTGGATACGTTCTACAGTGTCTAGTCCTTCCTCAACTTCACCAAAGACAGTGTATTGGTTGTCAAGGAAAGGAGTACCACCTATTGTGGTATAGGCTTCAGTTTGCTCTGGTGTGAAGGTAGGTTTACCTTGCTGTTTGCATCTTGTTTTGGTCTCCTCGATTAACTTGTCTTGTAAAGTCCGTAAACCTGCACGATCACGATTGCGCCTTAGATTCATGATTTCCTCGTGGTGTTCTTTTGTTAACTGATTGAAGATATCTTGTTCTTGCTGTATTTCCATCTGTCGTTCCATTTGCTTTAGTTCTGCTGGCTTATAGGTCTTACCCCATACAATATAGAACTGGCTACCACTGCTGGCACGCTCAGGATTCACTTCATCACCTGTGCGAGCTGCACTTAAAGCCCCACGCTTGTGGAAAAGTTGTGGGTAAACAAACTCTGCAGGGATGGTATAATCTGGTCCACCAGTGCCTAACATCTTTCCTTTCGGCGCATTCTTGCTGTCTGGGTCACCACCTTGTATCATGAAGTCTTTGATAACACGATGGAAAAGAGTACCATTGTAGTAGCCCTCCTTAGCTAATTTCAAGAAGTTATCACGATGTTTTGGAGTCTCATCATAAAGGCGAACAACGATGTCGCCTTCGCTCGTTTTTATTTTAAGTTTTGTTGCCATAACCTTTTTAATGTATTGTAATGATTGATAAATCGGGGTTATATGAGTGTTTGATGATAATCTTTTCTACAAGAACCAACCAAGTCAGAAAGAGATGCTTATAATCCTCTGGCTTTAAAGATGCGCTCTTTAGCATCGTTAATGTCTTGAAATTTCTTCTCTGCCGCTTTACGGATATCCTCTCCAAGGGTTGCAACTCGATCTGGATGATGCTTTAAAGCCATCTTGCGGTAGGCTGCTTTTACTTCGTCATCAGTGGCAGTAGGGGATATACCCAATACCTTGTAAGCGTCTTCTATATTACTATCTGCTCTTGCACCACTCTCCATGTTAAGCATTGAGTCAACGTCTTTTGCGGTTAGTCCTAAGTGGCGTGCAACCTCCTTTAAAGCCTTTATTTCTTCTGGACTTACATATCCATCTACTTTCGCAATGATAACAAGGTAATTGAGTAATTGTAGTCGTTGACTAACGTCCATATAGTGTTTTATCTCTGTACAACTTTGATGGATGGTCTTTCGGAACTCTTGCTCCCCTTGTTGCTTTTGTACTTCAAAGAGCTTTAAGAGTATTTCTTGTCCTTGATTTACTGCTTGCTCTCCGAAGTTCTGACGTAGGAACTGACGCACAAACTCCATCTCTGAATGCATTATTTTGCCATCAGCTTTGATGATATAAGATGATAATACAAGCATAGAAAATAGGAAAGAATTGCGCTGTTCCTCATAGGTTTGTGCATTGGGAGTACCGTTCTGCCATCCATACTGATATTGTTGATAACCATTCCCCTGCGAGTAATGATCTTGGTTATTAGCGTTATAATTATTGGAATCAGCCCTTGAGTCCATCACTTCATCAATGATGCTACCAAGACAAAAGCCCGCTAATGTTCCAAGAATGCCACTTCCCAACATTGTTCCTAAGGTTCCGCCAATCCAGCTACCAAACCATTTCATATTTCCCATATTGCTCTGTTTTGATGTTTTCTGTTCTTATTTGTATTGTTCTTTATATGGTATATTGATTCGCAAAGATGATGCCAAGTTTGGCAAAGCTCGTCTTTCGCTCTTGTGTTTAGTGTCAATTATAATGTATATCATGGAATAGGTATGGAGCAATGTAAAGTATTTTGCGTGATAGAAGATACTTTCGAGAGTTATATATGTTAAATATTTTCGTAATTAGGAATAGTTTCTAAGAACTTATATGTTTGCTTCTCGTAATCCATCTTACAGATGTATGTAGTCATACCATTCGATACAATGAGGTAATCAACATGGAGTAGGAGGTTATAGACTGTGATCTGGTCAAACACTTTCTGCGTCAGTGTGATGTTAGGTGCTTTGTATTCTATGATTATGCGAGGGTGTAGTTGGTTATCATACAACACACTATCAGCCCTCATCCTTTTCTCTCCAATCTGCAAAGGAACCTCATTTGCAAGTAGTGATGCTGGGTAATTCTTATGTTCGATCAAGTAGTGTATGAAATGCTGGCGCACCCATTCTTCTGGTGTGAGTGCTACGTATTTCCTACGGAGAATGTCGAAAACCTGCTTCCGACCGCCTGTCTCTTTCACTCTAATTTGATAAGGAGGAAGATTCAATTGTACCATGTTTGATAGAGCCTATATATAATAAGGTGTAAGGGTGGGGTGAAAGTCAAATGAAAATTTTGTTTTCTATCTCTTTTCTATTAACTTTGCATGAAATGATTGAACCATGATAATGGTGGAGTTAATTCTTAATCCCTACAGAAATAGGTAACTTCAAACATGGTAACAATCTATTCTTAATGCAAAGTTAATAAAAAAGTAAATGCCAGCAAAGCAAGGAGTAACATTTCAGACTATCATGCAGGATCTGAAGAATAGGAGCTTTGCTCCCTTCTATCTGTTGATGGGGGACGAGTCTTATTATATAGATTCTATATCCGACTATATCGCTTCACACGTTCTTTCACCAGAAGAGTGTGATTTTAATCAAACCATTTGTTTTGGTTCAGATGTAACTGCTGTACAAGTCGCTGATATGGCTAGACGCTATCCTATGATGGCCGAGTATCAGGTGATTATTGTGAAAGAAGCACAGAATATCCGCTCTTTAGAAGCCTTAGAAAAGTATCTTAAAAATCCCGTAAAATCGACTATTCTTGTTTGGTGTCATAAGAATGGGAAAATAGATGCACGCAAGAAAGTCCTCGGGTTGGCTCAATCTGTGGGCGTAGTATTCGAGAGTAAGAAGTTGCGCGATTACCAATTACCAGATTTCATCCAGAACTATTTAAAGCCAAAGAAAATTTCAATCGATCCTAAATCATGCCAGATGATAGCCGACTATATCGGTGCAGACTTGAGTCGTATAGTATCGGAACTTGATAAGATACTTATCTACCTGCCTGAAGACGATCGACGTATTACACCAGAGGTGGTGGAGAAGGAGGTTGGAGTTAGTAAGGACTTCAATGCTTTCGAACTAAGGAATTCCATCGTATCTAAGGATATTTTTAAGGCAAATCAGATAATCAAATATTTTGACAATAATCCTAAAGCGGGTTCTCTTTACTCTTTTCTCCCTTTACTCTTTTCGTTCTTTCAAAACTTAATGATCGTGCATTATACTCCAAATAAGAGTTCAGAACAAGACATAGCTAGGGCTTTAGATTTGAAATCTGCATGGGGTTCGAAAGACTTTATTACTGGTTTGAGGAACTATTCTGCACGTAAAACGATGGAGATTATTTCCAAGATCCGAGAAGTAGATGGTAAGAGTAAAGGCTTGGATAATCCTAATACAGGTGCAGGAGAACTGATGAAAGAGCTAATTTTCTTCATTTTACATTAAAAAAGATGGGGATTTTTGATGGTATTGAGCTTCAAAAATTCCCTTTTTCGTGCCCCAATCCCCCTATTTTGAGCTAGAATGAGTATCCTAAAAAGGGTACTTTTTTTGTGTTACTCCCTGATTAATAGGGTACTTAACGTTATTTACTCTCTTTATTTCTAGCGTATTTTCGTTTGTCTTATACCTTGTTTATGAATACTCCAATTACGCTAAAATTAAGCGAAAGTACAAAAGGAAGATTTATAATTCACATTTGTTTGGGATTAAAAATGTAAATCAATGCGTTTAATAATACACATTATTTATATTTTGATTTACATATTTGTATATAGATAAAAGTGATAAAAACTGCACAATGATATGTAAATGTAAATAACAAAACACAAATATTTAGTTTTCAAAATCACAATGAATAGATATACGTGTTATATATGTGCTATATAACTATTTGTACACCAGTGTAATACATATAATTATTATCTTTTATCAATGCTATTAGCTGTCTTTTATCCTTGCATTGCTGCATAAATGCATTATTTAGCCTTCTAAATTCTCCAATAAGCCTTTAATAACCAGTTAATTGGTCATTTCAAACAAAGAAATGGTTATATCTGCTATAGATGATATAGTTTCTATTTGTATATGTAAATAGGTTTTGCACACATTTGGAAGTTTGTAATATTGAAATGTAAATATCAAAAGCTGGATATACAAAGGTGTATTATTAGCTGGCACGTTTTGGTATTTAAAATTAATTGTTTACCTTTGTAAAATCAAAGGAAGTGTGGCTTTAGAGCCTAAAAAAGCCTTTTGTTTGGTTATGAAAGATAGAATTAGACAACTCATGGAGAGTCAGCACATGACTCAACAGACCTTTTCAGATTTCATAGGAATATCGTCTGCATCACTTAGTAGTATCTTCACCGGAAGGACGAAACCTACTCTTAACACGGTTGAGGCTATTCGTAGTAAGTTTACAAAGATTAATCTTGATTGGTTAATGTATGGTCAAGGACCAATGTTCAAGGATCAGGTTACAGAGTCAGGGGCTGATGGTAGTACGAACGGAGTGGCTGGTACTACCACTTCTGAAGGTCATCTTGATTTCTCTTCAGCCCCTGCCCCATCCGAGCAGGGTTATGGGCAAGGTTCCTCACAGCATGTTAATGATACACTAAAAACGCCTACAAGAACAGAGATAAAATATGTTGACAAACCACAGCGGCGTATCACTGAGATCCGAATCTTCTTCGATGACCAGACGTGGGAGAGCTTTGTTCCGAAAAAGTGAGTTGATGAGTAAGGTCGCAACTCACCTTTCCGTATAATATTTCTACATAATCACTTTGAAAGATGTAATCAGCTTTTGTAAATCCTGAAAGCTGATTTTACATCTTTACCTTGTTGTCCTTATTTATTTATAGAGATAATTCTTTTGTTGCATAAAGCCTATTCTTATTGTTTCAAAAGATGTCTTTTTGTTTGTTGTTATGTAACCTTTATACTTGAAAAGACAGTTGCCATATTATAGAACTCTAAATCCATTGCATTAAGCAGACGGCTTGGAGTACTCGAACTAATATTGAACTTTTGAGCGAATCTATTGTTGAAACGTCACCTTATTACATGTGGATGCAAGGTTTCTTCAGCCTATTATTATCTCACAAAAACCCTGTTTTAGTTTTATTTTAAGTTGCTGTCAGTTTTAACATTTAGTACAATGACTTGTTTATCAGTATGTTATGCGTTGAAAGTAAGTGATAGTAATGACAGCAAATTTAATTACCTCTTTATTTGGTAGTTCTTTACTTCCTCGGTTCCTCTTCTTTTTTCCATTCCTATAGATACTGAATACTATCGGTGTCCGCCGTTCGCGCTACTGGTGTTTACCATTCGCATATTTGCTTTTAAGTGCTTCTTTATTTATTAATAAGGTCTAAGTGGGATGATGGAGTATGCCTTGATTATAGCTACCATTTGTTTCGTTTTGTCCAAATATTTGTTTTTTAGCTTATATTTCTTATGTATCTATCATTTCAATAGATAATTTGTGTATCTTTGCATAAGCTAAGCTGCACTCGACAAAGTGCATGCGAGCATTCCTTTGTACTCGTTTGCATTATCTTTGCATAAGCTAAGCTGCACTTGACAAAGCGAATGCGAGCATTCCTTTGTGCTCGTTTGCATTATCTTTGCTAAATACATTCAAAGCATAAAAAGATGAAGAAGTATGTCCTTGACTTGAAGGTCTCTTCAGTGGAGCAGATCAATGATAAGAATGTTCTCATTCGACTCACTGATGACAAGCCACTACCCGAGATGCTTCCTGGTCAGTTTGTAGAAGTGAGAGTGGACGGCTCCCCTTCTACCTTTCTTCGCCGTCCTATTTCTATCAATTTCCTCGATCGTGACCGCAATGAACTATGGTTGTTAGTTGCCACCATAGGCGATGGTACGCGCGCACTTGGGCGTCTGCATGTGGGCGATAAGCTTAATTGTGTACTCCCATTAGGTAATTCCTTTACTCCTCCTAATCGTCCTGACGAACGCATCTTGCTTGTTGGCGGAGGTGTCGGCGTGGCTCCTTTGCTTTATTTTGGTAAGACCATAAAGGATGCGAGAGCTACCCCAGTCTTTTTGTTGGGTGCTCGTTCTGCCTCTGACCTTGCCGAGTTAGAACTCTTTAAAGCCTATGGTGAGGTCTGCATTACCACAGAAGATGGTTCAGCAGGTGAGAAGGGATTTGTTACGAATCACTCCGTTCTGTCCAAAGAACACTTCGATCGCATCTCAACTTGTGGACCTAAACCCATGATGATGGCTGTTGCCCGTTATGCTCATAAGGCTTCCATCCCTTGTGAAGCATCATTGGAGAATATGATGGCATGCGGTGTCGGAGCCTGTTTGTGTTGCGTTGAGAAGACCATTGAGGGCAATCTCTGCGTATGTAAGGAGGGTCCCGTCTTTGATACGCAGAAGTTGATGTGGTGAGAAAATAGTGATAACAACACCTGAAAACTTATAAGCCTAAGAATGAGAATAAGCCTAGTAGAAGGTGTGGTTATCTATGGGGAATAAGCTAAATATGTAAAATTAAATGATGAATCTATGGCAGATTTAAATGTAAATATAGGTAACTTACATCTAAAGAACCCTGTAATGACCGCTAGCGGAACATTTGGCTATGGTCTTGAGTTTGCTGATTTCGTCCCATTGGAAGAGCTTGGAGGGATTATCGTAAAGGGTACTACGCTCAAACCACGCGAAGGGAATGACTATCCGCGCATGGTTGAAACACATCAAGGAATGCTTAATTGCGTTGGTCTACAGAATAAAGGAGTGGACTACTTCATCGATCATATCTATCCGCAGATACGGGATATTGACACGAATATGATTGTTAATGTGAGTGGAAACTCGCCTGAATCGTATGCTGAAACAGCTGCGAAACTAAACGAGCTAGACGCTATTCCTGCAATAGAAGTCAATATTTCCTGTCCCAATGTGAGGGAAGGTGGCATGGCATTCGGCGTTTCTTGCTCTGGTGCAGCCACTGTTGTGAAAGCCGTCCGACAGCATTATCACAAGACAATGATCGTGAAGTTGTCACCTAATGTGATCGATATAGCCAGTATAGCACGTGCTTGTGAGGATGAAGGAGCCGATTCCGTATCGTTGATTAACACCCTTATGGGAATGGCAATAAACATTGAACGCCGTTGTTCTAAGCTGAGTATCCGTACTGGTGGACTAAGTGGTCCAGCTATAAAACCCGTTGCTGTGCGCATGGTTAATGATGTGGCAAAGGCGGTAAAGATACCTGTTATCGGTCTAGGTGGTATATCAACTGCAGAAGATGCTATCGAGTTTCTCATGGCTGGGGCGACTGCTATTCAAATCGGAACAGCCAACTTTATTGATCCACAAGTGACCCTCAAGGTGCGTAATGGCATAAATGATTGGTTGGATAAACACGGTTGTAAGTCGGTCACGGAGATAATCAACTGTATTGAATAAAAAGCTGAATACAATAATTAAATATAAAATGATATTATGAAGAAAATGCTTTTGATAGTCGATCCGCAGGTCGATTTCATCACCGGGACATTGCCTGTACCAGGTGCAGCAGAGGCTATGGATGCACTAGCAGAGTATGTTCGTGCGCATGGGGAGGACTATTCTGTGAAGGTGATAACCTCCGATTGGCACCCTTATCATCATAGTTCTTTTGTGCCAGAAGGTGGTCAATGGCCTCGTCATTGCGTCCAACATTCAGCTGGAGCAGCCTTATGGCAATCGTTGTTGGTAGCTCTTAACGAGACTATTGATGGTTTTCAAATGCTTTATAAAGGCGATACTATTAATCGAGAGGAATATTCCATCCTGCAGAATAAAAGGTCGGCAAGACTTCTTTTAGAGCTCCTTGTTGATCATCACATCGATCAGATTGATGTCTGCGGACTAGCTGGTGATGTCTGCGTATTGAATACTTGTAAGGATTTAAAGGCGATGATAGGAGAGAGGCAACTACACGTTTTGAGTGAGTTTGCTCCATCTTTAGATGGTGGAAAAGCCTTGAGCGAGTTTGTGAAGACCTTGGAATAGTAAAAGGGCTTGGTAGCTAATCAATCAAAAGGGCGTTGTCTATGCTGGAGAAGAAGCTCATGTAAGTTTGAAAAGACATGGTTCTGATTGAGAAAATAATCTAAAAGTTTCCACATAATAGTTTATAAGCGAATAAAAAATAGTCTATTTTTCCTTTCAACAAAGTCTCTTCTCTTGGTATAAGGACGAATAGGAGTAGGATGGGGGAGCGTTTGCTCGCCTTGAAAAGAGCATAAAAGAAGAGGATGCCAACCATCAATAAGAATGGTTACGGCATTCTCTTTTTCGTATTCTTACGTTCACGACATGTGTAGGTTATATTCGTTTGGCATTGTCAACAAGTAAGGCATCAAGTATTGTCATGGCTGCCATCGCTTCAACAATAGGTACGGCACGTGGCAGAACACATGGATCATGACGCCCATGAACGTCTATCTTCGTTGCTTCCCCCTCTTTATTGACCGTTTCTTGTTCCATCAATAAGGTGGCAACAGGCTTGAAAGCAACACGGAAATAGATGTCTTCTCCATTACTTATACCGCCTTGTATTCCTCCGCTATGATTCGTTTTTGTTTTGATATCATGCGTTTGTTGCTTGTCAGAAGAGGGGATGAATACATCGTTCTGTTGGCTACCTCGATAAGAGGCACTCGCAAAACCCTCTCCATACTCGAACCCTTTAACGGCATTGATACTAAGTATTGCAGCTCCCAGTTGGGCGTGTAGTTTATCGAATTCAGGCTCTCCCAATCCAATAGGGCACCCCTTAATAACACAAGTAACTACGCCTCCGATTGTATCGCCTTCACGCTTCATTTCAGCGATGAGAGCTTCCATTTCCTTCGCTTTCTTTGGTTCTGGACAGCGCACGGGGTTGCTTTCAATGAGCGAGAAATCATATTTTTGATAGTCTTTGTCAAGCGTTATATTGCCCACCTGACTGGTGTAAGCTGTAATACTAATACCCTTCTGCTTTAGAACTAACTTTGCCAACGCACCAGCAACGACACGTGAAAGGGTGATGCGAGCCGATGCGCGACCTCCTCCTCGATAGTCTCGAATGCCATACTTATTATAATAGGTGTAATCGGCATGAGAGGGTCTAAAGAGATTGGCGATGCTATCGTAGTCTTTTGACTGCTGATTCCTATTCCTTACGATGAAGCCAATAGGGGTGCCAGTAGACTTTCCTTCGAATACACCACTCAGTAGTTCCACTTGATCAAGTTCCTTCCTGTCAGTCGTAATCCTACTTTGTCCTGGTTTACGTCGAGCCAATTCTCGTTGTATGAAGTCGATGTCAATAGGAATACCAGGTGGCATTCCATCCACCACGCCACCGACAGCCACACCATGACTCTCGCCGAAGGTTGTTAGTGTAAAGAGCTTACCAAACGTGTTCATAATCAGTTGCCACAGTTGCAGCCATCACCACATTCGCCACCACAACTACAGCTGTCTCCATCGCTACAGTTGCCTCCGCAGTCACCACCACATCCACAATGATGCTGGTTCATGCGGTCGAGGAAGTCCTTAACTTCAGCCTCGCTTGCCTCGCGATTTTCGATAACCTGTCCGCGAAACATCAAGTCCTTGCCAGCGAGCGGATGGTTTAAATCAATCGTAACCTTATCATCTGATACCTCAAGCACCTTACCCAAGAAGCGTTGCCCCTGCTCGTTTTGCAATGGAACAATCGCATCCTTGTAGATATTCTTTGCGTCGAACTCACCATTCACACTGAAAGTTTCCTTGTCAAGAGCCAACACGCTGTTTGCATCATGCTCCCCGTAAGCCTGCTCCTTAGTAAGTGAGAACTCAAAGTTAGCACCTGTTTCGTGCTTAACTATCTCCTCTTCAAAAGCTGGCAAAGCCATGTCACAACCCGTATAGAACTGCATTGGCTTTTGTTCCTCAGTCTTTTCTATGAAGTGTTCAGCTCCATTCTCTACGCTATTTAACTCATATTTGACTACGATGAGTCGATGTGTATTTTCCTTCATTATCGTTTTTTCTTTATATATAATATGTTGTAAAGGGTATGCAAAGATAGTTATTTTAAACGAGATAGCGCTTTCTTAGTTACTGATTTTTCGATTTGTAGTCCTTTAGAATATGGTTTGTAACGGAAAAGATAGTCGAAAGCATGATATTGTTACTGATATATATCAAACCCCTTGATATGTGTCAAAAATATAAGAGAAAACCGCGAAAATGTGTTGAACAATCATTGTATATGTCAAAAACCTACTAACTTTGCAATCGTAAACAAGATAAAACTACAAATTTAAAGATAACAAGAGGCATCATTAATGACGCCTTTGACTAAAGAAAGGAAAATGAATATGAAGAAGATTGTATTGACAGTAGTAGCAGTAATGAGTATGACAATGGCTTTTGCAGCAGGTGAGAACGATAACAACACAGCAACAACCAACGCATACAAGTTCAATCTCAGCACATATGCATTGAGCCGTGCTCTTAATCTAAACCAGGATCAGGTAGATGTAGTAGAGGATATTAACCGCACTTTCTCAGCAGAGATGATGAATGCAGCTGTATCTGATAGCTCTGAGCGTGAGGCTAAAGTAAATGCTGCCATCAAGAAGGATCTTTCTTATATGCACTATGTTTTGAACAATAGTCAGTATCGCGAGTATGTAAAGCTCCTCAATGTTACATTGAACAACCGCGGTCTTAACAAGTAAACGATCCTCTTTCCTCTTCCGATAGGAGAGATTCATACAAGATATATTAAAGGCTACGAATCAGGCTTCTGATTCATAGCCTTTTTTATTATATACGTCAGATAGTGATAAAGGAAATCACTTCATATCCTCTTGGTAAGCCTTCGGTGTTATTCCTGTTTCCCTCTTAAAGAATTTAGAGAAGGCTGATGCACTAGGGAAATGCAACTGATCAGCAATCTCATATCCCATCGCATTGTTTGTTTTCAATAGTAGTTTAGCCTCTTGGATAGTAGCGCGATTAATCCAATACATGACACTCTGCCCACTAGCTTTCTTAATGATTGCCGAGAGATAATGTGGTGTCACATGTAATTGTGACGCATAGAACGGAATAGAGCGTTCGCTCATACAATGTTTGTGTACCAATCGTTTGAATTTCATAAAGACGTCTTGTGTACGAGTACTTTGGTCGTGCTTCTCACTTTCCTCGGCTATTTCCTTAATGTATTGTACGTCTGAAACAATCGATTGGAGTAGGTTTTGAACTGTCTTTCGCCGATAAGGTTTAAGTTGAAGGATGTCCCATGTAAGATAAATCATACGTAAAAGGCGGTCACACTCTGCTGGTGAAGCATTGAGGACAGCCTCATCAGTAAAGTTAATCCCCTCTCGGAAGACAATAGCAACTACTCGTGCATCATCTGAGACAGCTTTAGGTTCAATGATTGTATCAGAGGGGAGCAGCATTAAAGAACCTTTTTCAAGGTGATAGTCCTGCAAGTTAATGCAAATATCAGCCTGTCCCTGCATTGCAAGAACGAGGCGAGGTTCGATAATCTGATAGATCTTTCCTTCCTCAAGAAAGTGTGTGTGCTGCAAGTGCCCATTGAGAACTACCACGACATCATCCGTCATCATGATTCGTTCCATCTGTTCTGACAATTCGTTAATATCGATATTATCCATCGAAAAAGGGTTGATGGTCTTGACTTCTCCCATAATATGTTCTTATTGTATGATTCGATTACAAAATTAGTATTAATCCTCTGAATGAAAGGCAGGAAAGCCCAGAAATCGTACAATCTGACCATCTTTTCTGTGTATTTAATAACCAACCACTCCATCAAATAGACTATCTTTGTCAGCATCATAGATGTTAATTGGTTATGAAACGATAGAATAGGACATGAAGAAGAAAATATTAATTCTTGCATTATTAGCTTCGGCATCAGTTGCACAAGCACAGACATTAGACGAGTGCCAACGTGCGGCAGAGAAGCACTATCCCATTATCAAGCGTTATGACTTGATAGCAAAGACAACCGACTTAACGGTTAAGAACATTCAGAAAGAATGGTTGCCACAGGTGACAGCAGCTGCCCAAGCTACTTATCAGAGTGCTGTTGCTGCATGGCCTGACCATCTGCAAAGTATGTTCCAGCAGGTAGGACTGAAGATGAAAGGTCTTAGGAAAGACCAATATAAGCTATCTATTGATGTACAACAACCTATTTATGACGGTGGTGCTATCAGTGGTCAGCGTAAGATAGCCAGCCAGGAAGGAAAGGTGCAGGAGGCAGAGAACGAGGTAAACCTGTACCAGGTGCGAAGAAGGGTCAATGAGTTATACTTCTCACTCTTGCTCCTTGATGAGCAAATCAAGCTCAATGATGATGTCAAAGCACTGCTACAATCGAGCGAGCAGAAACTCTCCGCCATGGTGAAAAGTGGTACGGCAGCAACAAGCGACTATGAGAATGTGCGGGCCGAACGGCTTAGCGCAGAACAAGCTAACGAGAGTCTGAAAGCACAGAAAGAGATGTTAAGTAGGATATTAAGCGTCTTCTGTGGTATTGAAGTCAACCACCTGCAGAAACCTCAAGCTCTTGACGCAGTTGTATCAGCGAATACTCGACCAGAGATGAGGCTCTTTGACAATCAATTACGCCTTTCTGAAGCCCAGGAGAAAGCCTTGGACGCACGATTAAAGCCACACTTAGGGCTTTTTGCACAAGGCTATTATGGTTATCCAGGACTCAATCTGTTTGAGGATATGATGCAACATAAATGGAGTGTAAACGGCTTAGTGGGCGTAAAACTATCGTGGAACATCGGTGCACTCTATACCCATAAGAATGATAAAGCAAGGCTCAGACTACAACGAGAGCAAATAGAAAACGCACGAGAAGTATTCTTGTTTAACAATAGTATAGAAGAGATACAACAGAAAGAAAATATCAATAGGTACCGTAAAATGATACAAAATGACGATGAAATCATCGACCTGCGCACCCATATCCGTAAGGCTGCTGAATCGAAACTGGCTCATGGTATTATTGATGTAAATAGTTTGCTTAGAGAGATTAACAATGAGAATGCAGCCAAGGCACAGCAAGCTATACACGAGATTGACATGCTCAAAGAGATGTATAACCTAAAATTCACCAACAACGAATAAAACAACTAAAGATATGAAAAAGCTTCTTTTAATAAGTCTCGGTGCTTTGATGATGGCATCATGTGCGAAAGACAAGAAAGACTATGACGCTACGGGGACATTTGAGGCTACTGAGGTAACAGTGTCGGCAGAGTCGACAGGACAGCTTGAGAACTTCAATGTGAGTGAAGGAGAGGTGTTGAATGGAGGTTTGACAGTGGGTCAGATTGATGCCCGACAGCTCACCTTAAAGCGTGAACAACTAACGAGTAGCAACGAACAACTTGCTGCCACACACGGACAATTAGCCGCTAACAAACGCCAGTTGGCTGCTAATCAGCAGGCAACAAGCAGCAAACAACTCGATTTGAAGAAGCAGGTAGCAGCTATCCGACAGCAGATTGCGAACCAGCAACGGGAGCGTCAACGCTTTGCAGAGCTTTTGCAAGACGGAGCCGTCGCTCGGAAGCAAGTTGATGACATAGACTATCAGATACAGGTATTGCAGAAACAACTTGCTGCCACAGAAGAACAGATAAGCAGTCAGAATACTTCTTTGGCCGAACAGAACAAAGGGATTGCGGCACAGATGGAGGGTATAGACGCACAACAAGCTGGAATCAATGCTCAACAGGCTGGAGTACGTACACAACAAGCCCAACTCGACGACCAAATATCCCATACTTTCGTGCGAAGCCCAATTACAGGAACGGTCTTGGAGAAGTATGTTGAGGCTGGAGAGTATGTCCCTGTTGGTAAGCCACTCTTCAAGATTGCCGACACCAAGAGGATGTTTCTCCGTGCATACGTTACCTCCGAGCAATTGAAACGTGTGAAGATAGGGCAGAAGGTAAAGGTCATGGCCGACTATGGGAAAGGTCAGAAGAAAACCTATAATGGGGTGGTCACCTGGATATCAAGCCGTTCAGAGTTTACGCCAAAAACCATTGTTACAGACGACGAAAGGGCCGACTTGGTGTATGCCATTAAGATACAATTCACGAACGATGGCTATGTGAAGATAGGTATGTATGGTGAAGTGAAGTTTTAACAATGCTGATGAACGCAATAGAAGTAAACCAAGTATCTAAGCGATACGGCAAAATACAGGCATTACAAGACGTCAGCTTTTCTGTAAGGAAAGGTGAGCTCTTCGGTGTTATCGGTCCGGATGGTGCGGGTAAGACGTCACTCTATCGCATTCTCTGTTCTTTGCTTCTTCCTAACGAAGGCTCAGTAAGGGTTGCGGGGTATGATGTCATACAGCAAATGAAGGAGATAAGAAAGCGGGTTGGATATATGCCTGGGAAGTTCTCACTCTATCAAGACTTAACAGTAGAGGAGAACCTTCACTTCTTTGCGACGCTCTTTGGTACCACAGTTGAGGATAACTACGATGCTATCAAGGCTATCTATTCGCAGATAGAACCCTTCAAAGACCGCAAGGCTGGGGCACTATCGGGTGGTATGAAGCAGAAGTTAGCCCTCTGCTGTGCTCTTGTTCATAAACCGAGTGTCCTCTTCCTGGACGAGCCGACAACAGGTGTCGACCCTGTTAGCCGTAAGGAGTTTTGGGACATACTCTCCCTACTAAAAGAGCGAGAGATTACCATCGTTGTCTCCACACCTTATCTCGATGAGGTGAGACGCTGTGAACGGGTGGCTTTCCTATCGGAAGGCAAGATAAGAGGTGTTGGTTCGCCAGAGAAGATACTCCATGAGTTTAGTGACATATTTAGTCCTCCAAACCTTGAACATGCTGATAAGCATAATAAAAACAAGGTGGGGAACACTATAGAGAACGTTATTGAAGTGGAACATCTGGTAAAGGCTTTCGGCACTTTTCATGCTGTTGACGACATCTCCTTCACGGTGAGAAAGGGTGAAATCTTCGGTTTCCTTGGAGCCAACGGAGCAGGTAAAACAACAGCTATGCACATGCTCACAGGACTCAACCAGCCCACAAGTGGGACAGGAAGGGTTGTGGGATACGACATCCGGACAGACTATGAGCAGATAAAGAAGCACATTGGCTACATGAGTCAGAAGTTCTCTCTCTATGAAGACCTTACTGTGGCAGAGAATATCCGTCTGTTTGCTGGTATCTACGGAATGGACGATGAAGAGATTAAACACAAGACCGACGCTCTTCTCCAACGCCTGGAATTCTCGGAACATCGTGACACCTTAGTGTCAAGTCTGCCCTTAGGTTGGAAACAGAAGTTGGCCTTCTCGGTAAGTATTTTCCACTCTCCTGGTATCGTCTTCCTTGACGAACCGACTGGAGGAGTTGACCCAGCCACTCGTAGACAGTTCTGGGAATTAATCTATGATGCTGCCCAAAGAGGTATAACTGTCTTCGTTACGACTCACTATATGGACGAGGCTGAATATTGCGACCGCATCTCCATCATGGTTGATGGGAAGATTAAAGCCCTCGGAACACCCACGGAACTGAAACAGAAGTTCAAAAAAGCCGATATTGACCAGGTCTTTACTTACTTAGCTCGACAGGCGAAGAGGAGTTCGGACTAAGTCACATAAGACGCTACAGAATGTTCGCGAAGAATCCGAAAATTGTTCGCGAACAATCCGCAAAGAGTTCGCGAACAATTTTGAAAGAGTTCGCGAACAATCTGAAAAGAGTTCGCGAACTATTTTTAGAAAGCTTAGGAGCTTTTGAAAAAATCGCTTAGAACAGCATGGTAACATGCATAAAAGACACCAACAAGCAATGAAACAATTTACATCATTCATCATCAAGGAAGCTAAACACATTGTTCGAGACAAACGAACAATGCTGATTCTTTTTGGAATGCCTATCATCATGATGCTTCTCTTTGGTTATGCCGTTACGAATGACGTGCGGAATGTGCGGACGGTGATTGTGATGAGTAACACTGATTACGTCACTCAGCAGGCTGTCGACCGCTTATCTGCATCAGAGTATTTCACAATAACGCAGGTTGTTGCTACTCCCATAGAGGCTGAACAAGCTATCCGAGACCAAAAGGCCGACTTGGCTATCGTCTTTGGAGAGGACTATGCCAGCGGACATTCAGGCCTTCAATTTATTGTAGACGGTGCCGACCCGAATATGGCCCAACAATGGACTCAATACGCCAATGCCATTATTACGAATCCAAATAATGGCTTAGTAAACACGAAACTACTGTATAACCCGCAAATGAAGTCGGCTTACAACTTCGTTCCTGCTATCATGGGAACACTGTTGATGTTGGTGTGTGCCATGATGACTTCTATCTCTATTGTTCGTGAAAAAGAGAGGGGAACAATGGAGGTGCTGCTGGTATCTCCCGTTCGACCAATACTTATCATCATCGCAAAGGTCATTCCTTACTTGGTGCTTGCCTTCATTATCCTGATTGTCATCCTACTTATGGCAAACAGCTTACTCGGTGTTCCCGTACAGGGGTCGGTGTTCTGGATATTTGTTATCTCTACTATCTATATCCTCTTAGCCCTTTCTTTGGGCTTACTCGTCTCTAACATTGCCAAGACACAGTTAGTTGCTTTGTTGTTATCAGCAATGGTACTGCTCATGCCTATCGTGATGCTTTCTGGTATGATCTTCCCTATTGAGTCGATGCCAAAGGTGTTGCAATACGTTTCGGCTATCATTCCGACACGTTACTATACCAGTGCTATGCGCAAACTAATGATTATGGGGGTAGGAGTAAGACAAGTGATGCACGAGATGATAGTTTTAATTTGTATGCTCATAGGGCTACTCGGACTATCGCTCGCTATGTTTAACAAACGATTAGAGTAATTTCATTATGACACTGAAATATCTTCTTCGAAAAGAGTTCACACAGATTCGACGCAACCCGTTCCTCCCCCGACTCATTGTTATGTTCCCCATCATGATTATGTGTATCATGCCTTGGGTCATGAATATGGAGGTGAAGAATGTTGTTGTGGATGTAGTAGACAATGATAGGTCTACCCTTTCACAACAGTTGGTACATGAGATTGCAGCCAATAACTACTTCTCTTTTCACGGACAACAGCCTTCCTATATTGCAGCGCTCAATGATATCGAACATTCTGAGGCTGACATCGTTGTGGTGATACCACAACATTATAGTCGTGACCTGACCTTGGGCAACAAACCACAAGTGCTCATTGCTGCCAATGCCGTTAATGGAACGAAGGGGGCGATAGGGTCTGTTTACCTCTCACAGATGGTGACGGCCAACGCTGTCCCTACTTTACAAGCGTTGCAAACGAGCGTTTCTACGTTCTATCTCTTCAATAGACAGCTGAACTATAAGCGTTATATGATTCCCGCACTATTTGCGATAATAATGATGATGATGACAGGCTTTCTGCCAACACTGAATATTGTCGGTGAGAAGGAGGCTGGTACAATCGAACAGATCAATGTGACACCAGTAAATAAATGGACGTTTATACTTGCAAAGTTAATCCCCTATTGGCTGATAGCCTTCTTCGTTATCACTGTTTGTCTACTGTTGTCATGGGCTTTATACGACATTACTCCTGTGGGTAATGTGGCCCTTATCTATCTCTTAGCGATGTTGTTAGCCCTCTTTTTCTCGTCCTTCGGCTTGATAATATCCAACTACTCGGACACAATGCAGCAAGCCATACTTGTCATGTGGTTCTTTGTTGTGATACTCCTCTTGCTCTCTGGGCTTTTTACTCCTACTCGGTCAATGCCAGCTGCAGCTTATCTCACTACATACGTCAACCCAGTAAGCTACTTCATAGATGCGATGCGCACTGTATTCATTCGTGGTGGAAACTTAAAGAGTATCTTACATCAGGTTCTCGCACTCTTTGGCATCGGTCTTGTCATGGGGGGTTGGGCTGTACAAAGCTATAAGAAGAATCATTAGACAAACCCTTTGTCTATCTCATTTATTTTTTGTTCCTTTGCAAGGTGAATGATCATGAATAAAGAAGATGGCGATGATATTATTGCCACGAATAGATTAACCCGCAAATAAGAAATAAATGTATAGGATTCTTTTATCCCTCATCTTTTTGTTATCAGTATGCAAACTCGAAGCACAGCGACCCTCTTTTGATAAGATGTCGCCCTTTGTGCGGGAAGCAATGGTGGATGAATTGACAACAAGACGGCTCACTCGTTCTGTTGGAGATCAGCGTATATTGACAGCCTTTGTGCGTATCAATGGAGATGCGGAGAAGGTCTTACATAAATATGGATGTCGTGAGTTAGCACGTGTCGGGGACATTAGTATAGCTGCTATTCCACTTGATAGACTAGGTGAATTGTCGCTTTGTAAGCAGGTAACTAAGATAGAATCGGGCAAACGATGCAGTGTCCAGATGGATACAACAGCGGTAGTGATTAATGCTCTGCCTGCTCAACAAGGAGTTGATTTCTCACAGGCTTATACGGGGAAAGGCGTTGTTGTGGGTGTACAAGATATTGGTTTCGATCTGACACATCCTACTTTCTATTCTGCAGATATGAGCAGATATCGCATTAAGGCAATGTGGGATCAGTTGTCAAAGGATAGTGCTGGTACAGGACTTTATGTAGGTCGTGACTATGTGGGAGAGCAGGCTTTATTGCAAGTTGGGCACCCCGTTGATGGCTTGACAGAGACTCATGGAACGCATACAGCAGGCATAGCTGCAGGAAGTGGGGCAGAGGGCAATGGCGTGGTATCGCCTTATCGCGGTATTGCTTACGATGCAGATTTGGTCTTAGTGGATAATGCTGCAGGTGATAATGTTAAGTATATAGATCCAAAAGACTATTATAAATTCACTTATGCAACCGATGCTTTGGGTTTTAAATATATCTTTGATTATGCCGACCAACAGCGTAAGCCATGTGTAATAAACTTCAGTGAAGGGAGTACGCAGGATATTCATGGTTATGACCAATTATATTATGAATTACTCTCGTCATTGACAGGACCAGGGCATATCATAGTATCTTCAGCGGGAAATAATGGTGCCAAGCGTTCTTATATACATAAGCCAGCTGGGCAGGAGAAGGCAGGAACCTTTCTTGTTGGTGAACCGAATACGGCTTCTGTCACGTGTACATCGGTAAAGCCATTTGTCTTCCGTACTACTATATATAATGTGGCAAATGGTCCGAAAGTATTTGATATTCCTACAACAAAGGTGTGTGCTGCTCGTGATTCATTGTTTACGGACTCTGTTGTTATTGATGGAAAGAAGTATTTGTGGAAGGTTCTTGCCTATCCAAATAGTTATAACCACGTAAAGACAGCCTATGACTTTCTCATCAAGTCTACCGCTTTAGGACAGAGTACGAGTGTATCCTTACAATTAGTAGGGAGGGATGCAGACATCGAACTCTATCGTATGTCTGGTGACCTGCAAACCAATTCTTTGGATCCAAGTCTCAATGCTGGTGAATTTACACATAGTATCTTCTCGCCATCAAGTGCACCATGTGTCATATCTGTTGGAGCGACAGGCTATCGCACAAGTTTTATAAACTATTTGGGTGAGAAGAAGGTTTATAATAATGGTGAACATGGTGCTCGTGCACCTTTTTCAGCCGTTGGTCCGACCTTTGATGGTCGAGTGAAACCAGATGTTATGGCACCTGGACAGAATATAATCTCAGCTTATAGCTCGTTCTATATTAGTGCTCCAACGAGAGAGGATGGCTCTGCTAAGAATGATATTAAGAGTGATGTCCGCCACTTTGAGTATAATGGTCGCACGTATGCATGGAATGCGAATGCGGGCACATCAATGTCTGCTCCAGTTGTTACAGGTGCTATCGCACTATGGTTAGAGGCTAATCCAAAGTTGACACCAGAGGATTGTCTAGACATCTTCAAGCAGACTTGTACGCATTATGATACGTCACTTTCTTATCCTAATAACCTCTATGGATATGGTCAGATAGATGTAACTAAGGGCTTGAAGGAGGTTTTGCGCAAACAAGCATTAGGTATTACGAAGATAGAAAAGGTTGTGACAGATGACCATATATACCTCTTGGATGGACGATGTGTTGGTACTTCGATAGAGAATCTACCCAAAGGTATATACATAAAGAATGGCAGAAAGTTCGTAAAGTGAAACTTACAGCTCCCTAAAAGTAGGTATTTTGCATAAACCATTACTTTTAGGTATTGCAGATAATAGTTTTTCATCGTATCTTTGCAATCGTAAATAATAAACAAACAAGAAATTAAATCAATAAAAGAAATATGAAGAAGACAATTGTTGTTTACGGTTCATCAACCGGTACATGTGAAGCTATTGCAAACACAATCGCTGAGAAGTTAGGTGTTGAAGCTATTAACGTATCAGACTTTAATGCTGATGTTGTAGCAGAAAATGATAATCTTATCCTTGGTACTTCAACATGGGGTGCAGGTGAATTACAGGACGATTGGTATGATGGTATCAATGTTTTGAAAGAAGCCGACCTATCTGGTAAGACTGTAGCAATCTTTGGTTGTGGTGATGCTGAAAGCTATTCTGATACTTTCTGCGGTGGTATGAAGGAGATTTATGACGCTGCACAAGGTGCTAACATCCTCCCAGGTGTATCAACAGAGGGTTATACATTCGATGATAGCGAGGCTGTTGTTGATGGTAAGTTTGTTGGTCTTGCATTGGATGATGTTAACGAGGATGACCAAACAGAAGGTCGTATCGATGCATGGTTAGAGGCTATCAAGCCAGCATTGTAATCTAGCAAGAAGATTTATCTTACATTATATAGAAGGGATAACTATGATGACGGATATGATGACAGCCGATATGAAGGTCTTGATGAATCACATCTATGAGTATCAGAAAGGGGTTCGACAGATGGTCTTGTATACTTGTAATAAGAAGTATGAGTCATTCGCAACACTCCGACTTGAGCATCAGAATATCCCTTATATCATTCAACCAGTTGGCAAAGATCGCATGAATCTGTTCTTCGGACGCAAGGAATGCCTTGATGCCATTCGGTTAATGGTAACGAAACCCCTTAACCAACTATCACCCGAAGAAGATTTTATTCTCGGTGCAATGTTGGGTTATGACATACGTGTGCAGTGCGAGCGGTACTGCGAGCGCAAGTGTCGCACTTGCAAATGTGCGACATAAGCCATAATTATTAAGTGATAATCTTGTTCGCGAAATAAATTATTTCATAATGTTTTTGTATTATAAATGGGCTTGTCGTGAGATAAGCCCTTTTAGTATTATTCTGGTTTGTTTTTGAGAGTGTTTACCACGTGGTTAAATACTTCTACAATCTCATTTAGCTTGGGGTTTATTTTTTGTACGATGATGGCAGCAAAATTGTCTATTCCATCTGCCTGCATTTCCACTGTTTCAAAATAGTAAAGATGCTTTCTAGCATACTCTTTAAACCATCTGATAAAAAGTCTGTTGCGTGATGCTTGTTTACCATCTCCTGTTTCACATAAGTACAACAATATTTCTGGATTAGCTTTGAAGAAATCCTCTATTATGCAGAAAATAGTCTTACGTAATTCTGAATCATTGGGAGAAGGAGTGTTATTCTCATTTACTATGATAAATTGGTAAGCTCCACTTTCCCAAATAGTATCATCGTCCATAAAGCCTATCTTATATATGGCTCCGTGTTTTGTACGAAAATAGTAATAATTAGCTACATTCCAAACGGAATATGGCGCATTAAGGTTTATAGCTGAAATATCAAGTGGTTTCATAGAGCGTTTTTCAATTCAGCCCCTCGCTTACGCATATCTGCAAACTCCTTTTGAGCTTGCTCCTCAAATTCTTTTTTACGCTTGATGGCACGCTTAAAACCAGCAATGAGTTCTTCCCTAGTTTTTTCCTTGAATTTAATCATATATTATTCTTCCTTTTTACATTGCAAATATAATTCTTTGTTTTAAGATTTGCAAGAGAATAAAAGAAAAAGCACCGAATGATTGCTCATTTGGTGCTATAGTGTATTTATATTAGGAAGTTATTATTCATTCTTTCTCAAGAAAACTTTTAAGTAAAGTTTGAGTATTTGTAGGTAAGTCTATTTCTGCAACAACAAGATGCTCTTCTGATATTCCCATATTCTTTAGCCAATTCTCAAGGATGGGGATTAACTTGTATCCTTCTTCCTTTGAGTAGGGATTGATTTCAAACACTCCAACCTCTAAGTTTTCTAATCCTTTTCTACGTACAATTAGAGGTGCTTCTTCTTTAAGTGTTTGAGGTAGAATATAAGAGTATGCATTTCCTTCTTTTATCTTGTTGTTTGCAGCATATAGATAACCATCTGTAAGGATTATCAAGATATTCCTTGCTCCATTTTTAATACACTGTGCATCGACTTTCTTACTACTAAAAAAGTCCCAGATATCGCATCCTATCCATTCATGCTCTGATATTGTTTTGTTGTATATTTGTGAAAGATTCTTTTGGAATAAGCTTTTCATGCTTTCAAGCTTTTTCCTTTTCTCTACTCCTTTTAGCTGCGCCATATTTATATCTAACTCCCCTGCTAATGTGGCTATGTCTGAACTATTTGGTGACGGATAGAAAAAGACCTTTAATCTGTTTTGACTTTGAAGAATACGAGGTCCCATAGTCTGTCTCTTAAAATAATCCAAGATATATCCAACGGCTGCTGTATCTCGGCTAACTTGTGATGGTTGCATGTCTCTTACAAGTCTATCCGATAAGTCTAGATAGATAGAGATGTTTAGTGGACGTTGAGTTGTGTTCTCATTATTTTTCTTTTTATCAGTGCAGGATATTATCGTTGCCATAAATAAGCACACAAGAAATAAGATGCTAGTACTAATTGTTATTTTCTTCATTTTAGTTTAATGATAATGATGTTAAAGTTTGGTTAAAGGTTTCATTTGAACTTTTTTGTTCATCTGATGATTGTCCGAGGACATTCATCTGTGCCATCCATCCAGAAAAGAAATTAATCATTTCTGTCCTGATTGCTGATTTGTCAATAATAACTTTGTTTGCAATCCGTGAAGTAAGTGATTCTATTTGATTGTTCAGGGTATGGATACTATCCATTAAAGCCCTTTCATTATTCTTTTCTTGCTTAATTAATTCTTTAGTATCTGCAATAGATTTTTCAATAGATTTTGTTCTGATTTTGTTAAGATCTAGTTTATTATAGGCAGTCATTGTCATGTCAAAGACTATACCCCAAATGATGTATACTATGAAACCACAGAAGATAACTGCCCAGCTGTTAATGTCGTGAAGTGCATCTGCCAAATCATAGGTGCTACCTAATGGCGCAGTTCCAATGATAACTTCTATTTCATGGAGATGCTTTCCTATCATGTGTGCTAGAATTGCATCAAAGATGAAGGTTATACATATTACGGCTGTCATCTTTAGATATTTCGTCCATGATTCCTGTATACTGAAAAAATGTAGAGAAAATCCTAGTCCCATAAAGATTACAGGTGCAAACAATACAAAGCAAAGTTCTGTGAAGCTTGTGCTTGCAGCATTGCTCAATGCATTAGCATCGAACATAGCGCTCATAACATTCGCATCTTCTCCCCATTGCTTAAAGAAAGAAGAGTAGAATGTTGAACTATAGAATAGAAAAAGATATAAAGTCAATGGAATCAATATTGTAATTCCTAATATAAGCTTAATCTTTGCTTCTTTATTCACTTCATAAGCTTTGCTTTTGAGTGTGTCTTTTTCGGCTTTAAGTTCTGCAATTCTATCATTGTATTCAGCTTGCTGTTGTTTAGAACTATTTATTTGCTGTTGTAGGTGATCAATCTCATTATTCTTCTGTTTTATTTCTATTTGTAGTTTGCCATGAAGAGCCTCTTGCATTTCTTGATTCTTAGACTGTTCGCTGTGGATATGTTGATATACAGAATGTAAGTAAGGAACCAAAGTTTGCTGACTTCCATTTGCTATTGCACACATTCGTAATCCCCAATGTCGATAGGTCTCTTTTTCCTGTTTCGTATTAGGATTTTGCTCAATTTGGGATTCTTGTATGACCTTCTCTGTGGGACTATTAGGAGCAAAATAATCACGTACATTTAGTTTCAAAATACTCATAATTAAAATTCAAAATGATTAATAATGTCTTTCTCACTTACATTCTCTTGTACCTTCTTTAGTAGAAAGTCGGTAAAGTCATCGGCTAATTCCTCTTTGATACCAAATAATACGACATATCGACGTAGTAGATTTCTCTCAGATTCTTCTATAACTCCATCTGCCCATGCGATGATAGCCAGTTCATAAAGTAATTTGATTCTATCCTTGGGATCTTCTGGAATAATAGTGGAACTACTTTCTAATGTAATGGTTTGGGAAATCTGTTCATTTGTTAGACCATACTCCTCTATACCTATACGATATAATGTCTCCATCTCTTTAGGATGAGCGATACCATCTGCCATGACCATACGGTATAACTCTAAGAATTGTAATTGCTTTCCTTCCATTTGTTTTCTATTAAGGCTTACTGTTTCCCAGAAGTAAGGCGGTTAGTTATTAGGTAAATGAAAAAAGCGTGGGAACTATTGAATGTTATCTCGTCCGAGGCTGTGGAATACCTACTACCAAATAACAAACAACAGCCCACGCATTAAGATATATTATACCCTTGACGTAAGGGAACAATAATCTAAGCGTGAGCGTATTGCCATTATCCTTGGTAGTTGAAACTTCCACATTTCGGACGAAGGATAATATCAAACGCTCTTTTTAAAGTGTTAGACTCGTTATAACGTACACCTGCGCACAGATATACTGAAAGTCTGTTTGCAAAGATAAGTAAATTTTATTATAAAAGACTTTATTTCTATAAAAACTTTAGGTAATTTCGTTTATATTGAAGTGATAGTATCTTTTTTAAAAAATGATAGTACTTTTTAGTGGAAACGATAGTACTTTTTTATTGAAACGATAGAACCTTTTTCTGGAAGCGATATTTGCTTTTGATACTTTCAATACTTGGAAACGTCAGTTTTAGTTTTTGTTTGTGTTGCTGTCATATTAACATTTGTATTTAAGTCATTGATTGTTAGAGTGGTATTAGGTTATTGTGTGTGATGGAAGTGACAGCAAAAATGAAAAAACACCAAATGATTACTCACTTGGTGCTTGCTATTTCGGGGGAGAAAGGAGTATTAATCCCGTCTGAAGATATCTCTTGTATAAACTTTTTCTTTCACGTCATCCAAGCATTTGTCATATCGATTCGCAATGATTGCATGGCAACGTTGCTTGAAATCATTAAGATTATTGACTACCAAACTACCAAAGAAAGTGGCACCATCTTCGAGTGTTGGCTCATAGATAATGACCTGTGCTCCCTTTGCTTTAATGCGTTTCATGACTCCTTGGATTGAACTTTGGCGGAAGTTATCACTATTCGACTTCATCGTTAGGCGGTATACTCCGATGATACATTCCTTCTCTTCATCAGGGTTATAATCGCCTCGATCGTAATAATCATAGTAGCCAGCCGTGTGTAATACTTGGTCGGCAATAAAGTCCTTACGTGTGCGATTGCTTTCTACGATCGCCTGGATAAGATTCTCGGGAACATCTGCGTAATTAGCAAGCAACTGCTTCGTATCCTTTGGTAAACAATATCCGCCATATCCAAATGATGGATTGTTATAGAAAGAGCCGATGCGCGGATCGAGGCAAACTCCTTGGATAATGTTTGATGTGTTGAGTCCTTTCACTTCTGCATAAGTGTCCAACTCGTTGAAATAACTTACACGTAATGCAAGGTAGGTATTGGCAAATAGTTTTACAGCTTCAGCCTCAGTAAGCCCCATGAAGAGGGTAGGGATATTCTCTTCGATAGCTCCTTCTTGTAATAATTGGGCAAAGAGATGAGCGGCGCGATCGAGTCGCTCGTTACCTTCTGGGCGTCCAACAATGATACGACTAGGATAAAGATTATCATACAAAGCCTTACTTTCACGCAGAAACTCTGGTGCAAAGAGAATATTCTCGCAGTTATATTTAGTTCGAATGTTCTCTGTGTAGCCCACAGGAATGGTAGACTTAATCACCATGATGGCATTAGGATTTACCTTCTTCACCACTTCGATGACTTCTTCCACATGACGTGTATCAAAGTAATTCTTGACAGGATCATAGTTTGTTGGTGTGGCGATGACTACAAAGTCGGCATCTTTATAAGCAGTCTCTGCATCCATCGTAGCTGTAAGATTCAGTTTCTTTTCAGCCAAATACTGCTCAATATAATCATCTTGAATGGGTGAACGACGATTGTTAATCAGCTCAACCTTCTCCTTTATTACGTCAACAGCCATTACTTGATGGTGCTGGCTCAATAACGTAGCAATGCTGAGACCAACATAACCAGTCCCAGCAACAGCAATCTTTAAGTCTTTTATATCCTTATCCATGTCTATTGTTCAGATTATTTGCAAAGATACTTCTTTTCTCTGGAAAGCATAAAAGAAGATGATAAAAACTTATTCTTCCGTTATAGACATGTATCGAATGAATCCTTAAACGTGGTGATATGTTTCTTTAAATGGACGACGATAACGGGTACCCCATACGCCATCAGTTGCACGGATACCACAAGTAATGACCATATTAACCTCTGCGTTGTAAGGAAGATTTAATGCTTTCTTCACCAAAAGACTATCGAAACCTTCAAGAGGACAGGTGTCATAGCCAGCCTCACTCATAGCCAACATGAATGTCTGAACAGCCAAGGCACAACTCTTATGTACGCTGACATGCAGGTCACCTTCGCTTACTTGTCGTATCATAGGGCGGAATAATCCAACACATTGAGCCAATGTCTTACGGACAAGTCCCCACAAGCCAAAGCAACGAGAGTAAAGAAAAGGTATTAATTTAGCGTAATACATCTCCTGTTTCTTTATGCGATTCTCTTGTTTCTCGGTGGGACTATAACTCTTGATATTGTTTCTTTCAAATGCAAGTGCAGCTTGCGCATGCTGTTTATATTGATCTTGACGAGTGACAAACACAACCATCTGTTGTGCTGAACGTGCTGATAACTGATCCAAACAAGCATGGGATAACTCCTTCAAAACATTCTTATCCGTGACATGATAAGCCTCCCAAAGTTGCATGTTAGAACTTGTTGGAGCCAAGGTTGCCTGTTCTATACAATTTCTTACTACTTCTTTATCAATTGGCTTATCAGCATCATAATGTCTGACAGCCCTTCTGTGATTCAAAATATCCAGTAAACTCATTATCTTTTAAACTTTGATTTGCATATAGAAAGGCAAAGTATATGCCAAAAAGTAGGGACAGATGCCCTCGTTTGTCCGCCCATTTACCCCTGATTAGTTAATAAGGAATATTCTATTTAGCGGACAGACGAGGGCGTCTGTCCCTACTGTTTGGTGTTGTCTACATAAGAAATGAGTACATTCTAAATGTGAAGAGTACTTTTCTTATATTCCTGTAGAATGCCAAGTCGTATTTAATGAAGGTACTACAAAGTATGGATAGCCATCTTACAGCCATGTGTCAAGAGAGGATAAAGGAGTTTAGAATAAAAGAGAATCCCAGGTAACTCATTTGTTATCTGGGACTCGTTCTATAGGGAAAGACCTATTTATGGATATTATCCGCAGTGGAAGTACTGACGAACAAGCTTTTCCATCATCATTTCTTTACCTTCAATATCCTGACGCAAAGTGCGATCGTTGAAGGAACGAAGTTGTTTGATGATACCATCAATCATAGCAGGAGAGAATACATCATGCTCTTCATAAACCTTACGTTGACGCTCTAAGCAATCAGCTGACGCCGCACAACTATCAGGTAATTGCGCTAAGGTGGCATAACGCTCGGCATTCTTTGGATCGTGAATATCACCATCTGCGAAGGTTCTTTCGGCTTCTTCTTCTGCATTAGCCATCTCGAAACCATGACGACAAGCAACACAAAGACCAGCCAAAAGCTGATAGATGTCAGCAGAAGCGTCTGGTGAACGCATCTCAACAGTTTGTTTACCAGAGTAATCACGCTGTGTGAGTGGCTCAATCTCATTGGCTTTATGGCACATATCCTCACCTGAAGTCCAGCCTAAAGGCACACGAACCAGTACAGAACGATTGCTCATACCCCAGCAAACATTCGTTGGAGCCTCCTGATGTGGCACGAGGCGGAAGTAAGATGTTGGGTTTTTATTGCCGAAGGCAGTGATACTCTCTGCCAGATCCATCATACCAGCAATAGCCTTGCGAGCGTCCAATGACAACTTACCATTGTCTAACATCATGTTCTTTCCATCCTTCATTATGCGCATGTGGATGTGCATTCCTGAACCAGCCTTACCCACTGTTATCTTCGGAGCAAAGGTTACATCGAGTCCTTCTTCATAGCCAAGACTACGGATAATCCACTTAGCAATGAGCAACTGTTCGGCACATTCATTGGCAGGAACAGGCAAGAACTCTATTTCATTCTGCTCATAACAGCGTCCATTCTCCACGAAGTTGCCCACTTCAGAGTGCCCGTATTTGATCTTACCACCACATTCTGCAATCAACTGCATAGCACGCATGCGGAAGTCATTACCCTTTGCAAAAGGTGAACTCTCGTGATATCCATGCTGATCATCAGCTGGGAAAACACCTTCATCATCGCGGATAACATAGTATTCCAACTCTCCCATTGCATGGAACTCCATGCCTGTAACCTTCTTAAAGGCAGCCATTGCCTTGCAAAGAGTGTGCTCGGGTGATGATGCGAGAGGGTTTCCGTCACGATCAAAGAATGAGCAGAGCATACAAAGAGTAGGTATTTCTGAGAACGGATCAATGAATGCCGTTGAGAAACGAGGCATAACATAAAGGTCACTACTAGCCGCAGCTATAAAGCTGAAAAGTGACGATCCGTCCACACGTTCACCACTGGTTAGGATTGTCTCCAAGTACTCTGGTGAGTGAAGCATAAAGTTTAAGGTCTTCAATCGACCATCACCAGCGGGATACATAAAGTTTATCATTCTGATGTTCAAGTCACTTACAACCTGCTTGATGTCATCTTTTGTAAACTCGTGTGCATTCTTTTTAAGGTGTGCCTCCAGCCTATTAGCTGAGCGCAAAGTAAGGTTATTCTCCATTGTTTATGCTTGTTAAAGTTAGTATTCGATTCTAGGAGCAAAAATACATATTAATTCTTTCATACGCAATTATCTTTGATGTTTTCTTCATATCTTTGTATTAACGTTTTATAAAAGTGATATAATCGTATGCAGAAAATAGATTCTGAGCACTATTCTGATAGGCGAACTATTCGCAAAGCAAGTATGGATGACTTACCAATTATTATGGATTTTCTGCGGCAGGGAAGGGAGAAGATGATAGCAGCTGGTAATCTTAATCAGTGGAGAAAGGGCTATCCTGCGCAACAGACAATAGAGCAGGATATACAGAGAAACGGCTCTTTCTTACTTTGTGAGAATGATAATCCCATTGCAACTTTTGCTTTCTTGCCGGGACCAGAGCCCACCTATTCTTATATAGAAGGTGGTCATTGGTTGGATGATAGTCCGTATTATGTTATCCATCGAGTGGCTTCTATGGATGGAGTTCATGGTATTATGGCGGACATCATCGCCTATTGTTCTTCCGTAGCTCATGCCCTTCGCATAGATACTCATGCTGATAATCGCCCCATGCAAAAGGCTTTGTCTCGTCTAGGCTTTGCTTATTGTGGTGTCATTTACTTACAAAGTGGGGACAGCCGAATGGCATTCCAGAAGATTACAAGTGCTTTGTAATACTTCTCCAAGTGCTTTGTAATGGTATTACAAGCCTCTTGTACAGATTCTGGAGATGGTGGTCTCAAGTTGACAAGTTTACGAGTAAACAAGTAAACGGGTTGTTTGGCAGGTTGACAAGTTTACGAGTAGATAGGTAAACGAGTTGTTGGAGAGGTTAACAAGTTTACGAGTAAACAAGTAAACGAGTTGTTTGTTCTATTGGAAATGAGGCTATTCACTCCCCTCTCCATTCGGAGAGGGGGCGGGGGTGAGGCTTCTTCTCTATTCCATACTCTCCACCGTTACATCTTTAAACTCCGCCATGAAGTTGAGTAAATGACTTTGATAGTGGTTCCTTTTAAGCTTCATTTCCATTGTTACAACGTAATAATAGCCTGATGATGTGTCCTTACGATTCATCTCATAGGAGTCTATTATCACCTCTTTCTCACGTAATTGCTGTAGGACAAGCTGAATATTTTGCTCTTTAGGAGTGCTGAATGTAACGTTAATATTGCGTGTTCCGAAGCGTTGCAGGATGAAGTAAAGAGCTTCCAAACATAAGATAACAAGTATAGTTGTTGCGATCGAGAGTACGTACATACCTGCTCCTGCTGTCATACCGATGGCAGATGTCACCCATAAACCAGCCGCTGTGGTGAGTCCACGCACCACATGTTTCTGAAAGATAATCGTTCCGGCACCAATAAAACCAATGCCTGTTACCACTTGCGAAGCGATACGACTGGGGTCGAGGGATATGTGTTCGTGTAGACTTAACGCATCATTGAAGCCGAACTGGGATAGAATCATAAACAAACCACTGCCCAACGCCACCAAGAAATGCGTTCGAAAGCCTGCTTCTTTAGCACGATATTCACGTTCAAGACCGATTGCTCCCCCCAACATAGCTGCTATAAACAGCCGTAATATGAACTCAGAAGTTGTTATATTCATGATGTGTATGCTTTATATATGTATAGGTCTTCACTGCAAATATACGAAAATAATAATGTAACATACATCTTTCTCTGCTAAAAATCACTTATAGGTAGTTCGTTGAACCCTGTTCTATGAAACGAAACTCATATAAGCCTTACTCTTAATAGAGGCTTGATAAGAGCGGATAACCAACCTATGATAACGATGATAGCGGGCTGGCAAGGTTGATTTAATATATTTTCTAATATTGGATAAGTCCTTTCTAAAATACTTTTCTTACCTTTGCAAGGTATAATTAAACGATAGAAACGAACGAAAACGAATGAAGAAGATATCATTTCTCATAGCCATGTTGGCTGTAATACTCGCTTTTGATTCATGTAGTAAGGGTGAGACTTATGCAGACCAGCTCGATAGAGAGAAGAAAGCAATTAGTAAGTATATCATCAAGCATGGCATTAATGTTATCACAGAAGATGCGTTTGAGAAGCAGAATTTTACGACAGATACTACCAAAAACCAGTATGTCCTCTTTAAGAATACGGGCGTTTATATGCAGATAGTAGACAAGGGAACAGGTAGTCCTATTAAGCAAGGTGAGACCGCAACAGTGCTTTGTCGCTTCCGTGAAGACAATGTTCTTCGTGACACCTTACAGCTTACGAATAATATTCTCTACTATGGACGTTGGGTCGATAAGATGTCGGTGACAAACACAAGTGGCACTTATACGGCTTCGTTCGATCCATCTTCTAGTGTGATGTATAATATTTACAAGACAGCATCAGTGCCTTCTGGTTGGCTCGTACCATTACCTTATATAAAGATAGGACGTATCACTTCTGCTATCTCAACACTGGCACATGTGAGGCTAATCGTCCCATCACAACAAGGGCAGATATCAGCGTCTCGCAATGTTTATCCATGTTTTTATGATATAACCTATCAGCGTGGTCTCTAACGGCTAACACTTTGACATATAATAGAGAACGCTCAAGCGCACTCAAAAAGATATTTAAGCATGACTCTTATTAAATCTATTTCCGGCATCCGTGGTACTATCGGAGGTCGTGCGGGGGATACTTTAAACCCGCTGGATATTGTTAAGTTCACATCAGCCTACGCTACTTTCATTGCTCGTAAGCACCCGGGAAAGAAGCTAAAGATTGTTGTTGGGCGTGATGCACGTATCTCTGGACCTATGGTTAAGAATGTTGTATGTGGCACGTTGATGGGTATTGGGGCAGATGTAATCAACATTGGGCTTGCTACAACGCCTACCACAGAGCTTGCCGTGCGTATGAGTGGTGCTGATGGTGGTATTATTATCACTGCTTCTCACAACCCTCGTCACTGGAATGCACTGAAACTTTTGAACGAGGAAGGGGAGTTCTTGACTGCTGCTGATGGTGCAGAGGTACTCGATATAGCTGCACGTGAAGACTTCGAATATGCTGATGTAGATGGAGTAGGGAGTTACACGGATGATAACTCATTTGATGAACGTCACATAGATGCGGTTATGAAGCTTGAATTGCTTGATCTTGAAGCAGTCAAGAAGCGTAAGTTCCGTGTGGTTGTAGACTCTATCAATTCTGTTGGTGGCGTCATCCTTCCTAAGTTACTAGACCGTCTTGGCGTTGAATATAAGTTCCTTAATGGTGAACCAACAGGTGACTTCGCTCATAACCCAGAGCCTATTGAGAAGAATCTAACGGGTATTATGGACGAAGTAGCCAAAGGTGGCTATGATCTCGGTATCGTTGTTGACCCTGATGTGGACCGTTTAGCATTCATCCAAGAGGATGGTAAGATGTATGGAGAGGAATACACGCTCGTCACAGTGGCTGACTATATCCTCGACCATGTGAAGGGTAGTACCGTTAGCAACCTCTCTTCAACGCGTGCCCTACGTGATGTAACCGAGAAGCATGGCTGCAAGTATTATGCATCAGCAGTCGGTGAGGTTAACGTAACCACAAAGATGAAGGAAGTGGGAGCCGTTATCGGTGGTGAAGGTAATGGTGGAGTCATTTACCCAGAGAGCCATTATGGACGTGATGCACTCGTTGGTATAGCTTTATTCCTTAGCTCATTGGCACAAAAGGGAATGAAGGCAAGCGAGTTACGCAAGACTTTCCCAGCGTATTTCATAGCAAAGAATCGTATCGATCTCACGCCAGAGACCGATGTAGACGCAATCCTTGTTCGTGTAAAGGAGTTGTATGGTCAAGAGAAAGACGTGCATGTTACGGATATTGATGGCGTGAAGCTCGACTTCCCAGACGCATGGGTTCATCTCCGCAAGTCAAACACTGAACCTATTATTCGCGTCTACAGCGAGGCTAATACGATGGAGGCTGCCGATGCATTAGGCAAGAAGCTCATGCAAGTAGTTTATGACATGCAGTAGTCTTCACCTTATATTATATAAGAGAAAGGATGCTTTAGAACTGTTCTAAGGCATCCTTTTTCTTTTGTAAAGCATCTCATTCTTGCCTTTTCTCCGAATGTTATAACCCCTCTCAACCTCCCCTAAAGCCTTCCCCGACCCCTCTAAAGGAGGGGAGTGTCTAACGGGAGTTAGTGAGGAGGGCGTTCCTTTGATTGGAAGAAGGCGTTTCTTCATGGTGAAGAAAGCCTTTCCTTATAGCGAGGAGAGGCTTTCCTTATAACAAGGAGATATTTTCCTTATTTTCATCCGCTATACTCCTTTAATTGGAGCGAGTACCACAAGTAGGGACAGACGCCCTCGTCTGTCCGCTAAATAGAATATTCATTATTAACTAATCAGGGGTAAACGGGCGGACAGACGAGGGCGTCTGTCCCTACTAATTACGATTGTCTCCTATAGATGTATTGTTTATGTATATTCTTATAGATAGCCTCGCTGCATAAAAAATATATGAGAAAATCTTCTAATTAGTTGCTTGGTACAGATTTATTGTCTATATTTGACGCGTGATACCAGTACATGCCTAAATCATAGAAGCTATATACTAATCTAACAATGTGATCTTATGAGAAAAACAAAGAATGACCTCAAGTCTGCAAGGAGGGGCGAGAGACTATTCATGGCGAGCCTATTTGCTACATCGTGTTGCATGCTCCCAATGGTTGGTTTAGCGTCTCCGGCGGATAATGCTGTCATGGTTGTGCAGCAGAAGAGCAATGTAATTCATGGTATGGTGATGGACAATAACGGTGAAGCCATTATAGGAGCTTACATCGTGAAGAAGGGCGAACGCAGTGGAGCTGTCACCGATGTGGATGGTAAGTTTACGATGGATGCGACGGACGGAACCGAGTTAGTTGTGAGTTATGTGGGTTTCCAGTCCAAGACCTTCGTAGTGAGAGCTGGCAAAACAGACTATTCCATCACCTTAGAAACAGACCATAAGGTGTTGGACGATGTTGTGGTTGTTGGCTATGGAACCCAAAAGAAGGTGAACTTGACGGGCTCTATTGCTACCGTATCAGCCGATAAGTTGGTGAATCGCACAGGTAGTGATGTGTCGAACATGTTAACTGGTCTCATGCCAGGTGTTACTATTATCCAGAACTCCAGTATGCCGGGTGCCGACCAAGGAATCCTCCGTGTGCGTGGATTAGGCACCATGGGCAACTCCAGTGCGATGGTGATAGTCGATGGAGTAGAGTCCAGTTTGAGTGCTGTAAACCCAAACGATATAGAGAATATATCGGTATTGAAGGATGCAGCAGCCTCTGCCATCTATGGCGTTCGAGCAGCTAATGGTGTTGTTCTCATTACAACGAAACATGGACAGAAGGGGCGTACAACCGTCACTTATGATGGCTATGTTGGTTGGCAACAAGCCACTCGTATGCCTAAATATGTTGGTTCTTATGACTATGCGAAACTGATGAATCTTGCCTACAAGAACGATGGGCAAGCTGCACCTTACAGTGAGGCAGACCTACAGAAGTTCAAAGATGGCAGTGATCCCGACCGCTATCCAAACTCTGACTGGTTGGGTGCTTTGCTAAGTGAAAAGGGCTTCTTCCATAACCATCACGTAGGAATAAAGGGTGGAGGAGAGCGTGTTGTCTACTCTTTAGCGATGAACTATTACGATAAGAATGGCTTGATTTATAACACAAACTACAAGAAGTTTAATATCTTAACCAACCTTGATGCACAAATAAATAAGCGCGTGAAGCTGTCAACGAACCTCTCGCTCTATCGTAGTAAGCAAACCTCTCCTGCCGAAGGGGTGAGCAACTTGATGCATTATGCCTTTAGAGAGGCACCTACAACAGCCATCCAATATGCGAATGGGCACTATCCTCTCTTTAAGAATGAGCATAACTCGGTTGCTTCCGCTCGAATGGGAGGAACGAGCACAGACGTTGTGACGAGTGTTCAAGGTAATCTTGGATTGACGGTGGACATCGTAGATGGCTTGAAATTCCGTGGTATTGCTGCTTCTTCATTCAGCCTTTCTGACAATCCTGTACATAGTATGTCCATGCCATTCTATGGTATTAATGCGGGTGGAGAATCGTTGGTGAAGACCACACAAAGCTATATCTCAGAGTACGACATCAAGTATTTTGAGACGAACCTACAGGCTTATCTCGATTATAACAAGACTTTCGGGAAGCACAGCATTAGTGGTTTACTTGGCTTATCTCAAATCTATCAACAAACACGTTACCTCTATGCAATGCGAAAGAACTTACCTAATTCACTCGATCAGTTGAGTGCTGGTGAAGTAAAAGGGCAGAGTACGGATGGCAATGAGGTTGAGTATGCACTGCGTTCAGCCTTTGGGCGTATTAATTATGTATATGCTGATAAGTATCTCTTCGAGGCTAACTTGCGTTATGATGGTACTTCACGCTTTCCAAAGAATAAGCGTTTCGGTGCATTCCCTTCGTTCTCTTTAGGTTGGAGAGTATCTGAAGAAGCCTTCATGCAGTCTACTCGCTCATGGCTTAACAACCTGAAGTTGCGCCTCTCATGGGGATTGCTTGGCAATCAAGAGACCGTTAACTCTGATGGTTCTGTCAACTATTATCCTTACCAGAACACTTACAGTTACGGTTACGATTATAGTTACAACGACCAGTTACAGTCGGGTATCTCCATCTCATCACGTATGGCAAACCCTAATATCACATGGGAGAAGACAGCGCAGTGGAACTTCGGTATTGACGCTACTCTCTTCAGTAACAAGCTGAACTTCACGTTGGATGTGTTCCGTAAGGATACTCGCGATATCCTTTTGCAGCTCCCTGTTCCTGGTATCTTGGGTGTTGATCCTCCTATGCAGAATGCTGGTAAGGTGCGTAATACAGGTTTCGAACTTCAAACGAGTTACAATAATCATATCGGCGACTTCGTCTATTCTATAACAGGAAACTTCAGTTATGTGCATAATAAGATAGTCGACCTCAGTGGGGGTGATGTCCCCGGGCAGTCGGTAGGCGACCCTCTTTGGGCTTATTATGGCTATGTGTGTGATGGAATCTTCCGTTCTCAACAGGAGATAAACGACCATGTCAAGCAGTCAATGGGCGATCCAGTTCCAGGCGATTTGAAGTATCGTAATCTCAATAATGACGATAAGGTGGACAGTAATGACCGTAAGATTCTGGGCTCATACTTCCCTAAGATCAACTATGGCATTAATATCAACTTGCAGTATAAGGGCTTTGATTTGAGTGCAGTATTACAAGGTGCGGCCGACGTGAAAGGCTTACCAGTGCCCGAGATACGCTATGCCTTCTATAATGGTGGTAAGGTGACAAGCAAGTACTTAGATAGTTGGACAGAGGATAACCCTAATGCTTCGATGCCAAGACTGTCGATGACGGATAAGAAAAATAGGCTCATTTCGAGCTTCTGGGTACAGGATGCTTCTTACTTGAAGATGCGTAATATCCAGCTTGGATATACGCTTCCTGTAAAGCTAATGAGCAAGTATGGCGTTAGTAGGATGCGTATTTATGGTAGCATTGATAACCTCTTTACCATCTCTAGCTTCGATAGTGTTGACCCAGAACTAGTAAGTGGTAACTACTATCCATTGACTCGTAATTATACTATAGGTCTAAACATAACATTCTAAAAGATTACAATCATGAGAACAAAATATAGTATCGCTGCTTGTCTGTTTGCGCTGTCTTTCTTTACTTCTTGTAATGATAGTTTCTTGCAGCGTGACCCTAAAGACAAATATTCGGATGTCTCTTTCTGGAAGACTCCAGCAGAGGCAGAGAAGTTCGTGACGGGTATTAATCTTTATCTGGTTGCCCCCGAGAACCACACTATTATGACTGATTGTTATACAGATAACGCTGTGCCTGTACACGTGGGGGCAGAGCAAGGCTCGCTGTCAGCGGGTACGGCGGTATCGTCGAATCCACACTTTCAACAGGTTTGGGATGCCGCTTATGGAGGGATACGCCGTTGTTTGGTGTTCTATCAGCATATAGATAAGGTGCCCATGTCTGATGCTGACAAGGCAAGACTTACTGGGGAAGTGCAGTTCTTAGAAGCCTTTTTCTATTCAACATTAATGAAGTTCATGGGAGGTGTGCCTATTCTCGATCGTCCACTGGCATTGAGAGAACCAATGCCAGAGCGCGCTTCAGAGGAAGCTACCTATAATTACATTGTTAGTTTGCTTGATAAGGCAGCCCTTGCATTGCCTGACATTCGTCAGAGTAACGACCATGGAAAACCTAGTGCGGGGGCTTGCTATGCGCTCAAAGCCCGCTTGGCGCTCTATGCGCACAAGTATGACGTGGCAGAACAAGCTGCTAAAAAGGTGATGGACATGGGTAAGTATGGGCTTTATAGCGATTATGCCAACCTCTTCCAACCTGTTGCAGAAGGCTGTAACGAGATTATCTTCGACCGAGAATACCTGTCGAATCCTAAGAACTCCAGCGAAGGTAGCATGATAGGATTGTTCTTTGCACCTATTGTAATGGGTGGTTGGGAAGCCTTGTCACCAACTCAAGACTTAGTGGATGCCTATCCTTGCACTGATGGTAAGTCTATTCAAGATTCACCACTCTATGACCCTAATCATCCGTTCGAGCACAGAGATCCCCGCTTAGCAGCCTCTATCCTATGGAATGGTTCGATGATTGCAGGACATGAGTACACGACGAACAGTATTGGTGATGGCAACCACACACGCACGGGCTATTGCATGCGTAAATATATGAATCCAGAGAACGATGGTATCAATAATTACGACTGGACAAACTTCATTTATATTCGCTATGCAGAGGTACTCCTCACTTATGCAGAGGCGCGTAACGAGCAGCTTGCCTCACCTGACAATCAAGTCTATGCTGCTGTGAATGAGATTCGTCAACGCCCTAGTGTGAATCTTCCGGCACTGTCTTCTGGTATGACAAAGGATGAGATGCGTGCGGCAATCAGGCTTGAGCGTCGCCTCGAGTTTGCGTTTGAAGGCATACACTTGTTCGATACACGTAGCTATAAGACGACGGAGGCTGACGTGAAGAAACCCGTTTATGGTATGCGTCCTGACGGCACAAAGTTCCTTGTAGAACAGCGTAAGTTCAATCCTAATCGTGATTATCTGTGGGCTATCCCATTGACTGAAGTTGATTTATCAAAGGGTGTTCTAAAGCAGAATCCTAACTGGGATTAAACCCTGCTGACGCCTTATAGAGAAAGCCGTGCTACGAGTAATGATTCGTAACACGGCTTTCTTGTATTATTATTCTTAGTGATGTCCTAATTTGACACATACGTATCAGCGTTCTGATATCTATGTTTTAATGATCCTAATACATATATGTCAGAGTTCTAACTCGTATGTATCATGTTTTGTAAAGATAACTATAGTAAGCAAACAAAACAAAGAGCGGAAGACTTTTAAATAAGTCTTCCGCTCTTGAGGGTGGAGGGTGGGACTCGAACCCACGACATTCAGAACCACAATCTGACGCTCTAACCAACTG
>ERZ772807.85-NODE-85-length-59855-cov-6.956756_pt1 | contig 59855 bp, 44 predicted proteins | sample MGYA00511472_ERZ772807 | MGnify/ENA primary metagenome ERZ772807 (study PRJEB29015, sample SAMEA2737947) | human oral metagenome | biome: human oral; feature: human-associated habitat; material: dental | place: China | collected 2039 ... | reverse complement strand
GGTAGGGCAGTGTTGACGCAAAGCGTCAACGCTGCATCAGCAAGTAGCGGTAATGTCAACCCCATAGGGTTGGTCTTTCAAAACAAGCCAACGCCCGCCGGCAGAAACCTTGAAAGACTAAGCCTAAGGGCTTGTTGTTGCGAGGGTGAGCTTTGGTGGTTTAATTTGTCAGCATGTTCACACGCCTATATGCGGACGGTTTTGAGAGACCAACCCTAAGGGGTTGCTCTTTTACGGCGGACTATGGCAGGGTTGTCGCTTTGCTCCAACGCCTGCCCTGCCAAAAGACCAAGCCTAAGGGCTTGTTTTGTGCGTATTACTCCATATAAGCCTAATATGCCTGATGAGAAATGGAGGATGCTGTGGTTGTTTCATAATGATACAATCGTGTAATATACCTCTCCGTACATCCTCATCCCCAAATACCTTGAACTCTATCGCTCTCACCTATAAATTGGCTTAATCCCCCAAAGCTCGCCCCACCTCCGTTCATCTTCGTCCGCCAATAACCCCATCGGGGTTAGTCTTTTGGCAGGGCGGTGTTGACGTAAAGCGTCAACGCTGCCTCGGAGCATGGCTAAATTGACAACCTCTTAGGATTGGTATCTCAAATCACCTTGATTTACGGATAGAAAAACGAGAAAAAGTTAAAAAAAAGCCGATTTCGTTGAAGACTCAGCAAGAAAAAAGGTCGCGTCACGCGCCCCGTTTTTCCTGACTATACACTGCCGAAAAACTTGCTCCGCACCGCCGCAAAAATCACTTATAAGCGTTTTTTTCGATCATAGGAGAAAGTTTGCCCAATATCCTAAGCCTAATTTCACGAACAGTTGGCGGAGTATTGAAGTCATACGAAAACAGACGCACTTTCAAAAAATGAAAGTGCGTCTGTTGCCAAGTTTGAATCTGTTTTTGTAAGTTCAACTCGCTTTTGGGCCTTTCTTATATCGAATTCACCTTAGATTAGGCGTGATAAGCGGAGCGCCTGCCAACTTCTTTTACCCTTAAGAAATCTCGGCAAAGTTAATCTTCTCGCGCCTCAACTGATCAAGACGCTGGCGGAAAAGCGCATTTTGCGACTGCTCGAAAAGCGGATCTGCGTCTATAATAGCTTCGGCAGCTTCACGAGCCGTTTGCAACAGATTGCCATCGCGCACAATATTGGCAATCTTTAGATCAAAAGGCAGTCCGCTTTGGGCCGTCCCTTCCAAGTCGCCGGGGCCACGGAGTTTCAAGTCGGCTTCGGCTATTTCAAAGCCATCGTTCGTATCAACCATAATACCAATACGGGCCCGACTGTCCTTACTCAATTCGCGCTTGGTTACTAAGATGCAGTAGCTTTGAGCTGCTCCTCTCCCTACCCGACCGCGCAATTGGTGAAGTTGGGCCAAGCCAAAACGCTCGGCATTTTCTATCACCATCACACTGGCATTGGGAACGTTGACGCCTACTTCAATCACCGTTGTCGAAACGAGGATCTTCGTTTCTCCCCGAACAAATCTGGCCATCTCTGATTCCTTTTCAATCGGTCGCATTTGCCCGTGAACGACGCCAATATCCATATCTGAGAAGACTTCGCGCAAAGATTCGAAACCTTGCTCCAAAGCTTTCAGATCCATTTGGGCATTTTCTTTAATCAAGGGATAAACGACGTAGGCCTGCCGCCCCAAACTGAGCTGATAGCGCAGGCCATCATACAGTTGGCTACTGTTATCTTGATAATAATGTACGGTCTTAATCGGCTTTCTGCCGGGTGGGAGTTCGTCAATAATAGAGACATCCAAATCGCCGTAAACGGTCATAGCCAAGGTACGCGGGATCGGCGTCGCAGTCATCACTAAAATATGCGGCGGGCGAATATTTTTCGTCCATAGCTGGGAGCGCTGCTTCACGCCGAAGCGGTGTTGCTCATCGATAACGGCTAAGCCTAAGTTGAGAAAGCGGACGGTCGGCTCTATTAGTGTGTGCGTGCCGATCAACAATTGAACGGAACCATCAGCTACGCCATCCAAGATTTCTTGGCGCGCCTTGCCTTTAACAATACCCGTCAGAAGGGCGACGCGCACGGGCAAATCGCCAAGAAACGCCGTAATGGTAGCCAAATGCTGCTCGGCGAGAATCTCTGTCGGTGCCATAATGCAGGCCTGAAAGCCATTGTCGAGCGCCAATAAGCAAGCCATCAAAGCTACCATTGTCTTTCCGCTGCCGACATCGCCTTGCAATAAGCGATTCATTTGCCGCCCGCTACCGACGTCGTTGCGTATTTCGCGAATCACTCTCTTTTGCGCCCCCGTTAATTCAAAAGGCAGGCGCTCATGAAAGAAACGTAGAAAGAGGTTGCCAACTTTAGGGAAACGAAAACCTTGCACCGAAAGTTGGCGATGCTTCATATAGCGCAGAATATCCAGCTGCAAATAAAAAAGTTCTTCAAACTTTAGGCGGCGCAAAGCTTCAGGGAGTGCCGCAGAAGAGGGCGGGAAGTGAGCCGTAAGCAAAGCCTTTGTCAGCTCCATCAACTGATGCTTTTGCACAAACCAGGCCGGCAAAGTCTCGGGCAGCGGCGTACTTTCAATCAAGGCAAAAGCTGCTTGCATCAGCTTTGACATAGACTTTGAAGTAAAGCCCATCTTCTTCATCCGCTCTGTCGTATGATAAACCGGCTGCAACCCTAAATTTTGCAAAGGCGCGTCGGGCGCAATCTTTTCCAGTTCGGGATGCGCAAATGAAATGCGTCGGGCAAAAAGCTTCGGCGTTCCGAGCAATAAATAAGTTTCATCGTAACGCAAAGTCTCCTTCACGTATTTCAGCCCTGCGAACCAAACAATGTCCACATAGCCTGTTCCATCTGTAAATACAGCCGAAATACGCTTCTTACGCCCTTCCCCTTCCTCACTAAAAGAAATAAAGCGGCCACGAATTTGCACGTAAGGCATTCCTTCCTGCAAAGCTTGTATCTCGTGCACTTCGCTGCGATCAATGTAGCGAAAGGGAAAGGTATAAAGCAAGTCGCCCAGCGAATCAATATGCAATTCCTTGCTGAGCAGTTCAGCCCTGCGCGGGCCTACACCTTTCAGATATTTGATAGCTTGTGAGAGGAGCGGAGTGGAAGTCAAAAGAGAATGCTATTGAATAAAATCTAATCAGCTGGCGGCGCGTACACATTATTATAAGGCGTCTTAAGCCCAACAAGCCTTATCAGCAGCGGGCACACATATTATATATATGTAGATGAATGAGAGCGGAAGAACTTATGGCCGATAAGTGGTCGGCGCATAAATCATACCTTGACGCAACTGCGCCGCGCATTCTGCCGACGTAAGGCGCTCGGCTATGGTGAAGCCAAATTCGGCCGCTGCGCCGGGGCCGCGCCCGGTAATGATATGGGCATCTTCTTCTACGAGTCGTTCCGTATAGACTTTACAATCCAAATATTTTTCAAAGCCCGGATAGCACGTAGCCCGCTTATCTTTCAAGACGCCGGCAGCGCCCAGCGTCATTGGTGCGGCACAGATAGCGCACAACAAACCGCCACGCTCATTTTGCGTTATGATCGCCTCACGCAAGGGAGCAAAGTCGCACAAGTTTTGAGCGCCCGGCATCCCGCCCGGCATAATAAGAGCTTCGGCCTGCGTCAAATCAATCTCAGTAAAGACGGCATCTGCCATAATCTTGAAGCCGTGACTTGAAGCGACAAGTTTGTCCGCCGTAATGCTCACCAAGCACACATCAAGACCTGCCCTCTTCAAAATATCAGCCGGCAATAAAGCCTCCGACTCCTCAAACCCATCAGCCAAGAAGATATATACCATCGTAGGATTACTTTAAGCAGTTAAGATATTGTTGAATTGTATTGTACAGTCCAAGGTAAAGCGCATCCGAAATCAAGGCGTGCCCGATGCTCACTTCGTCTGCCCAAGGTATTTGTTGATGAAAGAAAGAAAGATTCTGCAAACTCAAGTCGTGGCCCGCATTTAAACCAAGCCCTATTTGGCGTACATAATCAGCCGTCTCAACAAAGGGGCGTATAGCAGCTTCTCTGTCGGTAGCATAATTAGCCGCGTAAGGCTCTGTATAAAGCTCTACACGATCAGCCCCCGCCCGCTTAGCATATTCTGCCATTTCATTCTCAGCCGAAATAAAGATACTCGTGCGAATGCCTTTCTCCTTAAAGCGCCCAACGATGTCTGTCAGTTGCGAAAGGTTTGCCCGCGTATCCCAACCGTGGTTCGACGTCAATTGGCCCGGCTTATCAGGCACCAGCGTCACTTGCGCCGGCCCGACTTCGCAGACCAGTTCAATAAAGTCGTCAGAGGGATAACCTTCAATATTAAATTCCACGTCCAATGCCGGCCGCAGCAAGTGCACATCGCTACGGCGAATATGTCGCTCGTCCGGCCGCGGATGCACGGTTATACCTTGTGCGCCGAAGCGTACACAATCAAGCGCCACAGCCAAGACGTCGGGATTATTGCCTCCGCGAGCGTTGCGCAGTGTCGCTATTTTATTGATGTTCACACTTAACTTTGTCATGCGTTATGCAGTCTTTTTCGTCTATTAATCCTTACTTTTGCAAAGTTAAGCATATTTGACGAGACGTGAGATCGGGAACTTTGAATTTTACAACAGAAAAAACGCTCCGCATAGCTCTTTTCGGCAACAAACATCAAGATGAGAAGAGCAGCTGCGTCGCAACCCTGTTCGCAGGCCTTAAAGCGCGCGGAGCGCAGGTAATGATTGAAGAAAACTTTGCCGGTTTTCTTCGGCGCCGCGGCTTGTGCGACTTGTGTCCCTATGAACTATTGCATCGCAACGACCCTTTTACCGCCGATTTAGCCATATCGCTTGGCGGCGATGGCACGTTTCTTCGCACGGCAGCTTTCATCGGTAACCGCGGCATTCCTATTCTTGGTATCAATACGGGGCATCTTGGTTTTCTGGCCGATGTCTCTCCCGAACGCATCTCGGAAGCGCTCGAAGCCATCTATAATAATGGTCAGAATGTCGTAGAATCTCACTCGGTAATCGCCGTAAACTGCAACAGCGATCACCCCCTGCGCACCTTTCCTTATGCCCTTAATGAGGTAGCCTTACTAAAGCATGACAACTCCTCGCTAATCAACATACGCACAGAGATCAACGGCGATTTGCTGGCCGACTATATTGCCGACGGCCTTATTGTCAGTACGCCAACCGGCTCTACAGCTTATGCTCTGAGCGTAGGCGGCCCGATCATCGCACCCGACTCCGACGCTTTCTGTATTGCGCCCGTTGCGCCGCACAGTCTGAATGTGCGCCCCTTCGTTGTAAAGGACGATGTCGATATTCGCCTAACGGTTAAGAGTCGCTCGCATCGCTATCTGCTTTCCATAGACGGTCGCAGCGAAAGCCTGTCTGAGACGATCGAAATACATCTGCGCCGCGCACGCCACACAGTCGGCGTCGTCAAAGTGGAGCACTTAAAGTTCTTCGACACCTTGCGCGATAAAATGCTTTGGGGCGCTGATCACCGCCATTAAGCAGAGCGCCGACGCCCCGCGCTTTCATCCCCATCAATAAGCCACAGACAATGATCAGCTTGAACCGCTTAATGAGTATCTTCCGTCGCTCGTCAGCCTCTTCGGCCGGCGATAGTGCTATCCACCTTTCTTCATATCCTTCTCTTCTGAAATGGTTATGGAAAATGTGGCAAGGCTATCGCACGCAAGCCCTGATGAATGTAGTCATTGGTCTTGGGGTCGTAGCCTTGGATCTGCTCTTTGTATGGGCTACGAAGCTGGCCATAGACATTGCGACAGGCGTCGATACGCAGTTTAGCCTGAAATGGGCCATCTTCCTCTTAGTATGCTTTGCCTGCGGGCAAGTCGGTTTGGGCATCTGCTCGCGCTGGGTTAGCGCCGTACTCGGTGTGCGCGCACAAAATAAGATTCAACACGACCTCTACGCCCGACTCTTAGGCAGCGGCTGGCGGGAGTTGCGGGCTTACCATACAGGCAACCTCTTGAACCGCTTAGAGACAGATGTCTATACCGTCATCACGCTGCTAACGGAGAATTTCCCCTCTTTCTTCACGACCATCGTAAAGTTCTTGGGCGCCTTCCTCTTTCTTTTTTGGATGGACAAGACGCTGGCTTTAATCGTTGTCATCATCGTGCCCTTCTTTGTTATTTGCAGCAAACTGTATATGCGCAAACTGCGCCGACTGACGCACGTTATCCGCGACAACGATAGCAAGATTCAGTCGTTGCTTCAAGAAAGTCTTCAGCACGTCGTTGTGATTAAAACGCTCGGCCGACAGCGAACGATGCTCGACCGATTGGCTTCACTGCAAAATCTACTCTACCGCGAAACGCTCCGCAAAACAAAATACAGCACGGTTTCTTCTACGGTCATCAATGCCGGTTTCATCGCCGGCTATATGCTTACCTTCACGTGGGGTACGGTCAGTCTGCAGCGAGGCTTGATTACCTACGGCGCACTCATCGCTTTTATCCAACTCGTAGGGCAAATTCAAGGGCCGGCCCGCCAATTGGCGCGCTACGTCCCGCTCTTCATCAGTGCCTTTACGGCTACGGAGCGATTGATGGAACTTGAAAACATTCGCCACGAAGCGGTCAAAGGCGATCGGCTGCTCTCCGGCCGCGTCGGACTACGCTTGGAGCACCTCACCTTTGCTTATGAAAAAGGAAGTAAAAAGATTTTCGACAATTTCTCTTACGACTTCCCGCCGCAAAGTATTACGGCGATCTTGGGCGAAACAGGTAGCGGGAAGACAACGCTCGTCCGTCTGCTGCTCAATCTGATTCGTCCGCAGGCCGGTTCGCTTTATCTTTACGACACGCAAGGTTTGCGCTTAGAAGCATCGCCCGATACGCGCTGCAACTTTGCTTATGTTCCGCAAGGCAACACGCTGCTGAGCGGCACGATCAAGGAAAACCTCTTGCTCGGACGGCCTGATGCTACCGACGAAGAACTCCACGAGGCTTTGCGCTTGGCTGCGGCCGACTTCATCAGCGAATTGCCCGACGGCATTGAGAGCATTTGCGGCGAAGGCGGCACGGGACTTTCCGAAGGACAAGCGCAGCGCATCGCCATTGCCAGAGCCTTGCTCCGGCGTGCACCTTTCCTCTTACTCGATGAGGCTACGTCGGCTCTCGATACGGAGACGGAGCGCCGCGTCTTGCAAAACATTGTCGGCACTTTCGAAGGGCGCACGGTCATTGTCGTTACGCATCGTCCGGAAGTCCTGCAATATTGCACGCAAGTACTCGATTTAGAACACCTTTAACCGCATAACGGAGCCGTTCAGCTCCGTTTTTTTATGGGTTCAATAGTGTTTGACGAAGCTCTGAAGCCCCCTCTTTCACCTCAACTTTAGTAAAGCCGATTTAGGAACATAACTGCAAGCTGCGGTACACTTACAAACATACAAAGGCTACAGCCATCGCATCGTTTGTGATATATAAAGTTGCGTGTAGGTATAAAAATAAACAAGACCACCGATAAGGGGTCTTGTCTGCTAAATAAGTGTGCGCCTGATAGGACTCGAACCTACACGACCGAAATCACCAGATCCTAAGTCTGGCGCGTCTACCAATTTCGCCACAGGCGCATTCGTGGGCGCAAAGTTAGGCATTTTCTTACAATTTACGCAGAAAAGAAAGGCTTTTTTCGTAATTTTGCCCGAAAAGGAGGCCTACTGCGCTTGCTTGAGCGCTTACCTCTCCACCTAAAGTCGGAATAAACCGACCTTCAACCCGAACGACTCGCACCGCAGCAGAGCAGCGTGCGTCTCTTCACGGTAAACGTACAAATATGGCAGAGCAGATTGAAAACGACGCAACATTAACGGAAGCCCACTCTACTTATAAACCCGCAGATGCAAGCAGCGAAACCGGCCGCCACCCGCTGACGGGGATGTATCGCAACTGGTTTCTCGATTATGCCTCTTATGTGATTCTCGAAAGAGCCGTCCCTCACTCCGACGACGGCTTGAAGCCCGTGCAGCGCCGCATCCTCCACGCGATGAAGCGCCTCGATGATGGGCGCTACAATAAGGTGGCCAATGTCGTGGGGCATACGATGCAGTTTCACCCCCACGGCGACGCGTCGATCGGCGATGCACTCGTCCAACTCGGGCAGAAAAATCTGCTGATCGATACGCAGGGCAACTGGGGCAACATCTTAACGGGCGACGACGCGGCGGCCCCGCGTTACATCGAAGCGCGACTCTCAAAGTTTGCGCTGGACGTGGTCTTCAATCCGAAAACAACGGCGTGGAAACTCTCTTACGACGGCCGCAACAAAGAGCCCATCGCGCTGCCCGTGAAGTTCCCGCTCCTCTTGGCGCAAGGCGCTGAGGGCATCGCCGTCGGACTATCGGCTAAAATCCTACCCCACAACTTTGGCGAATTGTGCCAAGCGGCCATTCAATACCTCCGCGGAGAAGCATTTACCATCTACCCCGACTTTCAAACGGGTGGCAGCATAGACATCTCCAATTATAAAGAAGGACGCCGCGGCGGCTCGGTCAAGGTAAGGGCGAAGATTTCCAAATTAGATAACAACAAGACGCTCGTCATCACCGAAATCCCCTTTGGCACGACGACGCAGAGCATCATCGACTCCATCCTGCGCGCCAATGAAAAAGGCAAGATTAAAGTGCGCAAAGTCGACGACAACACCGCCGCAGAAGTAGAGATTCTCGTTCACTTAGCACCCGGCACGAGTTCCGACAAAGCGATCGATGCGCTCTACGCCTTTACCGATTGTGAAGTTTCCATCTCGCCCAACTGCGTCGTCATTACCGACAAGAAGCCGCGCTTCCTCTCGGTCAACGAAGTCTTGCAGCAGTCTGTGGATCGCACGATGAGCCTTTTGCGTAGCGAATTGGAAATACGTCGCCACGAATTACTCGAAAGTCTCCACTACGCCTCATTGGAGCGCATCTTCATCGAAGAGCGCATTTACAAAGACAAGGCCTTTGAGCAGGCCGTTTCGACTGATGCTGCCTGCATCCATATTGACGAGCGTCTGACGCCTTATTACCCGCAGTTTTATCGCGAGGTCACCAAGGAAGACATTCTGCGCCTGCTCGAAATCAAAATGGCGCGCATCCTGAAATTCAACAAAGAAAAGGCCGACGAACTCATTGCCCGTATGACGGCCGATGTGGCGCGCATCAACAAGGATCTGAACAATATGACCGGCGTGACGATCAATTGGTTTCAGTTGCTTTTCGACAAATACGCGGCCGAGCATCCGCGCCGCACCGAACTGCGCTCTTTCGATACGATTGTCGCATCGAAGGTGGTCGAGGCCAATCAAAAACTCTACGTCAACCGCGCCGACGGCTTTATGGGCACTTCGCTCAAAAAAGACGAATTTGTAGACAACTGTTCCGACATCGACGACGTGATCCTTTTCTATCGCGACGGCACTTACAAGGTCGTGCGCGTGGCCGACAAGGTCTTCATCGGGCGCACGGAGAAAAGCGAGAAGGAGCACCGCAAGCCTGAATTGATCCACATTGCCGTTTTCAAAAAGAACGACCGCCGCACCATATATAATATTGTCTATCGCGACGGAAAAGACGGCCTTTGCTTCATCAAACGCTTCAATATAACCGGCATCACGCACGACCGCGAATATGACGCCACGCAAGGGACGCCGGGCAGCCGCATCATATACTTTACGGCCAATCCCAACGGCGAGGCCGAAACGATCAAGGTACTCTTGAAGCCCAACCCGAAGTTGCGCAAGCCTTTCTTAGACCGCGACTTTTCCGAAATACTCGTCAAGGGGCGCCAGAGTCGGGGCAATATGCTGACGAAGCTCGATGTGCAGCGCGTTGTGTTTAAGGCCCACGGCGTTTCCACCCTTGGCGGGCGAAAGGTTTGGTTCGATGCCGATGTGCAACGCCTCAACTACGATGAGCGCGGCACTTACCTCGGCGAGTTTCACGGCGATGAGGCGGTACTCGTCATTCATCCCAACGGCGATTATTATACGACGACTTACGACCCCAATAACCACTACGAGGGCGAGATCCTACGAATCGAAAAGTATGATCCGGAAAAGGTTTGGACGGCCGCACTCTTCGATGGCGACCAGCAGGGTTTCCCCTATTTGAAGCGCTTCCTCTTGGAGCGCACAAGCGGAGCGCGCCGCAATTGTTTCTTAAGCGAAAATCCGGCCACCCGCTTACTGCTACTGACGGATACAGCTTATCCGCGCTTCGAACTCGTCTTTGGCGGGGCGGATGCTTATCGCGACCCGATGATTATCGATGCGGATGAATTTGTAACGGTCAAAGGTTTTAAGGCCAAGGGCAAACGACTGACGACCAATGCCGTCGAAAGCATCAAGGAGTTAGAACCGCTGCGCGTCCCCGAGGCGGACAAGGCGGAAGCCGCTGCATCGGAAACTGAAGCGACCCCCACTGATGACCAGCACCCGAACGAGGCCGAACAAGAAGCGCAAGATCTTTTCAATCAGGCGGATTAACGCGCGGCGGCAAGGCAAAATGACCAACTCGCCCCCGCCTCCTCGCCACACGACATAAATACGAAATTATGGGCCTGCATCTCAGCAAAATGCAGGCCCTTCTTGTATTCCCGCACCAAGCACCTACGCCCGCATCGGATAGCCAAGCGCAAAAAGACAAAGGTTCGCCGCGCCCTACAACGACACATCCTCTTCGCCTCAGCCGCACCAAAGCACAAACGACATACGATCAACGATGATCAAAAGAAGTTTTTGCCCCGTCAAGCAAGTTTCAAAATAGGACTAAATATAGTCAACAAAAAAACATGAAACGATACTGTCAACAAACCACGTACTTAAGAAAAGACCACGACAAGCGCGTTTGAACTTAACACACAAATGTGTCAAAGAAGAATGAAGTTAAGAGCCAAAGTTGTCAACTCATTCCGGCACATAGCAAACGTACAAAGCAGCCTATTCTAGTACATAGCAGCCAATACAAGGTAACAAATTCCAACACATGGCCTATTAAGATTTTTTCCAAAGGTTGGAAATTTAATTCCCACTTGTTGGAATTTTTGTTCCCTTAGGTTGGAAATTTAATTCCCATAGCTTGGAATTTTCGCTATCACAGACTAAAAAGAAAAACATAAGTACGCTATGAAAAATCTCCGGCATCTACGCCCGCCGATATACGGATCCAAAACCGCCTTTCTGCCTTTCACGCTTAGCGCCCACAAGACTTTTTCCCCTTCGTCCTATAAGATGAAAGGCAAATCATACGGCCCAAACCTCGCGCCCGCCTGCCCTCAAAAAATAGGAAGCAAGCGCGATCTGAAAATTCATAGTAAGCGATTGTCAGACAACAACCTTTTTCATACCTTTGTACTTGTGAAAATTTGTTCGTCTAAGCCCTCTTATCCTTTGGAGCTTACGCCACACATTTTTCGCTATAACAATCACCCTTTCATATAAATGTAACGCTATGGAAAATATACCTCACGGACTAAAAGAAGCCATCGAAAAAGATGAGTTAGTATTATTCATCGGCGCCGGCCTATCTTGCGAATTGAAGAATACGGAGGGCAAAACCCTTGGAGGATGGAAAGAAATGGTCTCATCTATGCTCCCTTTTCTGGAGGATAAGGGATATATCACAACTGAAGAGCAAAAATCTTGGGAAGAGTTAGGGCCGATAAAAGCGCTTCAGAGATTAGAGAACAAAGGAATAGACAGAGAAAAAATAAGAGACTTTCTCCAAGGCTATTTTACATTAGGAAAGGAGAACAAATTCCCTCTTCAGGAAAAACTATACAAATTATCTACGAAAATTATTACTACCAACTATGATTTGGCTTTTGAGGAGGCTATTGAAAAGCTTGATAAAGAAAAAGCATATAAGGGTCAAAATAAAAAATTAAGCAAACTGCTGGCAGACCCCGTCTTCCTTTTCAAACTACATGGTTGCATAGAGGATATAAACTCTATGGTCTTATTTCCATCCGACTATAGAAAACTTTATAATAACCATGACCGAGATGCCGCGCTTGCATTACTAGTTTTCAAATTCCTCATCTTCAGTAAAACTTTCCTCTTTATCGGAACAGGAATGGACGAGCATCAAATAATCAACTTCTTTGAAGAGATTAAAGAAGTTCGAGATTCCTTCAACCAAAAACACTATATCATCACTACTGACCCATTAAGTATTCCCACTAACTTCCTAACATCGATCAAAATCAGTGATTATAACGAAATTCCTAGCTACATTGATCAACTTTTAGACATTAAGAAGAAAGCTGAAGAAGAGAAAAATCCAGAAAAGAAGCTACTTTTAGAACAGCTTGAAGCATCTGAAAAAGAGAAAAAAGATCTCGCAAAAAAACTCGATAAAGATAAAGAACTCGCAAAAGAACTCGATAAAGAAAAAGATAAAAATAAAAGGATAGCACTCTTCTTAGAAAGAGAGGCTAACAACCGTTTCCTCACAGGACTAAAGCATCATATAGCTAAAGAGTACTTAGAAGCTATAGAAGAGTATAAGGCCGCAACGGAATTAGAACCTGAATATTCTGAAGCATATTACAATTGGGGAGTTGCTTTAATGGAGCTAGCAAAAACAAAATCAGGCAACGAAGCAGAAGAACTATACAATGAAGCCATTAAAAAATATAAAGAAGCAATAAAGATTGAGAAAGACTACCAAGAAGCATATAACAATTGGGGGTTTGCTTTAATGGAAGTAGCAAAGACAAAGTCCGGTAACGAAGCGGAAACACTATTCAAAGAAGCATTTGAAAAGTATAATCTGGCAACAACGTATAAAGAAGACTTTCATCTAGCATATAACAATTGGGGAATTGCTTTAATGGATCTAGCAAAAACCAAATCAGGAAGCGAAGCAGAAAAGCTATACCAAGAAGCATTTAAAAAGTATAACTTGGCAATTAAGTATGGAGGAAATTCCTATAATTTAGCTTGTCTCTATGCCATAAGAAATCAAAAAGCAGAGGCGCTGAAGTACTTAGAGCAAACACTCTCAAGAAAAGAAATCACAATAGACTTTGTGGAGCAAGATGAAGATTGGAAGAATCTTCGTAATGACCCCGACTTTCAGCATTTGCTCTCTCGTTATAAAAAGTAATAATGAGAAGCCATCGGGCTACTTTATACCGCTTTCGATAACGTTTACGAAGCAACACGTTTCGAGCATCTACGCATAAAAGCGGCCGATGCCTGCACTCTTTTGCCCACTTAAAAGTGCGCGGCGCTACGGTCTATCTCCCACTCGCAAGCAGATTAAAGCGGCGCGGGGAGCGGATCGTGTCTATTTATTGCGTACCTTTGTTGCACAAGTCACACTCATTCAAGCACAAGGCAACGCAGATTGCCCGCTGACTAAATCCATTTCCAACCAATGAGACCTTTATTTACCCTTTTGCTCGCCTGCAGTTTGAACCTCTTCGCCACAAGCGCTTACGCGCAGATTGGTAGTGCGCAGGCGAAAGTGTACCCTTCGTTCTTACAGCGCAGTCAATTGCCCGACGGTCTGCTATACTTGCCTGCGCCGCCCGATACGACAAGTATGGCTTTCTTTTATGACATTGAGCGCCACCAATGGGGCAAGTCGCTCCGCGCCACAGCCCGCGGCCGGCAAGCCGCAAGCGATGCCGACCAGTCGCCTGCGGCCTTGGCCTCACAATTCTCTGAGGCTTTCGGACAAACTATTACAAAGGAAGCAACGCCCGAACTGTTTCGCCTCGTCGAACTCTTAGACAGCGATTGCGGTAATGCGACGTACACGGTTAAAAAGAAATATTTGCGCAAACGCCCTTACGTGCAGTTTAACGAAACGACAGCCATTCCGGCTTCTGAAGCGAAATATCGCCCCACAGGCTCTTACCCTTCCGGACATTCCGCCACAGGTTGGGGCGTAGCGCTCGTGCTGGCTGAAATCAACCCCGACCGGCAGGAAGCCATCTTGCTGCGTGGTTATGAAATAGGACAAAGTCGCGTCATTGCCGGTTATCATTATCAGAGTGACGTAGACATTGCCCGCTTAGCCGGCAGTGCCGCCATAGCCCGCCTGCACGCAGACGAAGGATTTCAAAAGCAATTGGCCAAAGCCAAGCGCGAGTTTGCCCGCCTCAAACGTCAGCAAACGGCCGCTCCGCGCAGCACACAAAAGCAAGCAGATAGCAACGAGCCGACAATGCCCATAAATAGATGAGCAAGGGCGCGGCGTCCGGCCGATTTCGCACCGCAGCGAAAGGCGCCGATTGCGCGGAAAATCGTAACTTTGCGCCGTCATTCTTACAGAATAAAGCGAAGATTAAGATGAAGATAGAAGAAAAAATGGCGATTGACGTCGTCGAAGCGCTCCAAGCGCTGTATGGCGAGACGATAGCGCCGACAAGTATACAGTTACAAAAGACGAAACGCGAATTTGAGGGACATCTGACGCTCGTCGTCTTCCCTTTCTTGCGCATTTCTCGCAAAAAGCCCGAAGAGACGGCGCAAGAGATTGGCGCATACCTGAAAGAACACAGCAGCGTCGTAGCCGACTTCAACGTAGTCAAGGGTTTCTTGAATCTATGTATTGACTCGGCCGCGTGGATCGATACGCTCAATGATATACATACGGCAGAAAATTACGGTTTGCAGCCCGTCACGGCAGATGCGCCGCTCGTAATGATCGAATTTTCTTCGCCCAACACGAACAAACCGCTCCACCTCGGCCACGTGCGCAACAACCTGCTCGGCTGGTCGCTCGCAAAGATTCTGGAAGCAAACGGCAATCGGGTCGTAAAGACGAACATCGTGAACGATCGCGGCATACACATCTGCAAGTCTATGCTGGCTTGGCTGAAGTATGGCAACGGCGAGACGCCCGAGAGCTCGGGCAAGAAAGGCGACCACCTTATCGGCGATTATTACGTAGCCTTTGACAAGCACTATCGCGAACAGGTAAATGAGCTCAAGGCGCGCTTAGAAAAAGAAGGACTCAGCGCCGACGCCGCAAAAGAGCAGGCCGAACGCGAAGCGCCCTTAATGAAAGAGGCGCGCGAAATGCTCGTGAAATGGGAGCAAAACGACCCTGAGGTGCGCAGCCTTTGGGAAAAGATGAATAATTGGGTGTATGCCGGCTTCGATCAAACGTATCGCGCACTCGGCGTAGGCTTCGACAAGATTTATTACGAGAGCAAAACCTATCTGGACGGCAAAGCAAAGGTACTGGAAGGCTTGGCGCAGGGACTCTTCTTCCGCAAGGACGACGGCTCTGTATGGATCGACCTTGCGGCCGACGGCTTGGATCAAAAACTCCTCCTGCGCGCTGATGGGACGAGTGTCTATATGACGCAAGACATCGGCACGGCGACGCAACGCTTCAACGACTACGACATTGATAAGATGATCTACGTCGTGGGCAACGAGCAAGATTATCACTTTAAGGTTTTGAGTCTTTTATTGGACAAACTGGGCTTCAAGTGGGGCAAGGAACTCGTGCATTTCTCTTACGGTATGGTTGAACTGCCTAACGGCAAAATGAAGAGTCGCGAGGGAACCGTCGTAGATGCGGACGACTTAATCGCCACGATGCAGGACGAAGCCGCAGCCACCATCGAAGCGGCCGGCAAGTTTGAAGACCGCCCGGCGGAAGAGAAGCAAGAAGTGGCGCGCATCGTAGGACTCGGCGCCCTCAAATACTTCTTGCTCAAAGTAGACGCGCGCAAAAATATGGTCTTCAACCCCGAAGAGAGCATTGACTTTAACGGCAACACCGGACCCTTTATTCAATATACCTATGCCCGCATCCGCTCTGTCATTCGCAAGGCAGAGGAGGGCGGCATCAGCATCCCCGCAACGCTCACTGCGGGCGCGAAACTTTCGGATAAAGAAGAAAGCATCGTGCAGCGCCTGGCGGAGTTCCCCGCTATCGTTCGCCAAGCCGGCGCAGAATATGCACCGAACGCGATAGCCAACTATTGCTACGATTTGGTGAAAGAGTACAATCAGTTTTACCACGACTTCAGCATCCTGCGCGAGACCGACGAAGAGAAAAAGCGCTTCCGCCTCGTGCTTTCGGCTAACGTAGCCAAGGTAATTCGCACCGGTATGTCGCTGCTCGGCATCGAAGTGCCGGAAAGAATGTAATTCGCTGCGCCGCAACGGATGAAGAGTAAGTTTTACGTCGTTTGGCAAGGCAAAGTGCCGGGCATTTATACCAATTGGGCCGACTGCCAGGCGCAGGTGAGCGGCTTCGGCGCTGCGCGCTACAAAGCTTTCACCACGCGCCAAGAGGCGGAAGCGGCTTTTGCGGCCGGACCGGAGGCTTATATTGCGCCGCGCCACGCCCAAATCGGTGGCGGCGTCAAGACGGCGAAGTCCGGCACACGCGGAAAAGCCAACGAGCCACTCAATCCGCCCGACTATCGCCACGATACGGTTCTTCCCCTCCCGCCGGAGGTGGAAGCCAATGCGTGGGCCGTAGACGCAGCCTGCTCCGGCAATCCCGGGAAGATGGAATATCGCGGCGTTGACTTGCGAACAGGCGCCGAAGTCTTCCATTTCGGCCCGATCTTCGGCACAAACAACATCGGAGAATTCTTGGCCATCGTCCACGCCTTGGCTTTGCTCGAACAGCGGGGCGAAACATTGACCATTTACTCGGATAGTCGTAATGCGCAGTTGTGGATTCGGCAGCGCCGGTGCAAAACTAAATTAGCGCGCAACGCAAAAACAGAAGCCGTCTACACGTATATTGAACGCGCCGAGCGTTGGCTGCAAACACACTCCTTTACAAACAAAATTCGGAAATGGAAAACGGATGAGTGGGGCGAGATTCCGGCCGACTTTGGTCGAAAATAAAGCCGCCTCTTCCATACATTATATATAATAGGACACATTAAGCCGCTCCCCAACCCACACTCCGCCGCCAAGCGGAAGTTTGGCGGGCAAAAGTCGGCTAATATCGCCTCTCGTTGCTCAAACTCACGATATGAAAGATTTCTTTCGCCTCCTGCTTCACTACGTAGCGCCTTACAAACGCTATCTTTTCGGCTCGCTGCTTTTTAATTTGCTTTCGGCCGTACTCAATGTCTTCTCCTTCTTGTCGCTGATGCCGATGCTGAAGATCTTGTTTCGATTAGACACGACCCGGTACACGTTCATTCCGTGGGACACGCCGGACACGAGCTTCAAAGATATTCTCCTCAACAACTTATATTACTACACGACCGACCTGATTCACGTCTACGGCGCCTCCACCGCACTCCTCTTCATCGGCCTCTTTCTCATCACGGCCACTTTGCTGAAGACGAGTTGCTATTTCGCCTCCGTCGGCATAATGGTTCCGATGCGCACGGGCATTGTTCGCGACATCCGCAGCAGCGTTTACCACAAGATTGTCAGTCTGCCGCTCTCCTTCTTCTCTGATGAGCGCAAAGGAGATATTATGGCGCGCATGAGCGGCGACGTCAACGAGATCGAAAACTCTATAACGGGTTCGCTGGATATGTTGATCAAAAACCCCATTCTCCTCTTCTGCTATTTTGGTGTCCTGATTTATACGAGTTGGGAGCTGACGCTCTTTACGCTCATCGTCCTGCCGATTATGGGGTGGGTAATGGGCAAGATCGGGCGCAAACTTAAACACAAATCGCTCGATGCACAGAACAAGTGGAGCGATACGATGGCCCAACTCGAAGAGACTTTGGGCGGTATGCGTATTATTAAGGCTTTCACAGCTGAGAAAAAGATGTGCGAACGCTTTGATCGCAGCACCAACGACTTTCGGCGGGCATCCAATAAGGTCAATATTCGCCAATCGTCCGCCCATCCGGTGAGCGAGTTCTTAGGAACCGTACTCATCGTCACCGTACTTTGGTATGGCGGCACTTTGATTTTGGATGGCAATAATCCGCCGATCGACGCGCCGACGTTTATCTTTTATATGGTCATTCTCTACTCCATCATTCAGCCCCTCAAAGATTTATCGAAGGCGGCTTACAACATCCCCAAGGGAATGGCCAGTGTCGTCCGCGTCAACAAGATCCTGAATGCGGAAGATCATATTACCGAGCGTCCAAATCCTGCGTCAATTGAGCATCTCACCAACGAAATACGCTTCAACGACGTATCTTTCGGCTACAACGACCACGCCACCGTCCTCCACCATATCAATATGACCGTCAAGCGCGGGCGCACCATCGCCATCGTCGGGCAGAGCGGCTCGGGCAAATCTACATTAGTCGATTTACTCCCACGCTTCCACGACGTGAGCGCAGGTAGCGTCACGATCGACGGAAAAGACGTTCGCGACCTCAAGATTGCCGACCTGCGCGGCTTGATTGGCAACGTCAATCAAGAGGCAATTCTCTTCAACGACTCTTTCTTCAACAACATTGCCTTTGGTGTAACCCACGCCACGCGCGAAGAAGTGATGGCCGCCGCCAAGATTGCCAACGCCCACGACTTTATTATGGAGAGCGAACAAGGCTACGACACGCCCGTAGGCGACCGCGGCTGTCGACTTTCGGGCGGTCAGCGGCAGCGCATATCCATCGCGCGGGCCATTTTGAAAAACCCTGACATCCTGATCCTCGACGAAGCGACCTCCGCCCTCGATACGGAGAGCGAGCGACTCGTACAAGAGGCTTTGGAGCACTTGATGAAGACGCGCACGACTATCGCTATCGCGCACCGACTCTCGACCATCCGCAACGCCGATGAAATTTACGTGCTCCACGAAGGGCGCATCGTCGAGCAAGGCTCACACGAAGAACTCCTCGCGCTCAACGGCCAGTACAAACGGCTCAATGATATGCAACAATTATAGATCGGGCTATGAAGAAAATCATCATTACAGGCGCCAACGGCTTTGTTGGCAGTTTTGCAGTCGAACAGGCGCTTGCCGACGGCTATGAAGTATGGGCCGCCGTTCGCCGTGGCGCTGACTTGCGCTACCTTACGGATGAGCGCATCCACCTACTCTACCTCGATTATGCGGATGAGGAAGGCATGCGCCAAATCTTTTCTGATCTGCTACGCACGGAAGGGCCGCTCGATGGCGTTATCCACTGCGCCGGGGCCACAAAATGTCGCCATTTGGCCGATTTCAAACGCATCAACACGGAATATACGGAGCGTCTGGCGCGCCTTTTGGCCGAAACGAGCCTGCTCCGCGGGCGCTTTGTCTACGTTAGTTCACTGAGCGTCTTCGGCCCAATCCACGAAGACGATAATCGCCCCTACACCGCGCAAGATACGCCGCACCCCAATACGGCTTACGGGCGCAGTAAGTTGGACGCCGAAGCCTTACTGCCCACTATTGCCGGCTTAGACTACATTATCCTGCGCCCAACGGGCGTTTACGGGCCGCGCGAGCACGACTATTACAAGATGGCGAAAAGCATTGCGATGGGGATCGACTTCGCCGTGGGCTTCAAGCCGCAGACCATCACCTTCATCTACGTGAAAGATCTCGCCGCGGCTGCCTTGGCCGCCTTGCAGTATGGGCAGACGGGCGCAGCCTACAACCTTTCCGACGGCTGCGACTACAATAGTCGCGACTATTCCGACTTGCTGCAAAAGGAGATCGGGGCAAAGAGCGTCCTCCATCTGAAAGCGCCGCTATGGGTGCTGAAGGCGGCTTGCTTCGTCAGTGAAACGGTAGCAGGATTTTCGGGTAAAGCGGCCACACTCAACGGCGATAAATATCGCATCTTGCGGCAACGCAATTGGCGCTGCGACATTCGACCCGCACAGGACGAACTCCATTACCGCCCGCACTATTCTTTGGCGCAAGGGGTAAAGGAAACGGTCGGCTGGTACTTGGAAAACGGTTGGCTCTGACGCGCTGCCCTTTCGCCGGCGGCGAATATCCTTTGCTGCGCACGCCATCGGCTCAACCGGTCTCCAACTTTCAGCGCGCCCTGCTTCCGCTTAGCTGTCCTTTTATGCGGCCATTTTTTGATGAGCAACCTGCTTAGCGCACTTACAAAGCCCTTGCGCGCCATTTGATCCATACAGAAAGTTCTGTCCACGCTATTGTGGGCAGAACTTTTTTGTATGCGTTGCCTCAAATACCGCCCTCTCATTCGTCCGCCGCCGCAAGAAACCCCTCTGTAGCGCATCGCTCGCCCCAAGCCTTAGCAGACGCACCTCGAAATGCGGAAGAAAAGAAGGCCGCGAAAGGCGGACAAAACAAGCGTCAACTTTCATTCGCTCAAAATATTGATTTACAACATAATATATCACCAATAAAAGACCTCATATCCCTTTGGTTCAGTGTGTGATCACGATAAAAAAGGTCTACGCTCGTGAGAAAAAGAGCTTCACCTCACGATAAAAAAGGTGTACGCTCACGAGCGGAAACGAAATCGTCCAATCGTTGGGCGTCTAACGTTGCATACGAACAACTACGAATCAAGGCGCGCAGTGGTCGCTTATGGAATGTCCGTGGATGAGCAACCGCACTTGGTCAAAAATATGGCGTAGCTACTATATCCAAAACCCATTTTTCGGTCTTACATGCCAACCCGCTTTCGCCATATATTAAAATGGATAAAGCGCCTGCAAGTCGAACTACCCAATGCGTTTTTCTTGGTCAAAACTGCGCCTATCTTGAGTTGACAAAGTTGGCCTTATCTTCGGCAATTTATTTGACAAAACCGCCCAAAAATAGATGTTTTAGCAAGAAGCGAACGAGCCAAAGCGCGCCATAAAGGCTCGAAATATTTCCAATTAGTAACTTGATGAGACGTATTAAGTCAAGGAAAGCGCTCTTTTAGGACGCTCTTGTCAATTCTTTTCTGCTTAGTTGCAAAAAAACACTTATTTTGCGCAGATTGGTCAGATTTTCCGATATTAAATTTGGTAGTTCATTCTTCTTTCTATTAATTTTGCCGGTGCAAACAGAAGAGAAGCACGCCTCTCGCAGGAAAGCCCCTCTTCCGGAAGGGAGACAGACGATATAGAGAATGATACGCTACGTATGTGGAGCATTTTGTTGTGACTCTCTTTTCGCTTGATTTCTGCCCGAACGGATTTTGGAAATGTGTGAGCTGAATCTGATCACGGCCGAAAAGGAGAAAGCAATACGAGATCGAAACCGACTCATAGAAGCTCCGGACTTTTCTTTGATTTATGTAGGAAAAACACGTGAGGCCTTGTGGGTGTGAGGCTTTTGTTTTGAGCACTATGATAAGGAAAAATAGTCGAATTGTGGCGAAATGATGTGCGTCATTGCTGCGCACAAGATAAAGGAGTATATCGTTGCGCTCTTTTGAGACCACAAGGCCTCATTGGGCTCTCCCCCGCTTGACTTTGCTGCTCGACAATGGCCGCGCGGCCTTCTAACGAGAAGCTTGATTTATTGAACATATAACCGGTGACAAACGGCCATCGGATGCAGGAAAAAGTTAATTCCCTTTTGAAGTCCTTACCCAAACGTGAGTGAGGGAAAACTTTTTTGCGTCAGATAGCTGTCGGGTCTTCATTTGCAGATCTATGAACCGGTTAGTGCGTAGGTGCGACTTCGCAACTATGTCACAAAGGAAAAGGCGTGGCCATCCGCCCCGAGTTCTTTGGCGAACTCACACAGGACTTCACGTGCACTACCCACAAGTGCCGTCGCCATCCTCGGGCGGATTGGACACGCGCCTCTTTCCGTTAACGTGCAGACTGATCATTGAAATTGCCGCTGCACGCGCAGACAACTCGACGCGAGCTGCTCCTTCTTTTAATGTGCCTATTGATTATCAGGCAATAAGCATTCCAAACACAAAATCAAAAGATATAAAACGACGAATGTGCAAGTTTTAACCGGCTTGCACTTCGTTTCTTTTGCCGTAAAGCGCCGGACATTTCCACCTATGTTTTCATCAAACAAATGGGGAATAAAATTGACGGGTACGACGCGCCGACAAAACCAAACGAGGCATTTTTTACGCCTATTTTTCGCACAAGATTTCCTTTTCCGGCAAACGCGCGAAGCCAACTGAAAGTGCAGTAAATCAATTGTATTTGAAAGATTATTCATCATCGTGCAGCGCAAGGTAAACAGTTTCTGTAAAGAAAAGGAACTACTTTTACCGGTTTTTACCCTAAGCGATCGCCGCCGCCTTTTTTTGCGGCGCAATTCGCACGTCAAGGCGCACGCCACAAGGGCGGCCCTACGATTTTTCCACCCCGCTTACGCCGCTTTCGGAGCGGTCGCGCGTAAACACCACAAACGGGACCTCGCAGCCAAGAGGTTGCCGCGCCCTAAAGGGCTTTGCCGCACAGGGGGCGAACTTTTACCCTTGAAACCCCGCTCCGTAGCGTTCGAATGAAATTGGAAATAAAAACAACCTCAACCCGTCTCTCGACGAATTGAGGTCTCACAGAACTTATATAGAGATGAAAAAACTATTATTTCATAAGTAAGGACTTCGCCCCTTCTGCTTGCAAAGATAAAACGAGATTTCGAGAGTTACAAACTTTTTCAAAAAAAAGATTGGCGAAGAAGGAAAAATTATTGATAAATCAGAACAATTTTTTCGTCAGATAGACGAATCAATCTTTGACGATAAAGTGTGCCTAAAGCGCGCTTAAAAGTCTTTTTACTCACGCCAAAACGTTCCGCAATCGCTTCAGCCGAACTCCGATCTGAAAAGGGCAACTCTCCACCCGCAGCCTTGAGCTCTTCGAGCAAGGTTTCAGAAAAATCTCGAAAGCGATTCGCACCAATACGTTGCAACGAAACATCGAGTTTGCCGTCTTCGCGCACCGTTACGACGGTCCCGCCGCATCGGTCGCCAATGTGGATCGGCTCAAAAATCTGATTGTCGTAGATCATACCATCGACTTTGTTGTCAACAATCACCTTGTAGCCGATGGGCGTCTTGCGCCAGATGAGTAATTCTACCTCCTGACCGCGATGAAAGTCTTCCGGTGTGGCCGACTTTAGGTGACGTTCTACCTTCGCCGTGGCAATTAGGCGTTGCGTTTCCTCGTCGATGCGCACATAAACTATGTAGGAACGCCCGCGCTCCATGCGCATTCGTTGCTCGCGAAAAGGCACAAAGAGGTCTTTCATCAAGCCCCAATCTAAAAAAGCGCCGTGCTCATTGGTCCAAGCTACACGCAAAAAGGCGAAATCGCCAACGCGGGCGAGCGGCGTTTCAAAGGTCGCGACAAGCCGCTCTTGCTGATCTAAGCAGATAAAAGCCGTCACTTCATCGTCGGGCCGCATTTCTCGCTCCACGTAGGCCTTTGGCAGAAGAATTTCGCCTACCTCGCCGCCGTCCAAATAAGCGCCGTGGTCGGTAAAGCGTATGATGCGAAGCGTATTGTAATCTCCTAACTTAATCATCTATCTTTCCATCTTTTAAATGAATCGTTCTATCGGTCGTTGCGGCAAGTTCTTCGTCGTGCGTCACAATAATAAATGTCTGGCCCAACTGGTCGCGCAAGTTAAAAAAGAGTTTGTGCAACTCCGCCTTGTTTCGGCTATCCAAACTTCCGGACGGCTCATCGGCTAAAATAACATCAGGCTCATTCATCAAAGCCCGCGCCACCGCCACGCGTTGTTGCTCACCGCCCGAAAGCTCCGACGGTTTATGGTGCGCACGCTCGGAAAGTCCGAGATAGTTGAGCAACTCGGCTGCCCGCTCGCGCGCTTTTTTTTCTGATTTGCGCGCAATGAGCGCCGGAATGAACACGTTCTCCAAAGCCGTGAACTCCGGAAGCAATTGGTGAAATTGGAAGATGAAACCTATATGTTCGTTGCGAAAACGCGCCAGCGCCTTTTTGCCAAGTGCGGCCAAGTCGGTTCCATTAAAAAGAATCGAACCCGCATCGGGGCGATAAAGCGTGCCCAAGACCTGCAAAAGGGTTGTCTTTCCGGCACCACTGGGCCCCACAATGCTGATTACTTCTCGCTTATTGACGCTTAAATCAATGCCTTTCAGCACCTCCAAATCGCCAAATGATTTGCGGATTCCTTGTAATTCGATCATAAACAAAAAGATTCTGCGGCGAAGTTACTTATTTTTCCGTTAGCTGCCCCGCTTGCAGCGCTTGTAGTTGTGCATCTTACGCGGCGAAAACGTTTTTTCGGAAGATAAAATCACAACGGATCGACATCAAAATACACATTCACACTCCGAAAAGCGGCTTGTGAAAGCAGCAGATCGCGAGCAGCGAGCAGCGTACGGCGCACTCCGCTGATCGGATACGCAACGGGCACCTTAATCATCAAACGCCGAATAAACTGCAACTGCACGCGGCCCACCGGCGGCCGATCCGGCCCCAGCAAATGCTCGCCAAAGGCCGCGCGGAGCGAATTTGTAAATGCCTCGGCCGCATGTGCTACCACCGCCTCTTGGCGATGTTTGAAGCAGACAATTATCAAGCGCACGAAGGGCGGATAATCAAAGGCCTCGCGCTCGGCCAACTGCTCCCGATACATCGCTTTGTAGTCGTGCGTGACCACTTGATGCATCAAAGAAAGCTCCGGCTGCCGCGTTTGTAGGATTACCAAGCCTCTTTCGTCGCGCCGGCCGGCCCTTCCGGCCACCTGCGTCATCAGTTGGTACGCCCTTTCGTGCGCTCGGAAGTCCGGCGTGCTGAGCAGTTGGTCCGCATTGATAATACCGACCACGTGCACGCGATCGAAGTCTAAACCTTTCGTCACCATCTGCGTACCTATGAGTACGTCCTTCCCACCTGCGGCAAAATCGGCTATGATTCGCTCATAAGCCGAACGCGTACTCGTCGTGTCCAAGTCCAAACGCACCGTGCGCGCCTCCGGCAAAATAGCCTTTACGGCCGCTTCAACCTTCTCCGTGCCCAAACCTAAATCGAGCAACTTCTTACTGCCGCAATTGGGGCACTGCGTCGGCACTTCATAAGTCTTGCCACAATAATGACAAACGAGCCGTTGCTGCCGCTGATGATAAGTCAGCGCGACATCACAACAAGTGCAGCGCGGCGTCCAGCCGCAAGTGTCGCAGACCAGCACCGGCGCATAGCCGCGGCGATTTTGAAAAAGAATGACCTGCTCCCGCCTTTCGATAGCCCGCGCCATTTCCTCGATCAGTCGCGGTGCAAACGGCGTCTTCATCAACTTCTTTCGGCGCAGTTCGCCCACATCTTCGACAAGAATCTGCGGCATTTGCAAATCGCCGAAGCGCTGATGCAACTCAACAAGTCCAAACTTCCCTTTCTGCACATTATAATAAGTCTCCACCGCCGGCGTCGCCGTGCCCAGCAACACCTTGGCGCCGCAGCGTTGCGCCAAGACGAGCGCCGTATCTCTCGCGTGGTAGCGCGGAGCCGGGTCTTGCTGTTTGTAAGAAGCCTCGTGCTCCTCATCAACGATGATTAGGCCAAGATTTTGAAAGGGCAACAACAGCGCAGAGCGCACGCCCAAAATCAACGGAAAGGGTTCTGAAGAAAGCTGACGCAGCCACGTTTCCACACGTTCGTTGTCGGGAAACTTAGAATGGTACACGCCCATTTTATCTCCAAAGACACGCCCAAGCCGCTGCATCAATTGCGTCGTCAGGGCTATTTCCGGCAAGAGGTAGAGCACTTGTTTACCCTCGGCGAGCACATTTTTAATCAATTCGATATAGACGGCCGTCTTTCCGCTTGAGGTTACGCCGTGGAGCAAGCAAGTATCGCGTTGCGAAAAGGCAATTTTGATCTCCATAAGGGCTTGTTGTTGAAGCGAGGACAACTGAGGTTGTAAACGTTCGGGCAAGGCTTTGAAACTTTTCAATCGACCTACGGTCACGTCATATTGCTCCAAGATGCCCTTTTTACACAAAGCGGTCAAGGCCGCACCACCATCTGCCGTTCGCTTACGGAGTTCAGCCCGACTCACTTCCATTAGTAGAGTGGCATTGCGTAGATTCAGTGCAGCCGGAGCACCCGCCGCATCAAGATAGGCCAAGAGAGCCCGCTGCTGTTTGGGCACTCGCTTCAGGCTGTCGAGCGCTTCGTTAAGCCGACCTTCATCGAAGAAAGTCGAGGCCAAACGGAGGCGCACTTCGGTCTTTGGCGCGAAGCGGCGGCCCAACTGCTCTTCGACGACAACACAACCGCGTTCGACCAAACGGCGCACGTGGATGAGGATCTCCCCGCAGCCCACCGCTTGCTGCAATTGCTTGATCATCATGGGCTTCGTTTCCGAAAGCGCCGCTAATATTTTTTTCTCTAAAGGTGTACTTTGCGCGTCCTTTTCGCCTGTCGGGGGCATCGTATCATCCCCTCCGTCAGCACGGCATACAAGCGTTTCACTCTGCAACTTCAAACCCGCAGGTAGTGCGGCGGTCATCACCTCGCCGAGCGTACATATATAATAGCCGGCCATCCACTGCCAGAGTTGGAGTTGGCCTTGCGTCACCACCGGAGCGCTATCGGCCACGCCGACCACCTCCTTTAATTTGAATTCGGGCCGACGTTCGTGCACTTGCAACACGATACCCGTGTACAACTTCGTTTGTAGCGGCACGACAACCCTACTCCCCGGCGCGATGGTCGCGGAGAGGGCTTCCGGAATCTGATACGTCAGCGGATCAGTCAGCTTTCGGGGTAAAATAACATCAGCATATTTCATCCGCCTGCAAAGTTAAACGTTTTTCTGCTATGGAGAAGCGCAGACGCCTTTACCCTTACGTAATCTAACCATCGAAACAAGCCACAAAAGGTAAGCATTCAAGAACAGCCGCCACAAGTAAAATCTTTTTCATGCTTTACTTCTTTATATGAGCTTATAATTTCGTTATTGTTTGGCCCGAGCAAACTATTGTTTGGTACCGGCAAACCATCGTTTGATACCGGCAAACTATCGTTTGGCCCCGCCAAACAATGAGAGAAACAGATGAGGACGGCCGAACATCAACATCTGTCGCAACATAAACCAATAAGAATAAGCAGATTATAAGCCGTTGATGACCAACTGACAGACCTTGCGCGACAGATTAGCAACGCAAGCCGAAAATGCTCAACCGATTTTGACGCCAAACGCCACCTTGATTTGGGCGAAACCCTGCCCGCAGCAGCGGCAAACAAGAGATAGACAAAAAAAATATCCCTTGCTTGACGCTGCACAAGAGGCAGGCGCCAACAAGGGAGGATTAGGTTTTTAGAAAGTTAAGTTGTGATCGATGAAAGATCTCTGTCAGTTGAGTTAGGTATAAGTTTATGTCGTAGCCCTTTCAACGAGGCTGAACAATCAATAGGAGCGGAACGAACGCCTCGGCGCCCGCTGGCATCGACGTCAAAACAAAGTGCCGCGAAACCTGAGCTTCGCGGCACCTATACTTTATTTTGCTTTGTAACGATCTATACCTTCTTTGAGGAATTTCACGTAGCCGTCAATATCTTCCTTATAACTGAAGGTGTGATTCAAAGGGTTACCTTCATTATCTACGGGGACGTAGAGCGGCTGCTGGTTGGAACCGAATTTGTGTCGTTGCAAGTAGCTCCACTTATCGCCAACGGTACGCAGCGTGGTGGTCTTGCCGTCTTCTTGCACTTCTACGTTCGACGGTAGCGGAGCTTTCTCGTCGACATAGAGAGAGATGAGGACGTAATCTTTCATCAGAAGATCGCGCACTTTAGGATCGTGCCATACAGCAAGCTCCATCTTACGGCAGTTGACGCAACCGTGGCCTGTAAAGTCTAACAGTACGGGTTTGTTAACCGACTTCGCGTAAGCCATACCGGCATCATAATCGCGGAATTTCGCTTCGACCTTAACCGGATCAAGGTTGAAATCTTGCGTAGATATGGGCGGAGAGAATGCACTCACAGCCTTACACGGCGCACCCCAAAGGCCGGGCACCATATACACGGCAAAAGCAAACGAGATGACACCCATAAAGAAGCGCGTCACGCCCGTATGGTCCTCAACATCGTCGTGGGGGAAACGCAACCAACCGAAGAGGTAGCAACCCAGCGCTGCGAAGAGGATAATCCACAAGCTGAGGAATACTTCGCGGTCCAGAATATGCCAGCCGTAAGCCAAATCGGCCACGGAAAGGAACTTCAAGGCGAAAGCAATCTCGACAAAACCTAAGACTACCTTGATCATGTTCATCCAGCTTCCGCTCTTCGGAGCTTTCTTCATCATCGTGGGGAAGAGAGCAAAGAGCGTAAACGGCAATGCTAAAGCCAAGGCGAAACCTACCATACCTACGGCCGGCGCCATTGCGCTACCGGTAGAGGTAGATGCTTCAACGAGGAGGAAACCTACGATCGGTGCGGTGCAAGAGAAAGAGACCAGCGTGAGCGTGAAGGCCATCAGGAAGATGCCTAAAAGACCTGCGGTGCTGGAAGCCTTAGAATCAACGGCGTTGTTCCACTTGGAGGGGAGGGTAATCTCGAAGCCGCCCAAGAAACTTGCACCGAAGATGAGAAGCATGAGGCAGAAAATGATGTTGAAGACGGCATTTGTCGACAAACTATTCAGCGCACTTGCTCCGAAAAGACCGGATATAACGAGTCCCAACGTGACATAGATCACGACAATGCTGATACCATATATAATAGCTTCGCGCACGGCTTTGCGACGATCGTCGCTGCGGTGCAGGAAGAAGGATACAGTCATCGGAATGATTGGCCAAACGCAGGGCGTAAACAGCGTAACAATACCGCCCAATATACCCATCAAGAAGATATAAAAGAGACTGCGACCTGCGGTAGAAGTGGCGTTGCCATACTTCTGAAGTTGGTCGATGACGGGCGTGTACCATTTAGCCACGGTAGCGCTATCAGCCTGCGGAACATCGACAGCAGCGGCCGGAGCGCCTTCAGCGTTCTCCTCCGTTGCGGCCGGAGCGGCAGCAGCCGTATCTTTAGGCTGGCCTTCCTTGTCGGCCACGGCTTGTGCTGCGTCTGCGGCAGCGCCGGTCGGACCGTCCTTGCCCGCCACCTTGCACTCAACAGTCATTGGCGGGAGGCAGTTTTGATCATTGCAGGCACCATACTTCAAGTAAGCCTTAAGTTGGTAATCCTGTTTCGTGAGTTTAACACGTTGTGTAAACGTACAAGTGTTCTCAAAATAAGAGACCGGCATGTCGAAGATCTCATCTTGTACGTTTTTAACGCCCGGTCCGGGCTTCAATTTGCCTATCGGCTCTGCGCCGTCGGCCTTATCAACGCCGAAACTGGCGCGCGTGGGACCGCCTTCGCCGATATTCGTCGAGTAAACGTGCCAACCCTTTGCAATGGTGGCTTTAAAGATGACATCCACTTCAGTCGGGTTGACCCGCTTGTAGGATACGGAAAAATTAACTTGCGCCTTCGCCGCCGTAGCGACTAAAAGCACCAGCGTCAGAAGGGTGAAGAACTTCTTCATGGCAGCTTGTATCATGTTTTTAAGTTGACAATATGGGCGCAAATATACGTTTTTTTTCTGAGCGACAAAGCCCTAAAAGCTCTTTTCGTAGGATGAAATTCGCAAATTTATGAGCCTTACCCGCCTAAAAAGCCGCTCAAAGGGCTGCAATTCTCTCTTTGTGGCGATATTTTAGTTGATTCAGACTCCCTAAAATCGGCCTTATTGTATCCTTTTCTTTCACTTACTTGTGGGAAACAATTTTGAGAGCATCATTGTCAAACCGTTTATTGATAAAAGAAAGAGAAATTACGCACTGTAAGAACTGGAATTATTCGAACAAAATGTGCAACTTTGTAAGTTAAAAGCGTATTACTACGCAATGTTTCCTCGATAGAGAAAGGTCTATCCCTCTCCTAAAGATATGGAATGGCGGCTTGGGGAGTACTCGTTGCCGACAAATGGAGAAAAAGTTCATCTCCGGTTACACATATATAAAATAAAGGAGTAAACCGATCCTAAAAGGGCGCTTTATGAATAAGTTTTCGTATGCACTTATGCGTTGTTACGTTTGGCTGTGCCGCTTCCGGCATCGCCGAGGCTACGGGATTCATTCGCCGTTTGCCTTTGGGCTTGTTACGAAAGTTTTTTACGAGCGAGGGACTTTCTATGCCTATGCACCTTTGCGTAAGATGCGCCGCCAAATAGCACACGACACAACGGAGCGAGGCGACCGCTTGATGCTGCGGATCATCAATGCGTTTCAACCGGCTGATTGCTTCATCGGAGGCGAGCGAACGCAACTCACGACGCACTACCTTCGCGCTGGAAAACCATCGTGCAGATTTTGGCCGCTCGAAAGTTTGGACGAGGCGGAAGGACTTGATATGTTGTATCTCGATATGCCTGATTGGGAGCAATGGGCTACCAAAGCGCTGGTGAAGATGAGAGATAAAGGTTGTATCATAGTAAGAGGTATTCACCGCAATGCACGTATGCTGAAAGCGTGGCAGCGACTGACGAAGCAGGAAGTCGTCCGAGTGAGTTTCGATCTCTATGATTATGGAGTCGCTTGCTTTCGCCAAGATTTGCACAAGCAAGATTATATCATCTGTTTTTAGCCTGCCATCGCTAAAAACCCCAATTAGAGACAAGCAATGCCCGTCTTCACCTTAAAACAGTTTTAATAACAGCCCAAAAGAGGACTATCTTTTGGGCTGTTGATGATTGATAATCAATCAAGTTAAGGAAAAACTATCCTCATGAAACTTGCCAGCAAATTTACTGACTGTTATCGTTTATCCGACCATAAGGAATCGCAAGCGTAAAACGCTGCATTTGTTTTTTTCACCTTTCAACATAAGAAATCTCAGTAATGCTCTTTCATTTTCAAAGTTATCAAATGGTGTCTCTACGTGTAGATACCACTGTCTCTACTCGTTGAGACCAGCGTCTCTACCCGCTGATACGATCGCCTCTACCCGTTGAGACACTGAATATCCGCCTGACTGTGTTCGGAAAGCTAAGCTCAGACCGAGCTTTTCCGCCTTTGCGTATGTATCAGGATAAGCCTTGTCTGTTTCTACCTTAAGACTGTTTCAAAAAGGCCCTAAAGGAGTATGGCGACAATGGAGATTAAAGGAACTAGATAGTGAATTGATGTCAGCTTCTCCTCAAAAATTAACAATAAAACAGGAAATAAAGCAAAGAAAATAGCCATTAGAGAGTGAAAGTTTGGAGGAAAGCACTATTTTTGCGGCTCACAAACGCCTTGAGACTTTATCTCGACACGAAGGTGCGAAGCATGAAAAAGATTCTCACAGAAAATTAGAAATAAAAAAGCGAATATAGTTATGTATTGGACTTTGGAATTGGCCTCAAAATTAGAGGATGCTCCCTGGCCGGCAAGTAAGGATGAGTTGATTGACTATGCTATGCGCTCCGGCGCACCTATGGAAGTAGTCGAAAACTTACAGGAATTGGAGGATGAAGGGGAATTGTATGAGACAATCGAGGATGTCTGGCCCGACTATCCAACTAAGGAGGACTTTCTCTTTAATGAGGATGAATATTAAGCTGATGTAGACATCCGGCGAGCAACTTAAAGCGACACGGCGACAAACGTTATCGTTTGTCGCCGTGTTGTTAGTATATATATTATGTATTGTGGGGCGTCCTCTTTAGAGCATGCGCCCATCAAGCCTTAAAGGACGAGAGCGATATAAGGACGAAAAAGACTGCGCACAAATTTTAGACGAAACCATAAGCGGCCCGCCTCCACAAAAGGGGCGAGCCGCTGACTTTTATATCAAACTTGCGTCGCGAAAGACGCAAACTTCTGCTTAGAGTTTCGGACCTGCTGCGATGAGCGCCTTGCCGGCTTCGTTGCCGGAGAACTTATCGAAGTTCTTGATAAAGCGTGCGGCGAGGTCTTTCGCCTTCTTCTCCCACTCAGCTGCGTCAGCATACGTATCGCGCGGGTCAAGAATTGCAGGATCTACGCCCGGCAATTGCGTAGGTACGACGAAGTTGAAGAAAGGAATAGTCTTCGTAGGCGCTTTGTCGATTTCGCCGTTCAGGATATCGTCGATAATGCCGCGCGTATCGCGAATAGAAATACGCTTGCCTGTACCATTCCAGCCGGTGTTAACCAAATAAGCCTTTGCACCTACACGTTCCATCTTCTTAACCAGCTCTTCAGCATATTTCGTCGGGTGGAGCGACAAGAAAGCTTGGCCGAAGCAAGCAGAGAAGGTCGGCGTCGGTTCCGTAATGCCGCGTTCTGTACCGGCAAGTTTAGCCGTGAAGCCGGAAAGGAAGTAATACTTCGCCTGCTCTGAGTTCAAAATAGAAACAGGAGGCAATACGCCGAACGCATCTGCCGACAAGAAGATCACTTGTTGTGCGTGCGGGCCCTTGGAAACAGGCTTAACGATGTTATTAATATGATAAATCGGGTAAGAAACGCGCGTATTTTCCGTCACGCTCTTATCGTCGAAGTCGAGCTTACCCGTTTTGCTGTCGACAGTTACGTTTTCGAGCAACGCATCACGCTTAATAGCACCATAAATATCGGGTTCGCTTTCCTTATCGAGGCGGATTACTTTCGCGTAGCAGCCACCTTCATAGTTGAAGACACCCTCATCGTCCCATCCGTGCTCATCGTCACCGATCAATCTACGCTTCGGGTCAGTTGAAAGCGTCGTTTTGCCCGTACCGGAAAGGCCGAAGAAAATCGCCGTGCTTTTTCCGTCGAGACTCGTATTAGCAGAGCAGTGCATAGATGCGATGCCGCGGAGCGGATTAAAGTAGTTCATCATAGAGAACATACCCTTCTTCATCTCGCCGCCGTACCAAGTGTTGATGATCACTTGTTCTCTGCTCGTCAAGTTAAAGACAACAGCCGTCTCAGAGTTGAGACCAAGTTCTTTGTAGTTTTCTACCTTCGCCTTTGACGCATTATAAACGGTAAAATCAGGCTCAAACGTCTCAAGTTCTTCTTTTGTCGGGCGAATGAACATATTTGTTACGAAATGCGCCTGCCAAGCTACTTCCATAATGAAGCGAACGCGAAGACGAGTGGCGGGGTTTGCACCGCAATAGCCATCGACTACGAAGAGGCGCTTATTGGAAAGCTCTTTCTTTGCCAGATCTTTCAGCACGGTCCACGTTTCCTGCGTCGCCGGTTTGTTATCATTAGGATATTCGGGCGTGTTCCACCATACAGTATCTCTGCTGGTGTCGTCCATTACAATAAACTTATCTTTAGGGGAGCGGCCCGTATAAACGCCGGTGAAAACGTCTACAGCGCCGAGTTCTGAAACGTAGCCTACTTCAAAGCCTTCAAGGCCGGCTTTCGTTTCCTCTTCGAAGAGTTGTTCGTAAGACGGATTGTGCACGATTTCGGTAGTGCCCGTGATGCCGTACTTCGTCAAATCTAATGTTGCCATAGTGATATTCTTTTGTAGATAATTAATCTCTTTTCGTTGGCCCACAAGCGGCAAATTTTGCCCTTTGTAGCAGCAGCAAAATTACGGAAATTTTCCGGACACATCAAGGAATGGTCTTTTTTGTAGCTTTCTCCCCCTAATTCTTAGCCTAAATTTTAGGTATCGCCAAAAAAGCTTGCTAAATTGCAAAATTGAGTTTGCAAAACCACAAAATCCCAGTTTCCTGCACGCCGATCCTGACGCGGACCTTCAAAATATGCGGGCAAGCATTTGGGCAGTAGTCGCACTCGATAAGGCAGTTAAGCGAAAAACATTATGATTTAATGTATTACAACGATATTTTGCGCTATTCATCGGCGCTTTTCGCCCATCCCTGTGCTGCTCGGCACGACAGCAAGCGCAAAGCGATTTCTTGGTCGTTTGAAAAAAAAGCCGTACTTTTGGCCGATTTGTAACAAATAACAGCTTTTTCTCGACCCATGGAGGTAATAAATTTAGGGGCGGCCAACTCCGTCATCAACAGCTATATGATGCAGCTTCGCGACGTTGATATTCAGCGCAACCGCACGCTTTTTCGCAACAATCTGGAGCGCATAGCGCACGCGATGGCCTACGAACTGAGTCGGCGTTTGCAATACGATGTTCGCGAAGTGCAGACGCCGCTCGGCAAGAAGGACGTAAGCGTCTACACGGACCGCATCGTGGTGGGGACGGTCTTGCGCGCCGGCCTCTCGTTTCACCAAGGCTTTCTCGACGTCTTTGACCAAGCCGACAGTGCCTTTGTAGCGGCCTACCGCGAAGAGGGCAAACGCGAGGACATTAAGATTCACCTCGACTATCTGGCTTCGCCGGACCTCGATGGCTGCACTTTCCTGATGGTTGATCCCATGTTGGCCACGGGAGGCAGCTTAGAGACGGCGTGGGAGGCTTTTCAGCGCAACGGTCGACCTAAAAAACTACACATTTGCGTCGTGATTGCTTCGGAGGAGGGTATCAATTATTTGCAAAAACTTTTCCCTACTGACGACGTCACTTTATGGGTGGCAGCTATCGACCCGCACCTGAACGAGGAGGCCTATATCGTGCCGGGCTTGGGCGATGCCGGCGACCTTTCGTTTGGGCCAAAACTCTCGGCGCGCAAGCATATTCTTCGCTAACGTCTGACGCTTAATTTTTATTTCCATACACCCACAAAGCGGGGAGCATTCTACGGAGCGCTCCTCGCTTTCTTTTTATCTGACGACGCATTTTTCCGCGCACGCCTTCCGCATTTTTCAGTGCAAACATTTTGTCCAAGCCGCTTTGTATCACGATAAAAAAGGTTTGCGCTCGTGATGAAAAAGGTCTACGCTCGTGATGAAAAAGGTCTACGCTCGTGATAAAAAAGGTCTACACTCGTGAGCGTAAACCTCCGGCGTAAGAAGTCGTCAGTTAATCCCCGAAGTTGTATGGTGGAAAATGGCAATTTGTAACGTGCTATTTTGATCGTCCCTCGCAAGATACCGACTCGTGGTCGTTTGAAAGACCAACCCTAAGGGGTTGCTCAAAGGTATGATGCGTTATGCAGGGTTAAAGCGTTGCACACTTTAACCCTGCCCTGCCAAAAGACTAACCCCGATGGGGTTATTTAAGGCGGATGACGTTTGCGGGCGGGATTGTGGTGCAGGTGGAGCGAGTTTTGACGGGCGATATTTGCGGCATTGGTCGTGGAGGCGGGGAAATTCGCTCCGGCGTTTGGTGTTTATTTGGTGCAAGAGGTGGGGATTGAGGGGGTTACTTGCGGCGGGAGGCGTCGAGGGGCGGAGTTGCGTGACGTGGACGACAAGTTTGATGGTGCTATGTTAGACGAGCTTCGTTGGCAAGACAATCTTTTACAGAGCGCCATTTGCTTGCGCGGTATGGAGTACAAGCGTGGGAGGGGAAAACGCAAAAAAAGCGTGCCGCAAACCGAGAGATCAGTTTGCGGCACGCCTGTTTATTTACCTTAATTGCTAACTTATAGCCTCATTTAATGACGCTGGCGGCGCACGCTAAAGCCGGCAGCTTTGGTCGTCTTGCCACTCTTGGGCTCTTTCGTGCTCGGCGTAGATACTTTCGGAGATTTTGTACGCGTCGTTGTGCGACGACGAGCCGTGATGCGGCGCTTGGGAGCTGCTACTTCGGGAGCAATAGCTGCCGTATCAGTAGCGGCTGCTTCGGGTTTCTTCACGACGGGTTCTTCTCCCCAAACGCCTTTGCGCACATCTTTGAGTTGCTTCTCAATACGCGCCTGCTCACGGTGCATATCTGAATCGGAGGGGCAGTAATTGCTCAAGAGGCGGTCTTGCAGATTGACAGCCTTATAAATATCTCCTTCATAGCGCCCCAGCGTAAAATAGTCGTCGGCTGAAAGCGTGGCCGCATTGTTGTAATTGCTCTCCATGAGCATGAGTTTGCCCAACTTCGGGGCTACTTCGTCAAAGCGTACCCAAAACATCGGGTAGTTTTGATCTGTTCCGCCAAACTCGCTATCGCCGCGCACAATCACGGGGCAGAGCGCAACGACCTTTGTGCGGAAAGTAGCCGTATACTGATCATAATACGTGCTCTCTTTCAAGTAATAAAGTTTGACGTCCTCCGAAGGCAGGTCGGCATCGTTGACGCGCAAGCGGCCGTCCTTCGCCTCATAATAGATATGATAGCGATCCATCAGTGTGCGCGCCGTCACTTCATTGGCCGCAGAAAAGTCTTCGTTGCCATCAAGCTTATAATCGTAAGCCTTTATCTGGCGGCGAAGCAGAAGATGGAAGAGGTAAGTAAAGAGGTTAACGCGGCCATCTTGCGGGGTCGTCGGATAATATAACACGGCATTGGCGTCCTTTTTCAGATTTAAGACGCGATATAAGTCTCTTCGCCAAGCCACATCTTGAGGCATGGCCTGCGCCGTGGGGAAGTCGCGATAAGAAACTCCCGTCGGGGCGTTGCGCGTTGCGGCAGAGCGCGCGGCATCTTCAGCCCGGCGTTTCGGCGGTTGGGCCGAGAGCGTCGCTATCGTAAAGGTTGCTATGAGCAGCAAAATGTATCGTTTCATATAATGTGGACTTATATTTTCAAAACTAAAATAAGCGGTCGCGCTTAGTTGACGATGATCTCTACCGGTTGCGGCAGCGTGCGGCGCAAACCGTCGGGTCCCACCACGACAACGCGTGAGACGTAGAAGCGCTGACCGCGTCGGAGCGAACGCATCAAGTTGCGTTGGTTCTCGGTAAAGTTGGCGCCGTCGGAATTCTCGGGACGGGCATTGCCCATTCGATCAAAGAAGACGGCTTCAAAACTCAAGACGCGGAAAGGTATGTCGAGCAGGCCGTCGTCGATGGCGGCGCCGATACCGGCTGCGCCTAAGACAGAGCCTTTGGCGAGGCGGCCGCCCTTGAAGCGGTCGTTGCCCAGTGCGATATAGGCCGTTGGGTCGGGCAATTTGCGCACTTTGAAGGTGTAAGTGCCCATTTTTTGCGTCTTTCCGTTGACTTCTCCGGTGACGGTGAAAGTGACATTGCTACCAACTGCTGCAGGACGCGCCGTATAGTGGCCCTTGCCCTGCGAGGTCAGTGAGCCGCCGGTCATAGATAAATGAACCTTATCGGGAGCTATGCCCGAAGCGCTAACGCTGATGGGGTTGTTGAAGCCGGCATAGAGCACGTTCATCAAATCGGCAGCCACTGTGGCGCCGGTTGGCGGCGCTATGACGTTGTATTTCTGTACAAAATTGCGGCGGAGAACCTCTCCGGCTGCGTTTTGCGTGAGAATGTAGCCTGAAAAACTATATTCGCCGGGCCCACCAACAGTAAAGTTGTACTCGCCTGAGCCGCTAATCGGCCGCCCATTGACAAAGATCTGCGGGCGTTGCGTTGTGTCGACTGCTGCCATAAAGATTTTGGAGCGGAAGACCTCTCCGGGCATCAATGTCGTGGCTTCAGGCAGTACGTAAGCGTTGAGTTCGTTGACGCGAATGTCCTTCAAATCGACATTAGCGCGCAAGGTATGCAGGACTTGATTCTCAGCTTTTCGGATGTCACTTTGAAGTTTGGAAAGCATCGTAATAGCAGCGATAGCCGGCATATCTTCAAACATATATTCTTGCCAGTTCTTTCCGAGCAAGGAGTTGTCGTTCTTCGGCACGGCTGTGCTCAAATCGGACGTAATAATGGCGCGCTGACGCGGGTCGGTGATGTAGCGGAGGACGTGGGCGCGATAGCTATTGATGGCATTGAAGAGCAACTTTCCTTTCCCGCTGATTGGGGCGAGCATTATGTGGCCCGCAGCATCTAAGTTTTCTTCGTTGTTGAGCCGATCGGGATTTCCTTTGCTCCCATCTGCTTCGCGAGCGATGGCCCACTTGAGTTGTTCGGCAAAATTATAAAGCGAGTCGGACGCGAGGCGCAATTGGTTGGCTTTGGCGTACCACTCGCGCACCTTCGTCGGGTTCTTCTTCATCAAGACGGCAAAATCGTCGTAGAGAGCGCGGTTCTCCTTGGCGGCATTTGTCGTCGTACGCTCCAAACTATCGCCAATAAGGTGAAAGCCTTTCAAGACGTCGTTGGAAACATTAAGCGCCAACATCGCCATCAACAAGATATACATCAAGTTGATCATCTTCTGGCGAGGAGAAACGGGTCTTTTCTTTATTGTAGAAGGCATTTGCTTATTCTGAAATCGTAGAAAGAAGTGAGGGCGCGCTTTAAGATTCGCTTTGTTCGCTTGGTGCAGCGGCTGATTGGTTGACCATATTTACGGTCAAAGCGTCGATCATTCTTGCATATACGCTGTTGAGACGCTGAATCTGCTCTGCGAGTTTGTGGGTCTGATTGTTGATATCGTCAATCGTACCTACTTGCAAACTGATGCTCTTCAAGTGAAGCTCATATACTTTATTGATGCCGGTAAGCGTGCGATTGAGATTCTCCATCTCTTCACTGTCGCGCGTCAATCGGGCACTTTGCTCGTCGACCTTCTGGAAGGTATCCGTCAGCGTTTGTAGTTTTTCGATATAAGTCTTCGTCGCCGTTTCCATTTCGGGTGAAAGCACGGCCTGAGCGCGATGGAGCAATTCGTCGTTGGCCGCACGAATAATGGCAGCCAATTGCTCTGCGTCGGCGTCGCGTGGAATTTCGAGCGAGCCTTGTGCGGCCGGCGCGGAAGGTTGCGCCGATGGAGCAGGCGTTTGCGCCGTCTCTGTCGGAGCGGCTTGCGGCTGCGGCGCGGCTGCTTGCGGTGCAGGAGCGACGTAAGCAGGAGCGCTTACGCCGGACGGCGCTGTAAACACAACCGCCTGCGCAGTTGAGGGAATTGCATCGGGCGTTTCCGGCTCTTCTGTTTCGGGCGCATAGCCCTTTTCTTGCGCGGCGAGGGTTGCCGCTATTTCTTCATCAGTCTGATAATCGTGGGGAAGTTCCTTGCCAATCTCCGTTTTGTCAAACGGACGGTCGAAAGCGGAAAGGAAGAAAACGAAAACCTCCGTTCCCATACCGGCAAAGAGCATTAAATTACCACCCGGAAGGTGCGTCAACTTAAAGAGAGCGCCCAAGATAACGATAGAAGCGCCCCAACTGTAGGCATAATTAAGGAATGTTTGCCCGGGAACGCTGTCCATCCAGTGTTGTAGGCGCGTGATGAGATTTATCTTGCTTGACATAAACGCTACTGTTATTTAGTCTTGCGCAGAGCGATTGCAGCGCTGATGCCACCCTCGCTCTTGCTGTTTATTTTTTCTTTTTTACGCTCACTTTCGCTTTACCTGTTGCCGTTCCGGCTTTGGAACGCACGCAACGGAAGCCAATAAATGATCGCGGTTGATTCTGATATTCCCACGTACGCCACGCTGAACGGATGTAAGAAAGCGGATCTTTCCACGAGCCGCCACGTACGCTTTTACGTTTGAGCAGATACGGATCTTCCTTGGCCGCATTATACTTAAGTTGCGGGTTAATATCAGCCATCGCAGCCACGCCTGCTTCCGTGTAAACCGTACCTGTCCACTCCGCAACGTTGCCGGCCATATCGAAGAGTCCGTTAGAGTTCGCGCCGTACGTACCCACGCGGCTCGTAATCAAGTTGCCGTCTTGCGTGTAGTCTCCTTCATCGGGCTTGAAATTGGCATAGAAGCATCCCTTTCCGTTTTTCTTCACGTCTTGTTCTTGATCGGTCTCCCAAGGGAAGGGATTGCCCTCCTTTCCACGCGCAGCATATTCCCACTCTATCTCTGTCGGGAGGCGATAGCGCTGAATGAAGCGCGCCTGTGCGCCCAATCCTTTCATAAGATACTCCGTGCGCCAAGCGCAGAAAGCATTGGCTTGCTCCCAACTTACGCCCACGACAGGATAATCATCATAGACGTGCGAAGCAAAGTAAAGGCGCGAATAGAGTTCGTTGTTTGCATTGGGAAAGTCGTTAATCCAGCACGTCGTGTCCGGATATACATTTACTATATATGTATTTAGGAAGTCCCAAGGGCCGGTTAAGGGGCGCTCGATCGTTTGTCTGACGATGTTTCCGTTGTCATCTATATAAGCCGTATCTTTAGAAATCATCACCACCTCGTCCGGATCCACCACGTGGTCCGTATTCAAGTCGCGCTCCGCCGGATTCAAGCGATATTTGCGCAGCGCCGCCTTCTCGTAGTCGTAGATTTCGTAGCGATAATTCATCTGGTGCGCATCAAGCATACGCGTTCCCTCTATCGGGTCCGTTTTATAGACGCTGTTGAGCGCTCTTTCTTGGTCTTCGCTCGGCTTTCGCCACGGAATGGGTTTGGTCCAATTGAGGTGCGGACGCACGGGGTCGCCGTTGCGGTCCTGCGTGATCTTATACGTTTCGTCGCCGCCGTAAGAGGGATCGGCCAAGCGCTCGCGGATAATGGAATCGCGCACCCAATTGACAAACTGTTTATACATCGAGTTGGTGACTTCCGTCTGATCCATCCAGAAGCCGTCGACTGAGATATCGCGCGAGGGGATGTCAGCGCCCCAAAGCGAGTCGTTTTGTTCTACGCCCGTCTTCAGATAGCCTCTTTTTACTTCAAGCATGCCGTAGGGCGTCGGCTCAGCATAGGCTGCGCCCTTCACGCCGGTCACTTCACCGCCGCTACGCATCGTGCTGCGCCCGCCGAAGCAGGAAGAGAGCATCAGACAAAGCGAAAACAAACAACCAATGACTAGATACTTATTACAACTCATATATTTCATGCACAAAATAGTCGTATTTTTTATAGGAAGCGCACACTCTTGTGAAGATTGCGCTTGCGTTTTTGCAAATTGAGCGGGAGGCGATAAGAGACAGTCAACTCGTGTTGGCCCGCCTGCAAGCCTAAGCCGGACGTGTTGGCTTCATAGGAGTAACTCAAGTCGACTCCGTGGAAAGTGCCTCCCACAAAAAACGTCACGGAGTGCTGCGGTGCATAAGAAGCGCCGGCATAGAGCCGCTTTTTCTCCCGTTGATAAACGATCCGCCCCGTCAAATCAGCCCGAAAATCGGCATTGCTGTAGCGCAATAACACTGACGGCACTATAACAACTAACGGATTGCGGAATTTAATATTGTATCCGGCCGTAAAATTATACTGTGGCTTCACGTGATACTGATTGGTTTCGCCCAAGCGCACGACGGGAGAGGTGAGATGCAAGAATCCGAAGCCGGCATACCAACGTTTGTGGTGATAATAGACGCCGGCGGAGGCATCAAACGACGATCCGGTAAGCTTCGTTCGCGGAAAAGCGGGGTCGTTCGTTTCGCCCAGATCGGCCTTAGAGCCGTCTAACGTTTCTTGGAGCATATCTGCCTCGCCACCCAAACTCATTACGCCGCCAAAGAGCGGGAAATAATAAGCATATTGCACGGAAAAGCGCTGATGAGAGAAGAGTCCGATCTGATCATTCTGAAAAATAGCGCCCACGCCGTGGCGAGTCGGACCGAGCATGAACGCAATATCAGCTCCGGCATACATAGTTCCGCCGCTGTTGGTATAGCCTGTCGCGTGCGTTTGATAAGCCATGTTGAGCGAAAGTTGGTCAGAGCGTCCGGCCGTTGCGGGATTAAACTGCGGTTCGAGTTCCCAATAATGGGCGAAGGCGGGATCTTGTTGGGCCAAAACCTGAAAAGGCAGGCCGACCAAAAGGACTGCTGCCACCAAGCGTATGTATCTCAACAAGTTTCTCATTGCTATGTTATAGGGCGAAGCTTTTTGCCGCCGTCATCTCTATCTAACGTTTCGGCGCGTCTTTTATTGTTTGTCGACGTGCCTACTTGCGAGCGACCGGCAACACCAATCGGCAAAATTAGAAAAAACCACGCAATAGCTTGTATGGAAGGGGCATAAACTTTCTTTACCTCTCGACCGAGGGCAGCGGTTCGAAAGGCGAGGGAAACCGCAGTACGCCGGCCGCCGCCGCTGCAAGGAACTACTAAAGGCGATGCCGGAGCAACTATGGAGCTTTTCGCACTGATGCACTTTGTATATTTTTAGGATTTAGTTGGTAAAACCGATCCAAAGGAGGGATGGCTGTGTAGGAAATCTTGGTTTTTCAAACGAAAATCAAGGCAAGCAGCGAGGCGAATGGCATAAAGAAAGGCGCAATATTGAAAATTTGACTTTTCAATAAGCGTTACGAATTGATAAAAAAGCAGATTAAACAACCAAATCTTGGTGGAAAACGCGAAAAAACGGACTTCGAGACCGTATCTTTGCATCGTGTTTTTCATAGTATTAGATTTAGGGTTAACAAGGTTGGGATACAGAGGTATCCCTTTTTTTATGTCTAAACGTAAGTTTAACAAGCCCAACTAAGCGTTGAAAAGGTCTCTGAAACGTATTATTCTTCTTTTCGTACAAGGCGGCGGCGCAACACCACATCGGAGGCGCACCACCTTAAACTTTCATTTTATAATGGTGCAGGCCGAGAAATTAACCCGACACGCGGAAAGCAGGCCTACGGCATACAGCCTTCGTCGGCAAAGTACACCGACAGTTTTTGCCGAAATCGAGAAAAGGCACGGTCAACAGCTGGCTTTGGGCGGCGAAAAAGAGAGATGCTTTTCGTTTGGCCCGAGCAAACCATCGTTTGGTCCGAGCAAACTATCGTTTGGCGGCAGCAAACCATCGTTTGGCCCGAGCAAACGATAATATCACTTGGGCTGACAACAAGGAAAAACACTGAAACGCAAAAAAAGTCTTGGAGAGAAAACAGAAAAACAACCATTCGGCTTCATACAGCGGCCGATAATCAAAAAAAATACCGCCCAAGATGCGGGGGCGGTATAATGAAATTAAAGAAAAAGGAGTTATTCGATGCGCAATTTGGTATTTGCAGCAACATTAGTTTGCAGTTCGTAGCCCGCTTGCATCTCTGCCTTGCTGCCACAAATGAAACAAGCGGGCCAAACAAAGACAAACAGGATTACGGAAAGGGGCGTACGATTCTGCCCATAAACATGTAGGTTTCCATTGTCCAACGGTATCACTGTTCCGTTGGGCATAACGAGCTCGTTAATCATAATTCCCAATCGTCCTTTTGTACCCCACCATTTCGATTTTTTGGCCTCGGTAACTATACCTGAAGCCAATGTGCCGTAAGGTATGGCCGTAATATTACCAACCTGCACATCCCGAGAAACGCTAAAGGGAATTTTATCTCCTATCTTAACGTTGGCAGCGGCAACAGTGTTTTGTGCGCGTAACGGAATGAGAGTTCCGGCCTTTAAGGTCACTTCTTGTTGTGCATAAGTAAAAGCACAACACATACTCATGAAGAGCATTAACAACTTTTTTTTCATTGTACTGACAAGAAATTAAGCACTGCAGATTCCCGGATGCAGGCATCAAATATTTTAATGGCGTGGGAACTATCGAAAGATATGCTTTTCGCTGCCTTTTATTACGCCATCAGCCCTTACCGATCTAAACAAAGACAGCCTACACACCATCTCGCTCTGCAAAGGGAAGAAAGCAACAGCACAGCCTCATAACTCAGCAATAAAACAAGACTATTTCGAGCAAACAATCAAACGCCTTGGATTCGTTGATTTGAACTTAGCCGACGATACTTCATACAAAGTACTCATTTTAGCGGCTTGCAAAAGTAACAAATCAGAACTTTACACGCATTACTTTACACACAAAATTTATATATTGCAAAGTCCTTTTGTGTAAGCTTTGTCGAATCAGGACATATTTCACACAAACATATATTATATAGGAGTGCTTGCAGCAGCCCAACAAGATATACGAAGAAATAATCTGAACAGAGTAAAAAAGAAACGGGCGCGGACAGCACCAAAGATGCTGCTTCGCGTCCGTTATAAAGCGATCATCCGCCTAAATCTTCGCTTTTCAGAATCACTCTCCAATATGACTTGAAAAAAGCGCCGACGGAATGATTAAATTTAGCGCACTAAGATCTTTTCAACCTTACCGGGCTTGCCGTTTACCTTCGTCTTGCAGATGTAAACGCCGCGCGTCAGACCGATTACATCGCTCTTCTTCGCATTGGTCAAGACCATCTTGCCCGCCGTGTCGTATACGTCCATCAGAACGTTGCCAACCTTCACGTTAGTTACACTCGTCGGGTTATAATCAAACGTTACTTTAATTTTCGGACCGTTCATATAAGTCGGCTCGCCCCCCGCTGTCGGCTCGTAGTATTGCAATTGGAACGTCGCAACGCACTTGCCTTTTGCTGTGGGCAACCATTCAGTAGCCATCTCCTTCACTTCGCCGGCATCCATCGTACCTGGTTTTGTAATATACTCTTTTGCTTCGCTGTTAGAAGTACATTCTGAAGGGAAACAAACTTGGATGGCGCCGTTATCAATCTGCATAATATTGAAGATAAGACGCACGCCCGCCTTTGCATTCTTCGTGTTCTTCACTGACAAGGGCAAAACGATCTGATCATCGCCCCAAGGTGCCTCAACTTCAGTTAAAGTCAGCTCTGCGCCGTTTTCAACGACCTTGCCTTCCTTATCTACGAACTGCAAAGTCTTGTCGACTTGTGCCTGTGCTGCGAATACGCCGCAAGCAAACAGGGCTAAAATGGATAGAATCTTTTTCATATTACACTCAAATTTATTATTGGATTTTCTTTTTGATGACTTGCAGAACGCCACCTGCATCGTTGTAGACGAAAGCTACGACACTCACATTCTCCGGCTTGTATTTATCAGCCAGAGTGTAGTCGAACTGCTTCGTTTCGCTGGCTGCCTTAGCCACCGTAACAGGCGTTCCGTAAGGCTCGTTGACGCTGGCGCGGAATACGTGGTTGTGCACGTAGTTCTTATTCAGACTTCCGTCGGGCATCTGTTGAGGCAAGACGATGTTATCTTCGATGAGCCAGATTTGCAACTTGCCTTCGACGGCTTCATTGCCGGTCATCTTCACGGCAACGTTTAACTTGCGCGATGCAGCGTCGTAAGTCGTGCCGGACAAATCCAAATCTACGATCGGCTTCATCTGTAAGCGCTTCACAACTTCAGCACTCCAAGAAGTGAACTCCAAGTTCTCGCCGCGATCAATCTTTCCTTTCGGCCACGTCGTCACGTTCCAATGTTCGTGATAGGCTTTGCCTTGCTCCGTAGCCAAACCCTTCGGATTCGTTTCGGGGAGCGACAAGGCGCCACCGTGAATGGCAACGGCGATAACGTGATCTTCGCCGTAAAGGCCTTGCAACTCGTGAATAACATCCGTAGCTTTCGGACAGTTAATACATTTCTGGCCGGTAAAATCTTCGATCAAGACGTTCTTAGCTTTTTGCACATCAACGGGATCTTTACCGTAGCGCTCAGACTCACTAATATTGTCGCACGCTGCAAAGACAACGGCCGCCAAACTCAGGAGCAAAAAATTCTTTATCTTCATATCTTAAAAACCAAAGTTGTAGGAAATCTGCACACCCTTTTGCGCGGGAACCCAACGACAGACACCGCCGGAACAATTGAAGCCTGCGCGGGTCTTACCATAGCTCACTTGCAAACGGTGCGGGCCGTTCGTGTAGCAAACGGAGGCCATATAGAAATGTACGGCGTTCTCGTGTCCGGGATTTGAGGCATCAGGAACGTGCGCATTGTATTGGTCGGAAATCGTAAACATCCAGTTGGGCATGAAAGAAAGCTCTAACAAGCCGAAAATCCAATCTTTTTGATCCTGCTTCGTATGTAGGTATTGCGCTTCTCCACGCAGGGTAAACTTACGATTGAATTGGTACTTGCCTTCTGCGATAAAGACGTTGGATTTTATGGTGCCACCCTCGCCTTCTACAACGGTCTTGTTGTAGCGTTGGTTCAAGTACATCAAGTTCAACTTAAACTTCTTCGAAAGCTTCTTCTCAATCTGCACATTGATATCTTGGAAATAGGTTTGCTTACCCATACCAAAGAATTTTGAGGTATAGCCGTCCGTACCCTTAAGCTCGGTGATGGGTTTGCCCGCTGCATCAACGAGCGGCTGCGTCTCGATGCCGCGAATGTGGGAAGCATTTACCTTTACGTGCATACCGTATTTACCGCCCAGCGCCGTATGGCGCTTAAACTGGTAACCAAATTCGCCTTGGAAAGCCCACTCGCCCGGTACGTTTTGCGTAGCATACGGATAGAGCGCCGCAAGCGCGTAAGTTTGCTGCATAGAGAACGCGGGCAGGTGATTGATGAATGAAGACGTACCCGTCATCGTGCGACGACTGCGCCAACTCATATCTTCGCTGCGTTTGATTTGCAACAAAGCGCTGAGGCCTTTCATCGAATAGGAAGCCGACAGCATCGCCGCACGACCTTGACGATAAATATAACCATTGTCGAAACTGGGATCTTGGCTCTTCTGCGCGTATTCGGCCAACACGTTGAAGCCGCCCTTCTGCAAGTTGGCGCGCACGTCGAAGCCGCCTACGTTTTTCGGCAGGTTAAGCTTGTAGTTTCCCATTATATCATTGCCAAACGCATCCTTTTGGCCCGTGGGGCGAAGCGCAAGAATGTCCTCATCGCCTTCGTGTTTCGTCACAGCCGACAAGCCGAGCGTAAGATAAGTATCGTGCTCGCGCAACGACTTCACCCATTGATCTAAATTCAACTCTACATCGGCGCCGGTAATCCAACTCTTGTTGTGATTCCAATATCGGCGCTGCTTACCCGTGAGGGCTTTCAGCGTAACGCCTTTGACGGGGCGCAACACAAGGCGCGCGCCGCGCAGCGAATTGTCGATGCCGAGGCTACGTTCTTCGTAAGTACGGAAGATAAAGCCCGAACCAAATTGATCGTAGGTGTCGCCAAGCGTCAATTCAGCCCATTTATAATGGCCTTTTACGTAGAAGTATGGAATACCCCAACCGCCGTAATCTTTCTCAAAGCCCGGCAGCGGATGCTTTGTAAACTCGAAACGCGTGCCGGCCTCTACATACTTGCTCATCAAGTGTAATTCGGCGAAAGTATTGGTGCGCGCCCATTCTTTATAAGAGCCCGTACCAATCTTTTTATCCTCTTGCGGAATCAGAATATCGCTCTGCACACTACCGACGAGTTTCAACTTACCGCCCTCGTCGCCATTTTCCTGCGCCAAAGCAGGAAGTGCAGTAGCCAATGCCAATAGGCTTATGTAAAATCTATTCATAATAAACAACAAGGCACTTGTCGCAGCGTTTTCACCCTGCGACAAGCGCTCATTAAAGTTATTTTACGCCGGCTATTTCTTTGACTTTCTCGTAGAGTTCTGCCTCTGCGCCCTCCGTATATCCACTGTGGCTGTAAGCTACTTTGCCATTGCCATCGATAATGAAGGAGTGCGGAATGAGGTTAACGCCCATTGCGCGGCGGAAGTCAGAGTTAGGATCCAGCAAGATCTGATATTCCCACCCATAACCATCTACGAGCGGCTTCACTTTCTGAATATTCTGACCCTCATCAATTGAAATCGCAATAATGCGAACACCGGTCTCTTGTTGCCAGTCCTCGTATACCTCTTGGATGGCCTTCAATTCGCGGTTACAAGGTTTGCACCAAGTTGCGAAGAAGCTGATCACGATAGGTTTTCCTCCATTCGAAAGCGTATCCGTGCGGACTGCTTTGCCATTTATGTCTTTCAACTGAATGGCGGGAAGTTGTGCGAAGCTTGCGCAAGCAAAGCCTGCGAACAAGAGAGCGGCTAATAAGAATCTTTTCATAGCTCAATTTTTATTTCTTTGGTTACGACAGCAAAAGTATATATTTAGTTGGAAACAACAACCTTTTATCCCCTTTTTTTATTCATTTATTATAGTTCTACGCAGTATGAGCGGCGCTGCAGCGCAATGTATCTATAAAAGCATCAAGCTGTGATCGAGAAAGAGAAAGTAGGTCGCAACAGATCTGAGGACGCACGCAATTGCCACCTTAATGCCGCGCCGCTTTCCGATCAATCGTCTGCTTTTCGCGCACGAGTTTAGCGGCCGTCTGCAAGTTTGCAAAGACAAGCATACGCAGTTTGCGCGTGGCCTCGTTCTCCGCAATCGGGCGATACTTTCCTTGATCTACAGCGTAAGTATACGCCCGTTCAGCGTCCGGACTATAAAGATACAGATACTCGGCATTGCGTGCGGCCACCACATTATCAGCCGAATAGAAAATAGCTTCGCGGCGGCGCGTCGTCAAGTCCACGCCAAAGTTGTTTTGCACGTAAGGCAGGCGTAGCAGGCCCAAAATGGTCGGCGCAATGTCCACTTGCCCCGCAAAATCTTTGCGTTGCTCGCGCGGCAATCCCGCACCATATATAATAAGGGGCACGTGGTTGCAACTTTCCGGCAGAATCAGGCCGTCAGTAGGCAGATGCTCGATGCGCTTGCCGTGATCGCCGACAAAGACAAACAACGTATGTGCAAACCAAGGTTGCTTGCGAGCCTCGGCCATAAACTTGCCGATGCTCCAATCGGCATATTCTACGATTTGGTCTTCTATCTGCTTACTTTTGGGGTGAAAATCGGGCGGAATGATGTAAGGCGGATGATTCGAAACGGTCAAAATCGTCGCAAAGAAAGGCTTTCCGCTGCGTGCACGCTGATTGATGATGGGTAGCGCATAAGAAAAGAGGTAATCATCTGAAACGCCAAAATGATTGACAACCTTATCGCGCGGATAGTCTTCTTGCGCATAAACTTCGGCAAAGCCATTGGTCCGCAAGAAGGCGTTCATGTTATCATACTGTCCCTCATGAGGAATAAAGAACAGCGTTTGGTAGCCCTTTTCTCGCAATACGGTGGGCAGTCCGGCGTAGTGAGGCACGACGGAGCCGCGCATCATGTTGCGTTTGAGTTGGGCGGGAAAGCCGTAGAGCGTAGCATAGACGCCTTGGTTCGTATGATTACCGGCCGAATAGCAATTTTCAAAACTCAAACCTTGGGCAAAGAGGCTGTCAAGGGTTGGTGTAAGATGCGAAGGGTTGCCAAATGTGCCCATAAACTTCGTACTCATCGACTCCATAAAGACGACTACGACGTTATCATAACGAGGCTCGCCCTCAGGACGCACGATCTGCGCCAGCGGAGAGATACCGGGCAACCCACTGCGGCCCAGATTTTGGCGCACAAAGACGAGCGCGGCGTTTTCATCCATCAATTGTAAGGGCCGATTCTCTTTGCGCGCATCGTCGAGCGTACTGTTAAGCAGATTAAAAGTCGCATTCAGCCCTAAGTTGTTCAGATCTGCATTATCGCAATAATAGGCCGCACTAATCTTAATCGGGTTATAGCCCAAACGACCTCGCGCACCCAATACGCAAAGTCCTGCAATCGGCAGCCAAAGGGCCAAGCTAACGCCTCGCTCCCGCCATTTTTTGGGAAATGCAGGTAGGCGATGCCAAAAATACCGTCGCCACCGGAAGAGGCCATAGGCATAAACCGCCGTCACGACGGCCCACAAAGCAATATATTTCCACCAAGTGGCCTCTCCGAAAAGCATACCTACCGTCTGCGAAGGATAAGCGGCCCACTGCCAAATCGTGGAATTGAGGGGTTGATTAAAGTAATTGTAAAAGGGAATGTTGGCCGCAGCAGCCGCGAAGGCCAAAGCGTAGAAGCCACCCATCCAGATATTCAGGAAGCGCAGCAGACCTTTGCCGCCACGCCCACAAAGTTGGGCAACCAACACGACCAATAAAGGCAAGAGCAGGATGTAAGACCCTATCACATTATCCATCCACAGACCGCGCAAGAAAGCAGGCCAAGCCGACGTCGTCTCAGCAGCCAAGGCAGAATGCAAGGAAAAGAAAAAGCAGAGGCGAAAAACCATTAAGCAGACAAGCCCACCAAGGTGGGCTGTCGCTAAGTAGGTTAACAAGGTCAGGTACTTCTTCATTAATGTGTCTTTCGGGAGGCAAAATTAGCAAGAATTTTGAATGAGACGTATGCAAGTATGTTAATTTTTGTACAGCCCACATTGCACTTTCGCTACCTATGTGCAAAGTCGGGGCTGCAATCGAACATAAATAATTGACAATTAGCAAGCAAAGAAAAAGAGTTAGCGCGAGAATGTGTGAAATAAAAAAATCTATAAAAAATTTTCGCATTCAGATATCGGGGTTTGCAGGACGCTATTATCAATTTTTACCCCATACGCGCCCCCTTATTTCAGAGGAGAAAAAGAAACAGGCCGAGCACCTACCAATCTGCACAGCAAGCCTTATGATTTTTATGAAATGACGAAGGACATAGATCGCTTAACATTCGAAAATAATACCATCTAAACCGCAAACCTCATTCCCAAAAATGGAGATTTTCACACTTCCCCTCACAAATAATCGCATCATATTTGCCCCGCATCCTATTTACATTGAAGTTTCAATGCTTCCCACCGCAAATAACCCCATCGGGGTTAGTCTCTTGGCAGGGCAGGGTTAAGTTGCGAAGCGACTTAACCCTGTCTAACGTACCACCGCATTGGCAACCCCTTAGGGTTGGTCTTTCAAAAACAGCCGCAAGCTGAGGTGGAGCTGAGCAGGAAACAAAAGCGAATGCTGAAAGCAACCTTTTAGTGCGATACGCTTTGGTTTTTCATCGTACGACAAACAAACTTAAACCGACAAAAGTACGCGCCGAACCTTTACGCTCACGAGCGTACACCTTTTTTATCGTGAGCGCAAGTACTTTTTATCACGAGCGCAAACCCTTGTTGTCGTGATAAAAAACATAATCAACCATACTTCATCGCCAAATTGTGGATGCAAAGAGACGGCAAAATACACATTGAAAAATAAAAAATAGGACTGTACAGAAAAGGATTGAAACAACTGTATTTCAATGACTTATTTTTTGCGCAACAATATGGGCGCAAAGATTGTGAGGCGGGCACTTATCAATCACGCAAGAGCTTATTCGTCGCCTCACAATGGGCTTTGGGGATGGGAAAACAAGTCGCAGACGCTCGACAAGGGCAATTTGACGACGATGCGTGCGAAAAAGGGAAGGAATCGGGAAGGGCCGCAAGCACAACTGCCGACAAAAATGCGTAAAACCCAAAATGCGGCGCCCCAAAGCAATACAGAGCGCCTTAAAGACGCTCTAAACGGATGCCGACATCGGAGACGCCGGGCAGGAGGTTGCGCCGCATGATGTGGTGAATCGTAATCGTGCCTCGCGCACCGCGATGAAGCTGAAAGGTATCAACGGGAAAGGAATATTGATAGACACTTACGCCCTTGCCACTCACGTCTCCTTCGTGATCGGTCAGTGAGCAGTAGATCGTATCTGCGTAGCGCGCCTGCGAAAGAAAGCGCGCCTCGATGCTCAGGGCCAGCGTGCGAAACGGATACGGGTAGGCCGACGAGGTGCGCACGCCGATGGTCAAGGCATATCGGCCATCGGCCGGCAGCGAATCAATGGGGAAGATGAGGGTATCGGCACTCTCCCACCCGTCAACGGGCGTAGAGCGATAAGAAAATTTGGCTACGTGGTGACGATTGCAGGCCACGAGAAGCAGCGAAAGGAGCAGGACGGAAGCAAAAGGTCTCATGCTTCGGGCTTCTTGCGAGCTTCGTCCTTGCCGGACCGACGCTGACGATTGCCGGATCGGTTGCCGTTGTGGCGGCGATGGTCTTTTTTGCGTTTTTTATCAAAGCGCGTCAGGCTATCTTGCTCCAAAAGGTCGGCGGGATGCGTCTCGACAACGACGGGTTCGCCATCTAAGCGCTCGGGCTTGCCGCCTTCTTTGTTGATTCTAATCACTTCGAGCGCGCGTTCGGCAGGAATGACGACGAGATTGGCCGCCAAGCGCTTGTCGGTGCTATAGGTGATCATCCCCGTCAAGATATCGGCTTTATAATAATAGAAGGTGGCGTCGGCGGTCTCGAGCGTGACATCGCGCGGCGGGAGTTTCTTGCCGGCATCTATGTAGGTGTCGACCTCATAGTTCATACAGCACTTCAATTTTGCACACTGACCGGCCAACTTTTGGGGGTTCGGGAAAATATCTTGGCAACGCACGGCGGCAGTTGAAACGGAATTGAAGCTCTTCATCCACGTTGCGCAGCAGAGTTCGCGACCGCAGGGACCAATGCCGCCGATGCGTCCGGCCTCTTGGCGTGCTCCGATCTGGCGCATCTCGATGCGGACGTGAAATTCATCGGCTAAGACGCGGATTAGTTTGCGGAAGTCGACGCGGGCATCGGCGATGTAATAGAAAATCGCTTTGTTGCCGTCGCCTTGAAACTCTACGTCGCCGATTTTCATATCCAGCTCCAACTCTTTCGCAATCTGTCGGGAGCGGATCATCGTTTGGTGCTCGCGGGCTTTGGCTTCTTCAAATTTTTCCAAATCGCTCGGGCGCGCCTTCCGATAGACGCGGCGTATTTCGTTGTTGGCCTTCAATCCGGCCTTTTTCAACTGGGCCAAAACCAATTGCCCGGTGAGCGTAACGACGCCGATGTCGTGGCCGGGATTAGACTCGACGGCCACTTGATCGCCTTTGACGAGATCTAAATGGTTGTCGTTATGATAATAACCCTTTCGCGTGTTCTTGAATTGCACTTCGACGAGGTCGGTCGTGGCAACATTGCCGGGAACATCTGAGAGATAGTCGTATGTATTAAGTTGCTTGTCCTGACGACCACAGCCGGAGGCGCTCAGACCTCGAAGACTGGGTTCGGTGGGGTAAAAATCGTCCATTATTTTCTGTCTATATATATATTGTATCAGGAGGGCGCAAGGCCTCTCCTTAGCTATCGAATGAGTAATACGATCAAACGCAGGGCGGTATCAAAGAAAACCATTCGGGCGTTGACGTTGGCGGCAATGTCTCTGCGGGCTTCGGTGAAAAGGGTCAACATGTCTTCGACGTTACGTTCGTTGATAAAGCGGGCAAAGTTGACGGAGAATTCGGCTTCTGCGGCGGTCTCGTAATTGAGCGGGGCTCGGCGGAAATTATAAATAAAGTTCTCCCGCACCAGCTTGAGTGCATAATCGAGAAAGCGCTTCTGGCGCTCGCGCCCCCAACCGGCAGCGGCGTCTGACCAATCGCGCAAATCTTTTACCTTGCGCATATAGCAGAGTCGCATTAGGGTTTTGAAATTTTCGAGCAACATTTCGCCCTCTTCATCCACCCCGATGTGGCGCAAAGCTTGCACGTAACTGCCATTGCTGATATGGGCGATGTCGCGAGCGGCAGTGGGATCAATGTGATTGCGGACGCAAAGTTCTTCTTGCAAGAGGCGCTCGGGCAGCAAGGGGAAGTCGATGCGCTGCACGCGACTGGCGATCGTCGGCAACAAGCGCTCGGGGGCGTCGGTCAAAAGGATAAAGACCGTCAGTTGCGGCGGTTCTTCGAGGATTTTCAGCAGTTTGTTTTGCACTTCTACCGACATCTTATCGGCCTGCCAAACAATCATCACTTTATAACCGCCCTGATTGGCCACAAGACTCAGCTTTTCTATGACGGCATTGCTATCGGCTACGTAAAAAGTGGGTTGCTGATTCTCCACTTGCAGCGCTGCCAACCAATCTTGGTTGTCGAAGTAGGGGGAAGTCAAGAGGCGCTCGCGCCACGCTTCGAGATAGGTATCGCTCGAACTTGTACTGCCTTTTCGTATCGTGGGGAAAATGAAATGCAAGTCGGGGTGAGCGTAGCGTGCAACCATCTTGCAGCCCGCACAACAGCCGCAGGGATCGCCCTCGGGCGTCCTGTTCGTGCAGAGCAGAGACGAAGCTAAAGCCAAAGCCATCGGGAGCTTGCCGACACCTGTGGGGCCGCAAAACAACTGCGCATGCGGCACGCGGCCTTCGACGACTTGCCGCCGAAGACGCGCTTTAATCGCTGCTTGCCCGATTACGTCGTCATATTTCATGCTTTCTTCTCGCCTGCACTTGGGAGGAAGGAGGGGCGTTGGCAGATCTACTGCGTCTTGACTTTGCGCCGACTTCCTCTCTGAAAGTGCAAATTTAACGAATGCCAATGAATTGCAGACGGATTTGCGCTGAAAACAATTACTTATGCGTTCGGCGCGAACAAGCAAGCCGATCTATAAAGCAAGTAAAGACAAGCTGTGGCCTACAAATAAGCCAACGTGAACAATCTGCTCCGCATGGAAGGAATAGACTTACACACCTCAAGGCCCATCAAGGACAAAGCGGTCAAAACGAGAATACCAGCGCAGAACCATCCGTAGGCGACAGACTTTATCACGGCTTGAAGAACAACAAACAACAAACTAAAATAAGGTAATACGCGATAGCTTGCCACCTCCCACCGTTTGCACAATAACGTGGGCCATATATATACTGTATCTTTTCCTTCTTGATACGTGAAAGCGGCAAGCCTCTGCGAAATCATACCGAGAGCTATTAGCTTGACCTCTATATGATCGCCTTCTTTAGCATCCATCTCGCAAAAATCTTTCTGTATGGGGCAAGCAATTATGGGTCGCGCATTCTTGAATATCACGACGCTTGCGAGCATATTTTCAAAGCCCCGATTTACAACAATCTTCATCTGATAGAACGTGAATTGCCTTTTGATGAGATACAATAAACATTGTCTTAAGTAAATGGGCGCCAAGGCTTCATAAAAACCTTTTACTCTTCGGCTGCTTCTCGCTTTTGATTGAATCGCTCTCTGTCTTCGGACGATAAGGAAACTTCACCCCACGCTGTTCAAGCCGACGCTTTACTTCCAGCGCCATCTTGCCATGCTCACTATTAACATCAAAGCCCTTATCGAAATATCTTTGTACGGATGCAGCAACGTGAAACTTAGGATCATCACCGGCCAAGGGGTCTGCGCCAAGATCCATCAGGAAAAGCACCATACCCCATTTGTAAATTAGCGCTTGACCACATATTGCAGGCGTCCCCGTTTGACTATTATTGAGGTTTAAGCCCTGCTCTACTAAATATTTTATTTTCTCTCTACCCTGCCGTTTGTCTCGCAGAGTAGCCCAAATAGGGTTCATACTCGTAGTATCATTGACGTTTGCACCATATTTTATGAGTAGCTTCATATATTTAATGTCATAGTCGTCATAGCCCGAATACTGCAGACATAAGGCGTATGTCTTATCATCGCTATACCCTCTTTTATGTAAGTTAGGCTTAGTATAAAACACACTGCGAATGTTAGGATCTGCCCCGTGCTTCAACAGCAGTTCCATCACATCGTAGTTATGATTCAGCATCGCATAATAAAGGTAGGTCATACCCCCTTTACTGACGTGGTTCAAGTCGACTCCTTCCTTAATCAATTTTCGTATGGCGCGAGGCTTATCTTTATAAATAGCAGTAGCCATCTGCAGCTCCAACCCATCAGGAAAATACACTTCCGGCTCAGGAGCAGAATGCTTATAACTATTGAATATCAAATTACAACTACTTAAGCATAGAGATATAAGCGCTAAAGCGACAAACTTCTTCATTTTCTACAAAATTAAAAATTTATTTTCTTTACACAAAACTATTCCTTCGGTTGCTCCTCGCTTTGGGTCGAAGCAGTCGGCTTCTTAGGAAGATAAGGAAACTTCACCCCGCGCTGTTCAAGCCGGCGCTTTACCTCCTGCGCCATCTTGCCATTCTCACTGTTAGGATCAAAGCCCTCATCATAATATTGTTGTACGGATGCAACCACATTAAACTTAGGATCATCACCGGCCATAGGATCTGCGCCGAGGTCTAAAAGGATAAGCACCTTATCCCAATTATACAGGTTAGCCTCACTACTTATTACCGTTGCCCCGGCTACACGTAAGTTTATATTAGCACCATGTTGTACCAAAAACGCTACTTTTTCTTTCCCTTGCAATTCGTCGTCTATCGAACCGGCTAAAGGACTTATATAAGTAGTATCATTGACATTTGCGCCATATTTTACAAGTAGCTTCATATATTTGATATCATAAGCCCGCCGGCCGCAATATGCCAAACAAGCACCGATATGCTTATCATCGCCATATCCTTTTTTAGGATACGCAGGATTGGTATAAAACTTACTATGAATATTAGGATCTGCCCCGTGCTTCAACAGCAGTTCCATCACCTCGTAGTTCTTATTCAACATCGCATAATAAAGATAAGTCATACCACCTTTACTGATATGGTTCAGATCGATTCCTTCCTCAATCAAACTTCGTATGGCGCGAGGTTTATCTTCATAGATGGCCGTGGCCATCTTCAGTTCCTGACCATCGGGAAAATACACCTCAGGATCAGGAACAACCTTATAACGCTTAGCCATAAAGTCACAACTTACTAATAATAGAGCTATAAGCGCAAAAGTAATAAGCCGTTTCATATAGAATAGAGTGATTCTGCGTGATGAAACCCGTCTTTGATCATCGATGTGAAAGAAGTGTATGAGGTGCACGCTACCTTTGCGCATTTTAGTGGCGAGCCAAAATCCCGCCGGGCTTTGATCGTTGGCTTTTCTTTTCTCCAAAGGCCGTCCGGCAACTGTAGATCTTTGCAAATTCGGTTGATCACCATATCGTCTACTTCCACTTTTCTGCAAAGATACATAAAGCTGCCGCCTGTTTAGGGTGTAGGTCTCTTTTTTATAAACATAAAGTATTTGCCGGACGCGAATAGAGGATTCTCATCGCCCCGAATTGCGAAATGCCGTGTTCGTGTGTTTATAATCTGTTGCATAGCCGGAGGCAAAAAAGCGCATAGATCATCCACGGCACTTATGGGCGGCGTGTCGAAGAAGTTTCTTGGTCGGTTCATTATCGCATAGGCCCCTTCGACAAGCAGACAATAGCGATCTTAGAAGGTTTTCGGCACAACCTTCAGCTATTTGAGCCAAGCAGTTTGCAGCCTTTTATTCCGCCTGTGCACAGTCTCGAAAAAAGAGCTTAAGGAAGTGCTGAGACTTTCATAGGTGACTCGAAAAACTTTCATAGGTGATCGGAAAAATTGTCTCCTATGATCGAAAAAATTGTCTTATAAGACAATTTTTCGTCTCTTATAGGAAAGTTTTTAAGCTCTATATATGTCTGATAATCAGTAGTTATTTTGGCCTACTTCGATGCCTTTTCTGTCTGTATTTGAAGCATCTTGACGCCTTTAGCTCAGGCGCGGCGACAAAAGAGAACAAGATTGAGACCAAATACCATAGAAAAAAGCGCAAGAAAAAGGAGTTGCAAGAAAGCAATGTGGCAAGCAAAACTATGAAACGCACTGAATTTCAATTCTGTCAAAACTGATCGGCAGCCAAAACTTAAAACGATGCGCGCCTGACGCGCAGATGAATCGGCACAAGCGTAAACACAAAAAAGCGCCACACCCTTTCGGGCGCGGCGCTTAGCTTATCTTCCTGCTGACCAAACAAGATAAGTTGATCGCACAGGGAGTTCTGCACCAAAGGTGCTTATACGTATTCTTTTACTTCGCGACGACCGGTCAATACGGCCAAGGCATTTAAGGCCAAAGCTTCCATTTCGTCCTCACCGGGATAAACATAAACGGGAGCAATAAAGCCTACGCGACGCTTAATTTCTTCAACCAAATAACGGAAATAAGCAATGCCGCCGGTAAGAATGATGGCATCCACCTTTCCGCAGAAGAAAGTCGACAAACCGCCGATGCCCTTAGAGATCTGGTAAGCCAAAGCATCGATGTAGAGCTTAAATTTCTCATCGCCTTCAGTCATGCGGCGCTCCACTTCCATCATATCATTCGTACCAAGGTGAGCAGCCAAACCGCCGTGACTCTTAATGATGTTCATCACCTCGTTTTGCGTATATTTGCCACTGAAGCAAAGGTGTACAAGGTCGCCTGCAGGAAGCGTTCCGGTACGTTCGGGCGTAAACGGTCCATCGCCATCAAGCGCATTATTCGCATCTACGGCGCGTCCGTGCCGGTGTGCGGCTAATGAAATACCACCACCCATATGGCAGCAAACGAGATCCAAATCTTCGTAGCGCGTATTGTGCTCCTTGGCAAAGCGGCGAGCCACTGCGCGTTGGTTCAAAGCGTGCCAAATAGGCTCATGCGGCATCTCAGGCAAGCCACCGATGCGCGCTATGTCGTCAAGTTCGTCTACGTCGCCCGGGTCAGCGATAAACGCACGGCAGCCGGGAAACTCTTTAGATATAGTCAGCGCCAAAGAGCAACCTAAGTTGCACGCGTGGCGGCGCACAGCCTTAGCCACATCATCGAGCATCAACTGATTCACCTCGTAAACACCGGCTTCGATAGGCTTACCCAAGCCACCACGGCCCACGATAGCATCAAATTCGAAAGGTATGTTTTCTTCCTCAAGCGTTTTCAACACAACTTGCTTGCGAAACTCAAACTGCTCCATAAAGTCCTTGAAAGGCGCCAACTCTTCGCGAGTGTGCATAATCTTCTTTACAAGAACCGCTTTCTCATCGTTATAAACCGCGATCTTAGTTGAAGTAGATCCGGGGTTGATAGCTAAGATTCTCTTCATAATTTTATCCGATAGTAGTAGCAGCCAAAGCGAGGCTATAATATTTTGTATCTTCGTTGTCGCTGCGTGAAGTCACCACAACAGGCACGTCCGTTCCCTGAAGTGCAGTAGCCACCTTCGCTTTGCAGAAAAGCGTAAGCGTCTTATAGAACGTGTTGCCGGCTTCAATGTCGGGGAAGATCAAAGCATCTGCCTGCCCTGCGATGGGCGACTGTATGCCTTTCGTCTCCAATGAAGAAGCATCGAGTGAGGTCTTTACATCGAGCGGGCCGTCAAGTACGCAATCGCCAAACTCGCCGTCTTTGGCCTCGCGAATCAAATCGCCGTAAGCCACTGTATAGGGGAAATATTTTGCATTCACCTCTTCAGAGCAGTGGATCAAAGAAACGCGTGGCGTCTCGATGCCTAATGCGTGACACATACGCACTACGTAGCGAATCTGCTCGCGTCGTTGCTCCTGTGAAGGGAAAGGAATCACAGCCGGATCGGTAAAGAAAACCAACTTAGGATAACCCGGAATCTCCGTAGCTGTCACGTGCGTCAGCACACGGCCTTTCGGCAGAATACCGTGCTCTTTATTCAACACGGCGCGGAGCAAAATATCCGTATTGATCAAGCCTTTCATCAGCAAGTCTACCTTACCTTCGCGCGCCAGAGCCACTGCCTTTTCTGCTGCGTCCTGCTTGTCAGCGGCATCAACTATGGAGAAATGATCGTTTAACGACTGTAGATCAGCACAAGCTTCCACTTCCGCGCGGCAGCCCACGAAAATTACTTCTACAAAGCCTTCTTTGAGCGCACGCGCTACGGCACTTAACGTTGCTTCATCTGAAGCACAGACTACGGCCACGCGTTTGCGTTGCCCATGTTGAGAGAGACGAGATACTAATCCCGCGAAATTATGTATGCTTTCCATAACAGTTTTAGAATTTGAGGGCGAAGATAAGTAAAAGATGTGAGATTCCACATTGCACACTTAGGAAAATATTGAGTAGCTCCCTATTTTTTATCAACAAAGATGCTTTTCCAACTCGCCTTCTTTTCTTTCCGTCAAAAATATTGGTCAATTCTTCTGATTACCAACTAACCTACCTAACAATTGGTACACAAACAGAAAACAGCACAACGCATATTTATATCTTATAAAACAAGTTGAGAGCCACGAAAATAGAATAAGCCGCACGACTGACGCAAAATAAGCACATTAAATATATAAGACATAACCAAGCTAACCAACGCAAACTGGCAAGAACGCATTAAAAGAAAAGGAAATAGGGAAAACACGCTCGCATTTCCCCTAAAAGATCTTGACCGGACGCTATTCCGCACACACAAACTCCTACCACGCATATCTTTTCTCGTGAGAAAAGCGCCTACCTTCACGAGAGGAAATCCGAACGCTCGTAAAAGAAAAAATCTACCATCGTAAGAGGAAACCCTCATTTCCCGCCTAAATCCCCAAAGAACTTGCCCTGCAGACTTTCCGTCCCATCTTGTAGCAAGAAAACCGTGTTTTACGCAACCTCGTGGCATAAACAAGGAATGGAAAATCAATACGGAAGATCTAAAATGAGGACTGCCAATTCAGAGAAGACCAATATGGTATTTCGTCATACAACTATCATTCACTAAGAACCATTTCACTTGGCTCGCAAACCAAGGCATAAGCTTGTTTAAGTGGAATAGACTTCGCACAAAAT
>ERZ772807.84-NODE-84-length-60251-cov-5.927138_pt1 | contig 60251 bp, 47 predicted proteins | sample MGYA00511472_ERZ772807 | MGnify/ENA primary metagenome ERZ772807 (study PRJEB29015, sample SAMEA2737947) | human oral metagenome | biome: human oral; feature: human-associated habitat; material: dental | place: China | collected 2039 ... | reverse complement strand
CAACAACTGCCCATGAATAAGAGTCATTACACTGTCCTGCATCCAATACACGTGGGATTCCATTGATATCGCCAAGGTTCAACTTGTTATATTTGAACTTAGCACAACCACTGGTTAAGATGACTGTATCCTTTGGCAACTGAGCTGCAAACTCTGTATAGTAGTCACGGCTCTTCATACGACCATCACATCCACTCATTACGACAAACTTCCGGATTGCACCACTCTTAACAGCCTCAACAACCTGATCAGCCAAAGCAAATACCTGTGCATGAGCAAATCCACCGATGATCTCACCCTGTTCGATAGCTGTTGGAGCCTTACAAGTCTTAGCAATTTCGATTACCTCAGAGAAGTCCTTGTGACCGTTCTCATCAGCAAGGATATGCTTCCAACCTGGGAAACCTGTTGCGTTTGTTGTGAATACGCGGTCCTTATAGCTTGCCTTTGGTGAAGGAGGAACAATACAGTTGGTTGTGAAGACGATAGGACCATTGAATGTTTCAAACTCTTCCTTCTGCTTCCACCATGCATTACCATAGTTTCCAACGAGGTGCTTGTACTTCTTCAACTGTGGATAATAGTGAGCTGGGAGCATCTCGCCGTGGGTGTAAACATCTACGCCTGTTCCCTCTGTCTGCTCCAAAAGCTGCTCAATATCCTTCAAGTCATGACCAGAGATAAGAATACCTGGGCGGCTACCAGTACCAATATTTACCTTTGTAAGTTCTGGATTACCATATGCCTGAGTGTTAGCCTTGTCAAGTAATGCCATTGCATCAACACCGAACTTACCTGTTTCCATAACAGTTGCCAACAATGTGTCCATGTCTGCTGCTGGGTTAGAAATGGTAGCAAGTGCCTTTTCCATGAATGCAATAATCTCTTCATTACGCTCATTGAGACGTGATGCGTGCTCATAGTAAGCAGCCATACCCTTCAAACCGAGTACTGTCAACTCCTTCAATGAACGGAGGTCTTCATTCTCTGTACGGAGAACGCCCTCACGATCCCCCTCAGCTTCATAGTCTGCTTTCTCACCACCCCAGTTTACTTCCTGGTAGTTAGGCAATATTACATTGTTCTCTTTTGCAAGTGCGAGCAACTCACGTTTGATACGTACACCATTGTCCACCTTATTTAATATAGCCTGATCATCAAAGTTTGCATTGGTGATAGTTGCAAAAAGTGCATCTACAATATAATCACCAACCTCCTGGTTTGTTTTAATACCTGCATTGCGAAGTGAGTCTGAAATCGTAGCTACACCTCTTACAACACCAAGTAACAAATCTTGCCAACGGCTTGTCTCAGCTTTTTTACCGCAAACACCTTGAATGGTACATCCTGTACCCTTTGCTGTTTCCTGACATTGGAAACAGAACATTTTGTTCTCTGCCATGTTTTTTGTTTTATATATTATTTCTATAATGTTATTATGGCTGCAAAATTATAGATAAAAAAAAGCCAATAAGGTAACATATGTGACGGTTAAAGGTTAAAAAACAATAAATCTAACTATGTGATGTTTTTTATCTATAATATCACTTTGATGTAAAGAAGAGCGTAAAAGATAAAAATCGGAAACGCTTTGTATAAAAAGATGTTAAGGTGATGTTTGTAAATATTTTCTACATGTATATATTGGAATGTAATAAAATATTTGCGAAATTTAATAACTAATAGATATTAAAAAACTTGCCATAAACTTGACATTCTTAATTAAATATGTTATATTTGCAGTGTAATAACAGAATAGGTAACTAAAAATACACGGATTATGGCTAAGTACAATTTAACAGAAAAAAAAGAGAAGGTAGCCGCCTACCGTAGTTTGGTCAGTCCGCAATTAATGGATGAGTTAAAGGAGAAGATCCTTAATATCATTCTTATTCAGCAGCGTTACAAAGACAAGAATTATTCTGCCAAGCAACTTGCTGAGGACTTAGGAACTAATACGCGCTACATCTCGGCTGTAGTTAATGTGCGATTCCACATGAACTACACGTCATTTGTTAACAAATTCCGAATAGAGGAAGCAATGGCTCTTTTGGTTGACAAGCGTTATCAAGAACTGAATATGGAAGATATCAGTGATATGGTGGGCTTCTCTAATAGGCAGTCTTTCTATGCTTCTTTCTACAAATTAAATGGTGTCACACCTCGTGACTACAGAATGCGCCATTTGGCACAACCCTCTTCAGAAGAAGTGCGTTTGAAAAAACCACTTAAGAAATGATTTAAAACAAAATGATAGAATCGATAGGAGAAGAAACTTTTAACTTTCAGGATGAACGGTTTGCCGATATACAAATGTTACGATATCGGCTTCCGGATTTCGAATCACTGACAATTCGGCAAAAACAGCTAATTTATTGCTTGTCAGAAGCAACACTATTTGGACGTGATATAACGTTTGATCAATTTGGCAAATACAACCTCCGTATTAGAAAAACTTTAGAGGCTGTCTATTTGAACTTCAATGGTGATAGGTTAGAACATAATTTTCGTGCTTTAGAAGAATATCTGAAGCACGTTTGGTTTGCCAGTGGTATTTATCATCATTATGCTTGTGACAAATTCTCACCTTTATTTACGGAAGACTTTTTTCGCAATGAAGTCTTAGCAATTGATTCTAAGTTGCTTCCACTTAATGATGGAGAGAGTGTTACTTCTTTACTTAACGAATTGTGTCCAGTAATCTTTGATCCAACGATTCTTCCCAAGCGAGTTGATAAGTCAGATGGTAAAGATATTGTACGCTCTTCTGCTTGCAATTATTATGACGGAGTTTCTCAGCATGAAGTTGAAGAATTCTATGCTAAGTTAAAGAAAGATGGTCCAACAAATGAAGCTCCATCCTATGGATTAAATTCTACTCTTGTAAAAGAAGGTGATTCTATCCGTGAGGATGTATGGAAGATTGGTGGCAAATATAGTGCAGCAATCGAAAAGATTGTATATTGGTTGAATCGTGCAAAGGACTTTGTTGAAAACGCCCAACAGCTTCATGTTATAAATCTGTTGATTCGCTATTATGAGACAGGTGACCTTCATGATTTTGATATCTACTCTATTGAGTGGTTACGTGAGCAAGAAGGTAGAATAGACTTTATTAATGGTTTTATAGAAGTTTATGGTGACCCAATGGGATTGAAAGGTTCTTGGGAAGGCATAGTCGAATATAAAGACCTTGAAGCAACTCATCGTACGCAGGCTATATCAGCCAACGCACAGTGGTTTGAAGACCATTCGCCAGTTGATCCTCAGTTCCGCAAGGCTATTGTGAAAGGTGTCACAGCCAATGTTATATGTGCTGCAATGTTAGGAGGAGACGAATATCCTGCTTCTGCTATTGGAATTAATTTACCAAATGCAGACTGGATTCGTGCAGAACATGGCTCAAAGAGTGTCACGATTTCTAATCTTACTCATGCATACGATATGGCTGCTAAGGGTAACGGATTCCGTGAGGAGTTTGTTATTGATGCTGACACTTGTAAGTTGTTGGATTTATATGCGGATAAAACAGATAATCTTCATACAGATCTTCATGAGTGTTTAGGTCATGGTAGTGGACGATTATTGCCTGGTACTGACCCTGATGCGCTGAAGAATTATGGTAATACAATTGAAGAAGCACGTGCTGACCTCTTTGGATTATATTATATAGCTGATCAGAAACTTTTAGAACTTGGACTCTTAGACAGTAAAGAGGCATACAAGGCACAGTATTACAGCTATATGATGAATGGTCTACTCACACAGCAGGTTCGCATAAAATTAGGAAAGCAGATAGAAGAGTCGCATATGCAGAATCGTGCACTTATAGCACAATGGGCAATGGAGTTAGGCAAAGAGAATAATGTTGTAGAACTTATTACTTGTGAGGACAAGATCACAAGTGAATCTAAAACATATGTTCGCATTAACGATTATGATGCTTTGCGCAATATTTTTGCTTATCAACTTGCAGAAATACAGCGTATAAAGAGTGAAGGTGACTTCGAGGCTGCTCGAACGTTAGTAGAGAAGTATGCTATCAATCTTGACCCTGTACTTCATGCAGAAGTTCTTCGTAGGTATGAGGGTTTGAATATTGCACCTTATAAAGGATTCATCAATCCTATTCTGAAACCAGTTTATAATGAACTTGGTGAGATGATAGATGTTGTTGTTGATTACTCAGAGTCATACACAGAACAAATGCTACGTTACTCTCGAGATTATCAAACTCTTTAATGGAATAGAGTGTGTTTATATTCTACTATATGAATGCAATAATATAAAGCTATTCCCGATAAAGGTAAACAAGTTAGAAAATAAAAGCAGGATGCCGAGTGGTATCCTGCTTTTATTATTTACATATACTGTTCTGTAAATATTGTCCACATGAAAATAGTGCTCTACTATATATCATAATGAACCTCTTATTTTACTTTTAGTTGATGTATTTATGTTCGGCACAATACGTGTTGACCTTCAACACGTATTGTGTTGTTGGTAAACACCAATGGTGCGAAGTACTAAATACATTTCAACTTGCTAACAAAGTTGAATCAACTTTATATTAGGAAAAAGTGATACTACCATAAGCAAGTAAAGCTTACTTGATGAATTGAGTTAATCTTTCAATGATAATGCTATATTGTCCATTTAAAAGAAGCTCCTCATGAAGGCGTATGCTAATAAACTTTTTCTGAACAGTACTATTACTTATAATGCGTTCTTTTTCACTTTCTCCACATAAGCATCAATAGCCGCAACGGCTGTGATGTTCACGATGTCACGTACAGAGCACTCGAAATCAGTGAAGTGAATAGGCTTATTAAGACCCATCTGAATAGGGCCAATAACCTCTGCTTCAGGACTCAATGCCTGCAAAAGTTTATAACCACTGTTGGCAGAAGACAAGTCAGGGAAGATGAGCGTGTTAACATCTAATCCTTTCAAGCGAGTGAATGGGAACTTCTCATCACGTAGTTCTTTATTTAATGCAAAGTTAACCTGCATCTCACCGTCAATCGCCATGTCAGGATACTCCTTTTGCAACTTTTCAACAGCAGTATGTACCTTTAATGGAGAACCTTCCTTATCAGAACCAAAGTTAGAGTAGGAGAGCATTGCGATAGCAGCCTTATCATTGAAGAAGCTAACAGAGTTAGCAGCTAACTTTGCAATGTCAGCCAACACTTCAGCGTCAGGATGACGATTAATAAGTGTGTCTGCTATGTAGAATACACCCTTCTTTGTATTCAGAATATGCATAGTACCAAAGTGTTTGTACTCTGGACGAATACCAATAATATCCTTTGCTACCTTAATCGTATTACTATATTTGGTATATAGACCAGTGATAAACGCATCAGCATCACCATTCTCAACCATTGACATACCGAAATAGTTGCGCTCATACATCTTATCATATGCTTCCTCAAAGGTATAACCCTCACGTGCACGCTTCTCTGCTAAGTGCTTTGCATAAGTAGCACGACGTCCCTGCTCCTTATCCGCACGCATGTCAACAATCTCAATATCTGAGATATCAAGCTTCAAACGGTTGGCAACACGATTTAGACGGTCAGGATTTCCTAATAAGATAGGAACACAGATTCCCTCTTGCTTAGCTTGTACAGCAGCTTTCATCATAGTCTGGTGACCGCCTTCAGCAAATACAATACGTTGTGGATGCTGTGCAGCAGTGGCGTGGAGAGTATGTGTCAATTTTGTTTCCTGACCTAACATTTGAAGCAGGTGCTGCTTGTAAGCATTGAAATCCTTGATAGGAGTGCGTGCTACACCGCTGTCCATAGCAGCCTTAGCAACAGCTGCACTAACTTCTGTAATCAGTCGTGGGTCAACTGGTTTTGGGATAAAGTATTTAGGACCGAATGTAAGGTCATTTACATGATAAACCTGATTAACAACGTCTGGTACTGTCTGTTTAGCCAAGTCAGCAATAGCATGGACAGCAGCCATCTTCATTTCCTCATTGATAGCCTTGGCATGAACATCCAATGCACCACGGAAAATGTATGGGAAACCAATCACATTATTAATCTGGTTAGGATAGTCTGAACGGCCAGTTGACATGATTACGTCTGGACGTGCTGCAATAGCATCATCGTATGATATCTCAGGAACAGGATTAGCCAAAGCAAAGACGATAGGATTCTCATTCATTGAACGAATCATATCCTGTGTAAGAATATTACCCTTTGATAATCCAACAAATACGTCAGCCCCCTTAATAGCTTCCTCCAAAGTGTGAACATCTCGACGGTCAGTAGCGAAGAGAGCCTTCTGTGGTGTAAGGTTCTTTAAATCAGAAGTGATAACACCCTTTGAATCGAGCATTACAATATTCTCTTTCTTTAGACCTAAAGCCATATAAAGCTTAGTACATGAAATAGCTGCAGCACCTGCACCATTAACAACTAACTTCACATCAGCAATGTTCTTGCCAGCTACCTCCAGTGCATTCTTCAAACCAGCAGCAGAGATGATAGCAGTTCCGTGCTGGTCATCATGCATGACAGGAATGTCAAGTGTCTTCTTTAGACGCTCCTCAATAGCAAAGCATTCAGGTGCCTTGATATCCTCAAGATTGATACCACCAAAGGTTGGAGCAATCTTTTCTACAGCTTCACAAAACTTATCAGGGTCCTGTTCGTCTACTTCTATGTCGAAAACATCAATACCACCATATATCTTAAACAGCAAGCCCTTACCTTCCATAACAGGCTTACCACTCATAGCACCGATGTTACCCAATCCTAAAACAGCTGTACCATTACTGATAACAGCAACCAAATTTCCTTTGTCGGTGTATTTATATACGTCGTCTGGATTTTGCTGAATTTCTAAGCATGGGTATGCCACGCCAGGCGAATATGCCAGACTAAGGTCTGTCTGTGTACTATAAGGTTTTGTTGGCGTTACTTCAATTTTGCCAGGACGGCCGTTGTTATGATATTCCAAAGCGGCTTCTTTTGTTACCTTGACCATAGTTAATCTTTTACTTTTAATATTACAAAAATGTATATTTGACTTACAAAGTTAGTAAAATCCACTCTAAAACAGATGCCATTATGAAAGTTTTTTGTAATTTTGTCGCAAAAATAAAGTTTAATGTATAATACAGCTACAGAAACCACTTATCGGCAAGAACTTAAAGAGAAGATTCTCATTACTGCCATAAACCTTTTCCATAAACATGGAATAAGGAGTGTTAAGATGGATGATATTGCCAATGAACTTAAAATATCAAAGCGTACACTCTATGAAATATACAGCAATAAGGAAGAACTGCTTTTAGAAGTTGTACGACATGATAAGCAAAGAGAGAAACGTCGGATGGACGAGATAGGCAGAACTGGCTCGAATGTAATTAATATAATTATAGAAGTATGCCGTTTCCGTTTAGAGGAGTTTAGTCAGATTAACCCTCTCTTCTTTGAAGAAATACATAAATATCCAGAGTTATTGGCTTATGTTCGTAGGTTGCATGATGAAAGAGAAACTGACGTTCATGCTTTTATACAGCGTGGTATAGATGAAGGTTTTTTCCTTCCTAATTTAAATTATGATATCGTACGTACAATGACAGTTGCTTTACAGAATGCTATTATGAATCAATATCTTTATAAGAAGTATGATATAAAGGAACTGGCCCATGTTAGTATATTATTCTTTATACGCGCTTATTGCACAATGAAAGGCGTTAAGTTGTTGGATGAAGAACTAAATTCTCTTCCCTTGTCTTAGAGTGAATAATCAATATACTATGTTTTTTTGCATTTTAAAAGTGATGCATTTAGGTAAAAGATAATTAGTAAATGAAAGATAATACATATAAGACATTGCTGCTAACATTATTAGTAGCATTGTTTCTTTTTCTGCTTCATTTTCTTCCTACCTTCAAGATAGGAGACGCGAAGCTCCGAGAGATAGACATTCTGAGTGATCTTGCCCAAAAGAAGAAAGTACTTGAAGACGTCATACCTTCCCCAAAGAAACCTTCAGCTATTGTTGCTTATGATAAAGATGGAAAGGTTATAGATTTTAAGGAAGAATGGCCTAAGGGTACTGAGCGTATCGTTGATTATTCTGCAGGTAAACCTGGTGGACTTGATCATTTCTATAGTCAACTTAATATGTTGGCTCAAAAGCAAGCAGTTGGTCGTCCTGTTCGTATTGCCTATTTTGGTGATTCATATATAGAAGGAGACATCTTATTAGCTGATTTACGTGAAGACCTTCAGAAGCAGTATGGTGGTTATGGCGTAGGTTGGATAGATGCTGGTAATGATCTTGACCAATACAAGCATACAGTGGATAATAAATTCACGGGACTTACCGAACATATGGTTAAGAAGCCAGCAAGCTATGATGTTAATCAAGCAGGTATTGCGGAGCGTTATTATACAATGAATGGACAAGCTACTATGTCTTATGCTCCTTTTTCATTGTCTCATGACTACAGTCGCACTGAAAAATGGGCAAGCACATGGCTTTATCTTCGTTCAAAGGGAGGTGCAAACGTAACCTTTGAGATTGATGGTGGTAAGACAAGTACGCAGCGTGTCAATCCATCGGCAGCAATACAAGCTGTAAAGATGGATGGTGTTACTTCTCATGCAACAATAAAGGTGAATGGTTCTAATACAGTTCTCTTTGGTACATCACAAGAGGGACGCGAAGGAATTGTTGTTGACAACTTCAGTATGCGTGGCTCTTCTGGAACATCATTGGCAAAACTTCCAGAACAGATGTTGAAGGAATTTGCTCTTGTTCGTCCGTATGATCTTATTGTATTTCAGTTTGGTGTCAATGCTGTAGATGCAGAGACAACGCCTGAGCGATTGAAGAAGTATATGGCTAACATGAAGCTTGTTGTAGACCTCTTCCACAAGTGTTTCCCTGAAACGAGCATTCTTATTGTTAGTAGTCCTGACCGTGGCTCAAAGACTTCACCTGATGGTACAATGAAAGGTGTTGAAATGTTGGTGGGCTACCAAGAACAACTTGCTGCCGATTGTCATGTCGGCTTCTATAATCTTTTCCGTGCTATGGGTGGTCCAGGTACGATGATGCGCATCGTAGACGAACAGAGTATGGGTACAAAGGATTATGTACACATTAATTATAAAGGTGGTAAATATGTCAGTCAGCGTATTTTCAAGTCTATTGTAGCAGGACAAAAGAATTATACAAGACGTGAGAAATTAGCTGAAGAGTAAGTATTTATTAGTACAACATAGAAACAGATGGATTTAAGTAATTTGTTTAGCCAATTCATGGCTATATTAAAAATCTTCCTACAGAATATAGAGTCATATGTCTCAGGCCTTGATTTTACAAAGGTAGCTAATATCTTGCTCTATAATTCACGCGAACCGCTCCTTTTCTCATCAGGTGCATTCCTTTTTATCTTCCTTGTCTTTATGATAGGTTATTACTGTCTGCGAAACAAGGTTGATGCAAGACTTCTCTTTGTGACGCTCTTCTCTTATTATTTCTTTTATAAGAGTAGTAGCTTCTATTTCCTATTATTACTTATCGTAACTGTCAGCGACTTCTATATTGCAAGACGTGTTGCTAAGGGAAAGCATCCTAAGTTGTGGTTGGCTTTGACACTGTTGATAGACCTTGGATTGTTGGCTTACTTTAAGTATACCAACTTCTTTGCTGGAATGGTTACACAGATGATTGGTGGAAACTTCCAACCTTGGGATATTTTCTTACCAGTAGGAATTAGCTTCTACACCTTTAAGACAATTTCATACGTTGTAGACGTATACAGAAAGAAGGCTGAGCCAATGGAGTCATTGCTTGACTATGCGTTCTATGTCAGCTTCTTCCCAACACTTCTTGCTGGTCCGATTACGCGTGCAACAGACTTCGGTCCACAGATTCGCAAGCCGTTACATATCAGCCGTGAAATGTTTGCTCAGGGAGTATTCTTTATTATCATTGGTCTCTTTAAGAAAGCGGTTATCTCTGATTATATCTCACAAAACTTTGTAGATCGTATCTTTGACAACCCAACGCTCTTCTCTGGTGGTGAGGTTCTTCTTGGTCTTTATGGCTACTGTATTCAGATTTACTGCGACTTCTCTGGCTATTCTGATATGGCAATTGGTATTGCATTGCTGCTTGGATTTAAGATTCCAATGAACTTCAATGCACCGCTTACAGCCGATTCCATGACTGATTTCTGGCGTCGTTGGCATATTTCGCTTTCAACTTGGATTCGTGATTATGTCTATATCTCACTTGGTGGAAACAAGAAGGGAACACTTCGTATGTATTTCAATCAGATGGTAGCTATGACTGCCTGCGGTCTTTGGCACGGAGCTTCGTTGAACTTCATTGTTTGGGGTGTCTTGCATGGTGCATTGGTTTGTGTACATAAGTTCTGGTCTCAGACTGTTTTGAAGCACGATCGTCGTTATCATCCATCTGGTCTTCGTCGGTTTATTTCAGTATTTATTACTTTCCATGTTCTTTGTTTCACATGGTTGTTCTTCCGTTGCAAGGACTTTGATGCAGTGTGGGTTATGGTAAAGCAAATGTTTACGAAGTTCAATCCTTCCGTACTTCCTGACGTCTTCATGGGGTATAAGTATGTATTCTTACTGATGATATTTGCGCTTCTTACGCATTGGATTCCAGACTCATGGCAAAACCGTTGTGTTCGTATCTTAGAGAAGGGTGGTGTCTTACTCTCTGCAATTGCAATTACGATTGTTATCTTTATTATTATGCAGGTAAAGAGTTCTGATATACAGCCATTTATTTACTTCCAGTTCTAATTGGCTCTTGATATAAAAGACAGCGCATAGGGTTAAACTAAATGTTAGATTAACTGTATGCGCTGTTTTATTTGCTTCTTATAATCTACGTTGATAAGCTGTCTTTGCCTTGCAAAAAAAATACTTACAAAAAGCTGAGTATATTTGCTTTAAATAAGCAAAATAAAAGTCTTAATATGGACCTTTGCAACTAACAGACTATCAGTTAATTATAAAAGTGCTTGGTAATAGGTGCTTAATTAGCCTTCAAAAGGGCGTTAACAGCATCGCAAAAGGGCGTCTTTTGGATGCCAATTGAGCCTTAATTCGAACGCTATTAAGCCTTGTTTAAAATTAAGGATACGAATTTTTATTACATGACGAGGATTATTAACTTTACAAGATGATGAGAAGAAGTAACTAAAAGTAGACTTGTTGTTTTAGATGAATGTTATTAGTGTTATTGTTATAAATAGGTGTAATCGTTGCTAATTTCGCTTTTTTTTATTAAGTTTGCATAATAACTCCTATTTTTTTCTGAAATAAGAAACCATAATGAAGATAAATATAGAAAGGATTAAGTACTTCTTAACTGTTGGTATGTTCATGAAAACTGAACATAGTTCAAAACATAGGAACATGCTAATTAAACAGCTTCAGAAGTTTTATCTTGCTGTCAAATTTTTTTTTGTACGTGATCATGCTGCTGCTACGGCACAACTTTCGTTCTCTACGATAATGGCAATTGTGCCAATAGCATCTATGATTTTTGCTATTGCAAATGGCTTTGGTTTTGGGCAGTTCCTCGAAAAACAGTTTCGTGAAATGTTGTCTGCACAACCCGAAGCAGCTACTTGGCTGTTAAAGCTTACGCAGTCTTACCTTGTTCATGCTAAGACAGGACTCTTTATTGGAATAGGACTGATGATAATGCTTTATAGTGTTTTCTCTCTGATCAGAACGGTAGAGACAGCTTTTGATAATATATGGCAGGTTAAAGATAGTCGCCCTCTCAGTAGGATCGTCATAGACTATACGGCTTTAATGTTTCTCGTACCTATTAGCATTATTATTCTTTCGGGACTGAGTATTTATTTCTATAGCTTTGTTGAGAACCTAAATGGTTTACGCCTTCTCGGTACGATTGCGAGCTTTTCACTTCGTTATCTCGTGCCATGGGCTATCCTTACGCTTATGTTTATTGTGCTTTATGTTTTTATGCCCAATGCGAAGGTTAAGATTACGAAGACAGTTGCTCCTGCGATGATAGCCAGTATCGCTATGCTTTGCTTACAAGCAGTTTATATACATGGACAGATTTTCCTTACAAGTTATAATGCCATTTATGGTTCGTTTGCAGCACTTCCACTGTTTATGTTGTGGATACTTGCATCGTGGTATATCTGTCTATTCTGTGCAGAACTCTGTTATTTTAATCAAAATTTAGAGTACTATGAGTGTCTGATAGATACAGAAGATATATGTCATAATGACCTTTTAATACTGTGTGCGACTGTATTGAGCCATATCTGTCAACGTTTTGCAAATGACCAAAAGCCTCAGACTGCATTACAAATAAAGTCTGAAACGCATATTCCTATTCGTGTGATGACGGATATTCTCTATAGATTAAAAGAGGTTAATCTCATCTCGGAGAACTTTTCACCTACTTCTGATGAAGTAACTTATACGCCTACGCACGATACAAATAACATAACTGTAGGTGAAATGATTGCTCGTTTAGAGTCTACTCCAGCATCTGATTTTGCGCTTTTAGGTTTCTCTCCTAAAAAAGTATGGAACCATGACATATATAATAGGGTGGGAAGTATACGCGAGATTTATCTTAATGAGTTGAAATCAATCAATATTAAAGAACTAATAAGTTATTCAGAGAATTAAAGGATTATCTTGGATTTAGTGGTATACTTAGTTGATTGTTTTTTGAGAAGGATAATATTGTAACACTAAACCATCTGATATTCTCTTCCAAACGAATATGATAACATAATAAAAGAGCCAGTTCTGCAATAGAAAACTGGCTCTTTTATCGTACTATAATATCTTGTTTTATCTATGAAGTATGATTTTTTTGTTACAACTCCTAAATGATGTTTCGCTTTTAGAAGCTAACAAAAGCATCATCTTCTATACTTAATGAGGTTTTTCAAGACTTTGTTATTTCGATTTGTTAAGACAATAAAGTCAAAGTATATTAAAAATAAAAAGTCCCAGACTGTTGGTCTGGGACTGAAAGATTACTTGTCTCACGACAACTAATCTTCTAACCTTAATAATCTAATACCATGAAAAACACGTTGCAAAGATATGCTTAATTCACAATCATTCCAAACTTTTTTAGTTAAAGAAAGTAAATCGCTTAATATTTAATGGATTATCCCTTAATACTATTCAACAAGCCTATCTTGCCTTCATTCACTAGTTTGATGATGAGTTCACCAAATAATGTGTTCTGCCAAGCAAACCAATCCCTCGTGTACTTATAAGCATCATCTTTGTTAAAACTTTCGTGCATGAAGCCTGTACCAGCGTCTGTGTTCATCAGCATCTCAATGCACTTTCGTATCTCATTATCGTCTTTTGAAGTGAAAGCACGCATCATAATGGACATAGGCCACACCATCTCGTAACCGATGTGAGGCCCTCCAATACCCTCACCGGCCTTCCCTCGGAAGAAATAAGGGTTATCCTCGCTCCACACGAAACGGCGAGTATTCTGATAGATAGGGTCGTCTTGGCTTACATCTCCTAGATAAGCCATGGCAAGCAAACTAGGAACATTAGCGTCATCCATTAGTAGATGATTGCCGAAACCATCCACTTCATAAGCGTAGATCTTGCCATACTTGGGGTGATCATACACCGCATACTTCTTCAAAGCCTCACTAACTTCATCAGCCAAAGCCGTACACTCCTTTGCAAGACCAGCTTCTTTATTCACCTTCAATAGGATTTCTGCAGCCTTACGAAGCGATGACACCGCCATAAAGTTCGATGGAATGAGGAATAGAAAGGTTGTTGCATCGTCCGACGGACGGAAGGCTGAGGCGATCAAACCCACTGGCTTCACTGGAGCACCCCATCCCGCATTGTTCATAGTGTCCAATGCTCGATCCGTAACACGCAAGAACTTATAGCTGCCACGGCCTTCTTTCTTCTGTTGTTCACGGAATGTCTTGAGGATATTCTCTACTGCTTTGAGCCACTCGGAACCAAAGACACTGGTGTCACCAGTGGTTTTCCAGTATTCAAAAGCAAGTCGGATAGGGTAGCAAAGAGAGTCTATTTCATACTTCCGTTCGTGTAGTTCGGACTTCATAGCCGTTTCGTCACTCATCCAAGGGCCTTTCGAATCAGGTACCTGATTGAAGGCATTGGCGTAAGGGTCGATGTTTATGCACTTCATCTGGCGGTTGATAACACCTGCCAACATCTTTCGTAGCTTCTTATCTTTGCCTGCCAGTTGCACATAAGGCCATACTTGAGCCCCCGAATCACGCAACCACATGGCGGCAATGTCGCCTGTGTAGACGAAAGTATCAGGTGTTCCGTCAGCTTCTTCAGTGTAGTGTACAGTCGTATCAAGCGTGTTTGGGAAGCAATTCTCAAACATCCATGCCAGTCGTTTATTAGTTAGTTGACTCACAATAAGCCTTATCTCTTTCTCAACAGCATCCGATTTAAAGAGTCGGTCAGCCTCTTTAGGACGCTTAGAAACAAGCGTCACAGCATCAGTTGGACAAGTAAGATGATTGACCGGAGCCTTTTCTGTATTTAAGGCGTTGGCAGACTGCGTATGAAATGCCATGAGTGTAAAGCATACTGAGGCGATAAAGATTTTCTTATTCATATATGTTTTAATTAGGTTTCTATTGATATTCATTTATGCAAGCAATGACCTCCTGGCATTGATCATCGGTCATTGTTGGGTTACAAGGGAGGGATAGTTCTTGCTGATGTATGCTTTCTGTAATGGGATAAGAGTGCTTATTCCATTCTGCATAAGCCTTTTGTTGATGTGGTGGGATAGGGTAGTGGACCATTGTTGATATTCCTTTATCATTCAAGTAAGACTTTAATCTATCACGGGAGGGGCATAAGACAGGGAATATGTGATACACATTATCACAGTCGCCATCGGTAGTCATTGTGATTAGTGGGTTCTTAATGCCTTGTTGATAAGTTTTGGCTATCTCCTTTCGTCGTGCATTTTCTTGATCAAGATAACGGAGTTTCACATCTAAAACAGCTGCTTGAAGTTCGTCCATACGGCTATTTACGCCCTTAAAAGAGAACTCATATTTACGTGCCGAGCCATAGTTAGCAATGCAACGGATAGTTTCTGCCAATGTAGCATCATCTGTTGTCACGGCACCAGCATCGCCTAATGCACCGAGATTCTTACCTGGGTAGAAGCTATGGGCAGCTGCATTTCCCAATGAGCCAGTGCGTTTCTTGCCATAAAAACAGCCATGCGCCTGTGCGTTGTCTTCGAAGAGCAGGAGGTTATGGAGCGCACATAACTCGCCAATCAGCGGTGTATAAGCACATCGCCCATAGAGGTGTACGAGCATGATAGCCCGTGTCTTCGATGTTACGGCAGCTTCGATGAGTTGGTCATCAAGCTCCAGCGTATTAATATTAGGCTCTACCAAGATGGGAGTCAAATTGTTTTCTGTAATGGCAAGGATAGTTGCAATGTAGGTATTAGCGGGTACGATGATTTCATCTCCAGCCTTCAATTGACCTAACTCCATGTAGGCTCGAAGGATGAGAGATAGCGCATCAAGTCCATTCCCACATGTTACGCAACGTTCCGAACCAATGAATTTAGCGTAATCAGCCTCAAATTGCTTTGTTTCCTGCCCTTGTAAGTACCAACCAGAACGCACAACACGTTCCAAAGCGTTAGTAATTTCATCACCGTGAAGGGCTGTCATATCTTTGAGAGAAAGGTAGTTAATCATTTTCCTTACCAGTTAGTTATGTCCTTACTCACCCTTGCTTACTGGGTTATTCAGCATTGCCATGGGCATAACATCCCACTCATAGCAATCGTAGCAAACACCCCGTCCACCAAAGCCTTCCTTTTGGAAAATGAGAGGAGCATTGAGTTTTCGCCCATTCTCTTCGGTGCTTTTACCAAAGTCAAAGTATCCTTGTCGGTCAGCATACACCTTATTAATAAGGTGATCAAATAGAAGATCAAGTGCACCGAGGCTTTTTCCCTCTGGAGAAGCAGATATATATTGTGTGTGAATGACTTGTGGTGTCTCGAAGATGAGAGTTCCTCCAAGTGGATTACCAACCTTATTAAATGCCATGAAAAGGCGGATAGACTTAGGGAAACGGCTCTTCAGCAATTTAAGTTCAGCTAGAGAATGAACAGGATGAGCCTTATATTTATTTGAAAGGTTATCATTTAATATCCTCCAAAAGGCTTCCATGTCCTCGCTTTCAGCAATGGTAAGCTCTGAATGAATGGCTTTTCGGATTCCACTCTTACGGCTTTCCGTGAACTTTAGATGCTGGGGAAGAGGAATAGTTGTGGATATATCACGAATTGTTAAACGTGCTTTGCACACATTAAGAAGTGCGTATAAGTCTTCTTCAGCGAGATATTTGTGGTAAATCCATGGTATAGACTTGTACACTACATGCTTAAATCCTTGTTTGTTAAGATATTCGTTGATGGCAAGGAATACCTCACAAATATCCTCTGTACATGCTTTTGTGTTTGTAAGAAGTCCCCCGTAGGTTAGTCCTTGGTGTGAGTAAAGCGTTGTATCAACCTTATTGGCAGGCAAAAGGGCGTAGAGTCGTCCCTTCCGATAGACCATTAAGGAACAATCAAGGAATCTATCGGCATGGTAATCCATGTAAGAACGATTGAAAAGGAACGTTCCTTGCTTCGAACTCTGCACGAAATTATCCCATTCAAGTACCTGTTCTCTAGTATATTGCCTTACTTCAAACATGCTGTATTAGGTGCGTCAATCTTGGAATAAAAGCATTATTTCTAAACTACTTCTGGCTTAAATAGTTTATAAACTCATCATAGTTACGAATGTAATCAGCCTCATCAAAAGGGTCCTCAGCCAATACAAGACACACAGCACCCGATGAGAAATCATCGAGCGTGCGCCATATATCAGTATCAACAAGTAGCCCTTGATAAGGATGATTCAGTAGGAAGGACTCCTTTCTGTGCCCATTATCAAGTGTAACAGTGAATGATCCACTTACAGCAATAATGAATTCGCGACAGTGTTTATGTGCATGTCCACCTCGAGAAGTACCTGATGGAACATCATAAGTCCAATAAGCACGAGTCATCCGAAAGGGGATATCTTTCATACCTTGGGCTACTGTCAGGTTTCCACGAGGGTCAACAACCTTCTGCAATGATATTATCTTTCCTAATGAAAACTCGTTGTCATTCATTACTCAATATGTCATTACCTCCTTATTAAAACTTCTTCATATAAGGATCAGTGCCCAATACGGTCGCTGCAACACGTTTCGTTTTATCACGCAGTTCGTCCATATCGGTTCCAATCTCACCATAGCAGAGAGCTACTCCCATACGTCTTCCGATATGAGCAATAGGCTTTCCGAAGATACGCAAGCGTGTTCTGTCTTCCTTACAGGCTTCTAAAAGATTGTAGAACAGCGGCTTGCCTGAGTCAATTGGAGACAAGATGACAGCCGAACAACCTGCATGTTCAAGGTGAATAGCGGGTATTGGAAGTCCCATCACAGCCCGGAAATGAAGCTCGAACTCGTTGAAATTGGTGGTATGAGCCAATGTTACCATACCAGTGTCATGTGGTCTTGGAGATAACTCGGAGAAGATTACCTCTCCTTGTTTGGTTAGGAAGAACTCAACTCCCCATATTCCATAACCTGTAAGAGCACGTGTAACCTTATTAGCAATGTGTTCTGCCTGTCGTAAAGCGTCTTCGGAGATAGCGTAAGGTTGCCAACTTTCACGATAATCGCCTCCTTTCTGTATATGACCGATAGGTGGGCAGAAGAGGGTGGGACCGTTCTTCTGGGTGACGGTAAGCAATGTAAACTCGCTATCAAAGTCTATGAACTCCTCAATGATTACCTCTTTTACATCGCCACGAGCCCCTTCCATCGCATTTTTGAAGGCTTCTTCGAGTTCTGCATCATTGTGAACATAGCTCTGACCATGTCCACTTGAACTCATCAAAGGCTTTACAACACATGGAAAACCTATCTCATCGGCAGCCGTCTTGAACTCTTCATAAGTCTTGGCATAGAAGTATCTGGCTGTTCGCAAGCCTAGTTCACGAGCTGCGAGATCACGAATAGCACGCCTATTCATCGTGAAGTTGACTGCACGAGCAGATGGGGCAATCTGTATACCTCGCTGTTCATAGTCGAACAAACGCTCTGTTCGGATTGCTTCTATCTCTGGAACGATGATGTCGGGACTATGGAATTCGACAACAGCATCAAGTGCTGTGCCATCAAGCATGTCGATTACTTCCGATTCATCGGCTACTTGCATTGCAGGGGCGTTATCGTAACTATCACAAGCCACAACATACTGTCCGGCACGCTTAGCTGCAATAGCAAACTCCTTACCCAGCTCTCCGGAGCCTAATAGTAGGATCTTTTTCATGTGTAGTTTGGGGGATTGTTAATTATAAAATAGGATATTCTTATATATAATAAGGTGTAAAAGGGAGTGCAAGAACTGCACTCTTTTACCTTCCCTTCTTAGTGTACATCATGTCATAATACTTCTGATAATCACCAGAAGTGACCTCTTGTATCCAGTTCTGATGCTCTAAGTTCCAACGAATAGTCTTCACAATACCATCAGCAAACTTAGTTTCTGGATACCAGCCAAGCTCTTCCTTGATCTTTGTTGGGTCTATGGCATAACGTGCATCATGCCCGAGACGATCTGGAACATGCGTTATCAAGTCATTATTAATCCAACTGATATCAATGTCACCATTGGCATCCTTCACTTGTTTCTTTAGTATGGTACGTAGGTTCTTATCCTCGGTCATCATGTCATGAATGGTCTTGATAGTAAGTTTCACAATGTCGATATTCTTCATCTCATTGTGTCCACCAACGTTATAGACTTCTCCCTCACGTCCTTCACGTACCACCATATCTATTGCCTTGCAATGATCTTCAACGTAGAGCCAGTCTCTTACATTCAGTCCCTCACCATAGACGGGGAGCTTCTTGCCCTCAAGTATATTGTTGATGATTAATGGGATGAGCTTCTCGGGGAAGTGATAAGGACCGTAATTGTTAGAACAACGCGTGATACTTACAGGCATGTGGTAAGTGTCTCGATATGCCATTACGAAATGGTCAGCGCTTGTCTTGCTGGCAGAATAGGGGCTGTGAGGACAAAGAGGAGTTTTCTCTGTGAAATAGCCTTCAGCTCCGAGCGATCCATAAACCTCATCGGTTGATACTTGATGATAGCGTTTTCCTGCCTTCCATGTGGGATAGCCTTGTTCGTCCTTACCAGTTACCCATGCCCGACGAGCTGCGTCCATGAGGTTCTGTGTACCGAGGATATTCACAGAAAGGAACAACTGGGGATCTTCAATGGAACGGTCTACATGACTCTCTGCAGCAAAGTTTACGAGGTAATCAATATCATTCTCTGCGAAGAGACGATCAACCAATTCGCGGTCACGAATATCTCCTTTCACAAAGACACAACGCCTTTCATCAATGTCATCTTTGATTGTTCCGAGGTTTCCTGCATAAGTAAGTGCATCAAGGATAATCACCTTGATGTCCTCATTAACATATTTCTTATGGAGTAGATATTTGATGTAATTTGCACCAATAAAGCCTGCCGCACCAGTTACAAGATAGGTCTTCATATTCAAAACTATTATTTATTATATATTTATTTCTTATCACTTAATGTTATAACTTCACAATCCGTGAATTTATTGCCATTGATGGTCAGTCTTACTAAAGTTCGTTCTTTATGCCATCCGCGCATACCTGCTGCACCGGGATTGATATGTAACATGTTAAGCGTTTTATCGAACTGCACCTTTAATATATGTGAGTGTCCATCAACGAAGAGATTAGGTGGTGAAGCGTAAAGCATACTTTGTACCGAACGATCATATCGACCAGGATAACCGCCAATATGCTTTAGTAAGACATCAACATCCTCACATTTGAAACGTAGAATATCGCGATAACGCGCCCGCATCTCATAATCATCTATATTGCCACAGACGGCTCGGAAGATAGGTTTCATTGCTTCGAACTTATCTGCAACCTCCATAGATCCAATGTCACCAGCATGCCATATCTCATCACAAGCACCTAAGTAATACTCGTACTTATCGTCCCAGTAGCCATGAGTGTCTGAGATTATACCAATCTTCTTCACGCCCTTCTCCTTATAAAATCGGCTATTAGATCTTTCGTACCTTCCAATCCTAAAATGTTTGCATCTATACAAAGATCATAGCTTTCTGCGTGCCCCCATGTCTTAGCGGTGTAATAGTTGTAATACTTTGCACGCTCACTTTCTCCATTTTCAATGAGTTTTCGTGCTTCATCCTCCGTACATCCACGACGCGCACAGACGTTAGCAATGCGAGTTTGCATCGGTGAGGTGATAAAGACATTCACGCAGTTTGGATTGTCACGAAGTATGTAATCTGCCGTTCTACCTACAAAAACACAACGGTCATTCAGCTTAGCTACATCACGTATAGCATCACTTTGGAATTGATAAAGGCTCTCTTGCGAGAAGTTACTCTTATAGAAGTCACTATCAGCTAATAGTGGGAGGCGGATGTTAAAATGGGTCTTCAAGAAACCTTTCTGCTCATCATTCTGTTCAAAGAACTTCTCTGAAAAGCCGCTCTCTTTGGCTGCCAGATTAAGAATCTCACGGTCATAAAACTTACAATCGAACTCCTCTGCCAATAGTTTGGCTATAATTCGTCCACCGCTTCCAATCTGTCTACCGATGTTTATGATTAGCTTTTTTCTCATATTTTAGATTGTTATTTATAACACAAAATATTATGCTGTCTTTGTCTGTCGCTTAATCCGACGAACAAAGATAAACATGATAATGGCAGCAATGAAAGATGCTGTAAAGTCACTCGAAGGCAATGCTGCCCACACGCCATCCAGTCCGAAGAAGTGGGGGAGGGCTGCAAGTAGAGGTAAGAGGAACAACAGCTGGCGTGAAAGAGACAAGAAGATACTAACCTTCACCTTGCCAATACACTGGAAGAAGTTGGTCACCACCATCTGATAACCTATGAAAGGATACATCATCATATTGATTTGTATGGCTTTGATAGCCTGTTTTATCAATTCCGGATCATTAGTGAACATACGCGCACAATAGTATGGTGCCAAGTGAGCGATGAGCCATCCTGTTACCATAATTCCCGTTGCTGCAAAGGCTGCATACTTCACTACGCGCATGAGTCGATCAGTCTGCTGTGAGCCATAGTTGTAGCCCGCAATAGGCTGCATACCCTGATTTAAACCGATAACAAACATCACGAAGATCATAGCAATGCTATTGGCAATACCATAGGCACCTACTGCAATGTCACCACCATATCGAACTAATTGGTTGTTGATGAATATGACCACGACACAAGCACATACATTCATTAAGAACGGAGAGATGCCAATAGAGATAATATTGTTTACCAAGTTACGCTTCAATCTATAGATTCCCTTTTTCAGATGTAATAGTTCCTTCTGATTGGAAAAGAGCCTCATTTGCCAACAAAGAGCCAATGCTTGTGAGATAACAGTAGCAAAAGCTGCACCCCTAATACCCCAATGCCACCACCATATAAAGATGATGTCTAGGAGTATATTCATTAACACCGTGAAGATGGTTGCAGCCATTGCTTGACGTGGCTTAGACGCTGCACGTAACACAGCATTCATCCCGAAGTACATGTGAGAGATAACATTTCCTGCCAAGATAACTTGCATAAAGCTCCGAGCATAGGGTATTGTTGCATCGCTTGCACCGAAGAATTGCAAGATGGGATCTAGGAAGATGAGGCAGATAACACTAAACCCTATACCTATAATTAGGTTCAGTGTCACCGTGTTCCCCAAGATGTTCTCGGCTGCAGCATAGTCTCTTTGACCTAGCTTCACACTAATAGCTGTGGATGCTCCTATTCCAACGCCAGCACCAAAGGCGGTACCTAAGTTCATAAAAGGAAATGTAATAGCAAGTCCGGAAATAGCCATCGGACCTACCACTTGACCTATAAAGACTCGGTCAATGATGTTATACAAAGAGGCTGCTGTCATAGCTACTATTGCTGGCAAGGCATACTGCGCCAACAATCTACCAACAGGCTTTGTGCCCAACTCTAATGTAGCTTTCTTATTATCCATCAGGAGGTTATTACATACCTTTAAACCATTTCTATTGAAAGAAATAGGTAATTTTTACTTCTGAAATAGTCGACTTTTATGTATAGAAAAAGCAATTACCAATGATTAAACAAGCAATGCTAATCTTACTAATACATCCTCTTCACTATGTTGCAAAAGTACGAAAAAAAACTGATATTTGCCTTTTATCCCAAGTAAATATCAGTTTTATAATCCTTATTGATAATGTTTTGCACTATTAAAGATGAGCTCTTAAACCAGTTCCACCTTATCCATCTCTTGTTCCTTATCACAATAATGACACTTGAGAATACCTCTCTCTTTGTCAACAACATGGAAGATGGTGTCCATTGGTTCGTTGTTTGTGATACATTTAGGGTTGTTACATCTTACAATGCTCCGAAGCTCATCTGGTGTTACTACCTTCTTCTTCTCTACCACTTCATAGTCATTAATGATGTTCAACACCACGTTCGGTGCTACAACCGACAGACGGGAGATCTCATCATCAGTGAAGAATTTATCACTAACTTTGATGATTCCCTTTGTGCCTACCATCTTCGATGAGAAGTTATAACCGATAGTAACAGGCGTAGAGAGCTTCTGGAGCTGTAAGAGGTTGACCACCTGAAAGGTCTTCTCAGATGGTATATGATCAATAACAGTACCGTTTTCAATAGCGGCAACTAAGCGTTCTTTCTTTGACATAATAGGTTCCTTATTATTTTGCTTGCGTTACTTCAATATGGTCGAAGACATCACCAGCTGTCACTTCTATCTTGAGTTTGCGAGCTTCCCCTGTTTTATTTGCTTTGATAAGGATATGATATGTATTTTCAACTACCTTGATGTCAAACCAATCATGTGATATCTGATGGAAGTTCTGGGGCTTTACACCAGCATAAATAATTTTGTCACCAGTTGAAGCATGTGACAACCATGGTCGCTGATAGTTCTTACATATCAAAGTATAGGTGCCACCTTCAGCAGGAGCAGTAATACTCTTTGGATCACCAGAATAGTTCGCTTCCCATTTCATAGGTTCCCAACTGCCTTCTATTTCTTCGTTGCTACAACTAACCAGAGTCGTGAAAATAACTAAGAACAATGCTGCCAACGTAATTCTATTTACCCATTTCATAAGCTTTATATGTTAGATTTCATTTGATATAGGTCTATTATAATATCGTCTTATCGGCTTTCACCTCCTCTAACGATATACCCAGACAATGGCAGAAGATGGCTTCTCGAGCGAAAAGACCATTGCGTGCTTGCTGAATGTAATAAGCATGTTCGCTATCATCAACATCGTATGCAATCTCATTCACACGTGGGAGAGGATGTAAAATCTTCATGTTTGGACGTGCTTGTGAGAGCATATCACGATGGAGAATATAGACATTCTTCACCCGTTCATACTCCATCAAGTCAGAGAAGCGTTCCTTTTGTACGCGCGTCATATATAATATGTCTGCATGAGCTATTACATCGGGAGTAAACTCCTCATGCTCTTCAAAGCGAATACCATGCTCTTTGCAATAGAGCTTATATTCGTCTGGCATAGCCAGTTCCTTTGGTGCAATAAAGTGGAAAGTAGGGTTAAAATGGCGCATAGCCATGATAAGCGAATGTACAGTACGCCCATACTTCAAGTCTCCAACGAGGTAGATATTGAGGTTCTCAAGCGTTCCCTGCGTCTGATAGATGGTGTATAAGTCTAGCAAACACTGTGAGGGATGTTGGTGTGCGCCATCTCCTGCATTAATGATAGGTACAGGTGCTACTTCTGAAGCATATTGCGCAGCCCCTTCAATATAGTGTCGCATGACGATAGCATCCGCATAATTAGAAACCATGAGGATGGTATCTTTCAGCGTTTCACCCTTACTGACACTCGAAACCTTCGCATCGGTAAAGCCAATAACACGTGCTCCAAGGCGATTAGCAGCCGTCTCAAAACTTAGTCGGGTGCGTGTAGAAGGTTCATAAAAAAGGGTTGCTACCACCTTACCTTTTAGTAATTCACGATTAGGATGAGCCTCAAACTCCTTCGCCATATCAATGAGGTAAAGCAGTTGTTGACGATCCAATCCTTCGATATTCACAAAGTTCTGTCTTCCCATCTCTATCCTGTGATGATTTGATTGATTTCTGTTTGTAAAGGTAATCATTATTTTCTTTTCTGTCAAAGGGTATGAATAGAAATATAGACAGACGCTAAAAAAAGTTTTAATTATTTTGCTTATCCATTGATTTACATTATCTTTGCACAATATTTTCACGGTATATGAGAAGACACTTTGTACATTTCCTCTGGGGAACATTGATAGCTATTTTAGGATTCACAAGCCTTTTCTTCATCGCTGTATGGAATGGTTGGGTAGGCTATATGCCTAATATGGAAGAGCTATCAAACCCTATTGATAAGTTTGCTTCACAGGTTTATTCTTCCGATCAAAAGCTCATCGGCACATGGAATCAAGATAATAATAACCGTATAGCGATCGACTATAACGGATTATCTCCACATCTTGTTCATGCACTGGTTGCCACTGAAGACGAACGCTTCTATGAGCATTCAGGAATCGACTTCATTGCTTTGGGGCGTGCAATCGTCAAACGCGGCGTGATGAGACAGGCTAGTGCTGGAGGTGGATCAACCATCACTCAACAGTTAGCCAAACAGCTTTTTTCAGAGAAAGCACATAGTACCATGGAACGCTTGCTACAAAAGCCTATTGAGTGGATCATCGCTGTTAAGCTAGAACGACACTTCACTAAGGAGGAGATTTTAGCAATGTATTTCAATTACTTCGACTTCTTGCACAATGCTGTGGGTATAAAACGAGCAGCCAACGTGTACTTTAATAAGGAACCGCGTAACCTCAATGTCACCGAGGCGGCATTGTTAGTTGGATTGTGCAAGAACCCTTCCATGTTTAATCCTCTTCGTTATCCAGAGCGTTGCCGACAGCGTCGTAACGTCGTACTCATGCAGATGGTGAAGTCCGGTTATGTAACGAAAGATGAATACGAAGAGCTTTCTCAACGTCCATTAGGTATTCATTTTACAAAGGCGAAACCGGTTGATGGAGCCGCAGACTACTTCCAGGCATTCCTCAGACAGTATATGATGGCGAATAAACCAGAGCGTGAGAACTATCAGACATGGCAGAATCGTCAATTCGTTCTCGACTCTATCGCATGGGAACAAGACCCTCTCTATGGATGGTGTAACAAGAACCTCAAGCGTAATGGTGAGCCTTATAACGTAAACACGGATGGTTTGCGTATTTACACAACGATTGACACTCGCATGCAAACCTATGCTGAAGAAGCTATCCGTAAACATGTGGGTGGCTACTTGCAAGCGCAGTTTAACGCTGCAAGTAAGTACAAGAAGAATGCCCCTTTCTCATCTAATATCTCTCGAAAGACCATCAAAGAGATCATTAACAGGTCTTGTCGCCTTAGCATGCGTTACCGTAAATTGAAAGAGCAAGGTGCTACCCCAGAAGAAATAAAGCGTAGTTTCCGCACACCACATGAGATGACAATCTTCACTTATCATGGTGATGTAGACACGGTAATGACGCCTATCGACTCTATTAGATACTACAAGTCGTTCCTCCGTTCAGCCTTTATGAGCATGGATCCACACACCGGAGCCGTGAAAGCCTACGTGGGTGGCATTGATTACCAGCACTTCAAATACGATGTCGTAATGGGTGGTCGACGACAGGTTGGTTCGACTATCAAGCCTTTCCTCTACGCCCTTGCAATGCAAAATGGTATGACTCCTTGCTCGCTCGCGCCTAATGTTCAGCGCACTTATGGAGGCTGGACTCCCCGCAACGGATCGCATGCACGCTATGGTCAAGAGGTGTCTTTGAAATGGGGATTACAGCAGTCTAACAACTGGATATCAGCTTATCTCATCAATCTCTTAGGTCCTACTCAATTCGTGAATATCCTCCATGACTTCGGTTTAAACAACCCAGACATTGAGAGAACAGCAAGTCCTGTACTCTGCTTAGGTCCTTGTGAGGTGTCAGTGGGTGAGATGACAAGTGCCTACACAACCTTTGCCAATGGTGGTATTCGTTGTGCACCACTCTTCGTAACAAAGATAGAAGACAGCCATGGAAACGTCATTGCGAAGTTCCAACCACTGATGACAGAGGTTATATCAGAGGTTAGTTCTTATCAAATGATAGATATGTTGCGTGCCGTTGTACAAGGTGGTACAGCCAATCGGTTGCGTTTTGCGTATAATATTAATGTTGACATGGGAGGCAAAACAGGTACAACTAATAACAACTCAGATGGTTGGTTTATGGCTGTAACGCCTAACCTCGTAAGCGGTTGTTGGGTAGGTGGCGAAGATAGAGACATCCACTTCGATAATACCAGCATGGGGCAAGGGGCTTCAATGGCGCTTCCTGTATGGGCATACTTCATGCAGAGCGTTTATGCCGATAAGCGTCTTGGATACAGCAAGGACGCTAAATTCCCTATTCCGGCGCACTTCAATCCATGCCAAGCTACTGATACTATCAATGTAAATGGCATACAGGAGGAATATTTCTAAGGGTTGTTGGAATCTTTCCCTGCCTCCCCGATAACCCCATCCAGCCTCCCAGAGGGGAAGGAGTACCTAACGGGAGTCAGCTAAGGTATGGTCGGTTGGTGTGTAATGAGGCAGTGCCTCGTTAGCTGGAACAGTAGGACTAAAAACAAAGAGACGCTTTCTTCAATATGAAGAGGGCGTTTCTTCATATCGAAGAAAGCCTCTCTTGGCAATGAAGAAACGCCCCCGTCGTTTTCAGATGACACAATCTACTCCCCTTTCCATTCGGAGAGAGGTTAGGGAATAAAGTACTAAAGTAGGGACAGACGCCCTCGTCTGGAAACCCCACCCAGCCTCCCCTAAGGGGAGGAGTGCCTAACGGAAGTCAATTTAGATGGTTCTTCCCAATCAAAATAACACCCCAAAGTAGGGACAGACGCCCTCGTCTGTCCGCTAACCAGTTGACCCTTTATTGATTAATTGAGGTAGACGGGTTTCCAGCTGAGGGCTCCTGTCCTTACTTTTAGTGTTTTTTCTTATTGTTACTGGATAATGGTTTGTATCTTCTCCACCCTCTTTGCCAATGCTATAGACTTAGGACTTAGCTTGCCTTTAAGGTACTTCTCCATGATAAGACCAGCTATCGGAGCAGCTACATCAGCACCGAAACCAGCATGTTCAACGTACACGGCAATGGCTATCTTCGGATGATTCATTGGCGCAAAACCAATGAATGCTGAGTGATCTTTGCCTGCGTTCTCTGCAGTACCCGTCTTTCCACAGACAGGATAGGTCGTTCCATTCAATATTGTAGCCGTTCCCTTCGTCACAGCCTGACGCATTCCTTCTATCACAGGGACGTAAGCTGCAGCCGACACTTTGGTTGGACGCGGTGTAAGGAAGCGTGAAGGGAGGGGCGCATAATCGGTGTTTTTGTGAATATGAGGGGTGAAGAAGAACCCACGATTGGCTATTGTGGCTGCGAGGTTACACAGTTGAAGAGGCGTAACAGTGATGTCTCCTTGCCCCATACCAGCCCACATAATGGTCTTGGGAGTCCAACCTGTCTTGTAACGACGCGTTAGGTAGTTCACATTCGCTACCAGTCCGCCTCGTTCGCCAGGCATATCTATACCCAAAGGACCGCCTAATCCCATGCTAATCAAGTAATCGCGCCACACCGTGACAGCCTCTTCTTTAGAGCCATACTTATGTGTGTTGCCTATCATGGAGAGGTAGGACTTGAGGAACCAAGTGTTACATGAGACAGCCAAAGCACCTGTCAAGGGTTCTGGAGAGTAATGGTGATGACACTTCACCCTTATGTTTCCGTCACGAAAACCATCGTGACATGCTATCTTCGTATCGGCTTTTACCAATCCTTCCGACAAGTAAATCAAGGCTTGCGCAGGCTTGATGGTTGAGCCAGGAGCGTATGCCGTGGCGATTGCTAAGGCATCATTCGGTCCATCGGGCGAGTTCGTTACCATGCAAAGAACCTCTCCCGTGGCTGGATCAAGTGCCACGATACTCCCTTTCTTACCCTTCATCAGATTCGTCCCAAGCTCTTGCAGCAATGGACGGAGTGTGAGAGGGGCTTGCTCATGGAACTCTTGCGCATGCAAGCTACCGATACTTAGGAATGGTAATGATAGTATTGCTATCTTGAAAGAAGCAATTATCTTGTTACTAAATGACTTATACATCTACTATTAAATTTTATCTTAAACTATTATTCTTATGCTTATCTATCATATTGGAGGGCAAAATTACAAATAAAAATGATGCCCATTAGCAACTTTCGGATAGTTTATAATTTATTTAGAAAGGGCTCAATAAATGTCAATCAAACTAAAGACGAATGTCCCTAAGGGACGTTCCTGACATGAAACGATCTAAGTCCACGAAGCCTCGAATGCCGTTTACTCTACCTCGTTCGCTAAACTGCCAGATGTTATGTCGGCCTACTCCCTTAATCGAAGGACGCTCCGCACTATACTTACCAAGGAACAGGAAGTTCTGATTAAAGCGTGGCGCAAGGTGCGAGTTATAGAAGTTTGCCTGCGAGTAAATCAATGGTCTCTTACCAAAATACTTCTTTATTAACCCCGCAAAGACGGCTACGCTGTCCTGAACCTGCTTGCGTGTCCACCCCCGAACACCCTCTCGTTCAACGTCAATCATCGGTATGAGGTCTTGAGAATAGCGTTTAATCGTTCGATAGAAATGGCGGAATTGCGCACGAATGGGCGTCTTTGAGGATAGATAATGATAGGAGCCGCACCGCAAACCATGCTTACGAGCCTCGCAAATATTGCGTTTGTAATATTCATCTGTTATAGTAGTTCCTTGCGTCGCCTTGATATATACGAATTGAATCTGGCGGTTTTTTGCCACTTCCGACCAGTTGATTTTACCCTGATGGTGCGATACGTCGATACCATCAAAGCGTCGTTTCTCTTGCTTAGAAGACTTACCAAGAGCCGATTGAACACTTGTCAGGAGGAAAAAAGACAACAAGAAGATGATACTGAAAGGTCTAATAAAAGATGAGTTCACCATTGATTCTAATCTAAAAAAGGATAATCTACGCCTTAAAAGTACATTCGTCTTATCCAAAACAACAACTAATATTAACTGCAAAATTACCATATTTTTCCCAAACAAACACATAAAAATCCGAGAATAATAACTATCTTTGCAACGTAAATACATATTGTTACATCTGTCAAATGAGTAGTCAGGACATCACTCAACAGCTCATTCTCACCATCAATGAGCTCTCGAAGCCTCAAGCCTTGCAAGGTCTCTTCCACGAACATCGTGATGGTGACCCCTTGCCATCGGCTTCTGAACTGGAAGAAATTATCAGTTTGGCTCGTTCCATACTCTTTCCAGGATTCTTCGGGAGGTCTTCGGTGAACACAGATACTATAAAGTATCAAATCGGTGTGAGCGTTGAGAAACTGCATAAACTACTAAGTCGTCAGGTGATGGCAGGGCTTTGCTTTAATGAAGATTGCCATTGCCCCAATGCCGCCGATAAGCGAGTATGTATGAAGGAGGAGGCTGACAAGATCGCAGGACGCGTCATTGAGAAGTTCCCAACACTACGTAAGACGCTCTCAACAGACATTCAGGCGGCTTTCGATGGAGACCCTGCTGCAAGCAACCAAGGCGAGGTGATTTCGTGTTACCCAGCCGTTAAGGCTATCATCAACTATCGTTTAGCACATGAATTAGTGCTTGAGAACGTTCCACTCATCCCTCGTATGATTACGGAAATGGCGCATTCTGAGACGGGAATAGACATCCATCCTGCTGCAAGCATTGGTTCTTACTTTACGATAGATCATGGAACTGGTGTAGTGATAGGGGCTACTTGTATCATTGGAAACCATGTTAAACTGTATCAGGGAGTGACACTTGGAGCCAAAAGTTTCCCTCTTGATAAGGATGGAAAGCCTATCAAGGGTATTCCAAGACATCCTATACTTAGAGACAATGTGGTGGTCTATGCCAATGCAACCGTCCTTGGACGCATTACAATAGGGCGAGATTGCGTCATAGGAGCCAATGTTTGGGTGACGAGAGACATGCGCCCGAAGTCGAAGAAGTATAAACAAACAAAAGTAGACATCCTTAACACCGACTTTGATAATGGTGGAGGAATATAAGAGAGAACCCTTATCAGCACTTTAATTGTATATAATTTATATCACACATAATGCAAGAATTTGAACTTATCGCTAAGACCTTCATGGGCTTGGAACAAGTGTTAGCACAGGAGTTAACCGATCTCGGGGCTAACAATGTACAAATTGGTCGACGCATGGTAGCGTTTACGGGCAATAAAGAAACTATGTATCGTGCCAACTTCCAGTTGCACACTGCGATCCGAATACTTAAGCCCATCGCACACTTCAAAGCACGTAGTGCGGAGGACATGTACGATGAAGTGCGTAAGATCGAATGGAGTCAATACATCCAAGAAGGCAAGACTTTCTCTGTCGATTCAGTAGTTTATTCGGAAGAGTTCACCAATTCTCGCTTCGTTACTTATAAGGTGAAAGATGCCATCGTAGACCAGTTTAGAGAGCGTACAGGTACACGTCCAAACATCTCGGTAAGCAATCCGGACATTCGTTTGAACATACATATAGCAGAAGACAATGCCACACTTTCACTCGATTCGAGCGGTGAGTCTCTACACCGCCGAGGTTATCGGCAAGAGAGCGTTGAGGCTCCTTTAAATGAGGTGTTAGCGGCTGGTATGATTCTAATGACAGGTTGGAAGGGAGAGACCGACTTTATAGATCCGATGTGTGGATCAGGCACTTTGCCTATCGAGGCAGCGTTAATTGCGCACAACATATCGCCGGGTGTGTTCCGAAAAGAGTTCGCTTTTGAGAAGTGGGCAGACTTTGATCAGGAGCTATTCGATATGATTTACAATGATGACTCACAAGAACGTGAGTTCAAACATCACATCTTTGGATATGATACAGACATGAAGGCGGTCAATACGGCACGCATGAATGTAGCTGCAGCAGGCTTCTCTCGTGATATAACTATCGAACAGCAAGACTTCAAGGACTTCTCTCAACCAAAGGAGAAGAGCATCATTGTGATGAATCCCCCGTATGGCGAGCGCATCTCAACACCTAATCTTTTAGGCACATATAAGATGATTGGCGAGCGACTTAAGCACCAGTTTATGGGCAATGAGGCGTGGATATTGTCTTACAGAGAGGAGTGCTTTCGTCAAATAGGGCTCAAACCAAGTATTAAGATACCTGTATATAATGGCTCATTGGAGTGTGAGTTCCGTCGTTATCAGCTCTTTGATGGTAAGATGAGCACCTTCCGTCATGACGGAGGAATCATCAAAACCGAAGAAGAAAAGCGTGAGATGGCACAGAAACACCGCTTTAAAAAGGAGCGAGAGTTTAAGAAGAGACTTGAAGAGAACGATGAGAACGCTGAGGCGGACATACGTTCTTTCACATTCCACAGCCTTGACAAGGGTAGATTTGGTGGTGGTAAGTTCCGTGACGAACGCCCAACTCGTCGTCCAAAGTTCGATGGTGAAGACCGCAATAGGAAACGTCCTTTCAAGCAGAACGCCGATCGGAAGTTTGGCGGGAAACGCTTTGATAAATCTAACAAGCGCGGTGGTTACCGTGGCAAAAACACGTATAAACATGAAGATTAAATCATTACTTAGTCTCGTGGGGCTCGTTGCTCTCACGGGACTTTTACGTCCTACTCCAAGTATGGCACAGCGTCAGTTCACCTTAGAAGACCTTAACTTCGGTGGTACCAATTATCGTAATATGCGCCCAGAAGCACGTTATCTAACGTGGTGGGGAGGCAAGTTAGTAAGACAAGACCTCAATTATTGCTCTCTTGTTGATAGTAAGACTGGTAAGGAGACAAGCCTTTTCAGCCTCGATGACATCAATCATTGGGCAGGCTTGGAGAAGTCGAATGAGGTTGTACGACACCTCTATTCAGCTGAATTTCCATACCCTGATCGCCCCGTGGTGATGGTTAAGAATGGTACAGAGGATATATATGTAAACTTCAAGACCCATAAACTGGAGAAGCGCATAACACGCCCTTCTAACACACAGGCAAGCGATCGGAACGAACAAGATATGACCGCTTTCGTGCGCAATCATCAGTTGTTTGTCACCGAGAAGAGCGGTAAGGAGCATCAGTTAACGACTGATGGTTCAAGCGATATAGTATATGGTCAGAGTGTTCACAGAGATGAGTTTGGAATCAACGGGGGACTCTTCTGGAGTCCAAAAGGTAATCGTCTTGCCTTCTATCGCATGGATCAGAGCATGGTTAGTGCATATCCTCTTGTTGACATTCCAGAGCTTAATTGGACACCAGAAAAGGGTGAATCACGTGCTGCAAAGGCTGCTCCTATTAGATACCCTATGGCTGGTGAGACCTCACATAAGGTGACTGTCGGTGTCTATGACGCCTCTACTGGCAAGGTTCAGTACCTTCAAGCAGGTGATCCAACCGATCGTTACTTTACGAATATAGCATGGAGTCCTGACGAGAAAACCATCTATATGTTTGAAGTCAATCGTGATCAGAATGATTGCCGACTTGTTTCTTATGACGCAACAACGGGTAAGAAGCTCAAAGAACTGTATCGAGAGACAGATGCGAAGTATGTAGAACCAACGCACCCAATCGTCTTCTTGCCTTGGAACGACAATGAATTCATTCTTCAAAGTCAAAAGGATGGATACAACCACATATACCTATTTAATAAGGAGGGACAACAGATTAAGCAGCTCACAAGCGGTAAGTGGGTTGTAATAGACGTACTCGGCTTTAATACGAAACAAAAGAGTATCGTATACGTATCGAATGAGTGCAACCCTATTCAGCGTAATACGTGGCTCGTGAACGTATCTACTGGTAAACGAACACTGCTTGACAATGGTCGTGGTTACCATTTCGCAACATTAAGCAAAGATGGTGGTATGTTGCTGGATAACTACAGTGAGCCAACAGTCCCACGTAAGTATGACATCATCGCAGTAGGTGCTAACCCACAGCGAACCAATTATTTCACCGCACCCAACCCTTGGAAGGGATACAATGTACCGGAATACTCCAATGGAACTATCAAAGCGGCGGATGGCAAGACAGACCTCTATTGGCGCATGGTAAAGCCTGTTAACTTTGATCCTAATAAGCAGTATCCAACCGTGATATACGTCTATGGAGGTCCACATGCGCACAACGTGGATGCTTCATGGAACTGGGGTTCACGTGGATGGGAGACTTACATGGCTCAAAAAGGCTATCTCCTCTTTATATTAGACAACCGTGGTAGTGAGCACCGAGGCAAAGACTTCGAGCAAGCAACATTCCGTCACCTTGGTCAAGAAGAGATGAAAGACCAAATGGAGGGTGTTAAGTATCTTCAATCATTGCCTTACGTTGATAAGAACCGCATAGGAGTTCATGGTTGGTCATTCGGTGGTTTCATGACGATCTCACTGCTTACTAACTATCCAGAGGTGTTTAAAGTGGGTGTTGCCGGTGGTCCTGTCATTGATTGGAAATGGTATGAAGTGATGTACGGAGAGCGTTATATGGACACACCACAGGCTAATCCAGAGGGTTACGCACAGACTTCTCTCCTGCAGAAAGCTAAGGATCTCAAGGGCAAACTACAGATCATCATCGGTCTAAATGACCCTGTCGTTGTCCCTCAACACGCGTATTCTTTCTTGAAAGCATGTATCGCTGCAGGTACTCAACCAGACTTCTTTGTCTATCCAGGAGAGCCTCATAACATGCGAGGACACCAGAGTGTACACTTACACGAACGTATTACACAATACTTTGAGGATAACCTCAAGCAAAAGTAAAAGGCTTTATGAGAATATTACTATTAGGCAGTGGAGGGCGCGAACACGCCTTAGCTTGGAAGATTGCGCATAGTAAGCAATGTAGCAAACTCTTCATTGCTCCAGGCAACGCAGGCACTGGTGCGGTTGGAGAAAACGTCTCCATCGGTGTGAACAACTTTAAACGTCTCAAGGAGTTTACCATCGAACAAAAGGTTGATATGGTCGTTGTAGGACCAGAAGATCCGTTGGTTAATGGCATTTATGACGCTTTCAAAGATGATAAACGTACTGCCCATATCCCTGTCATAGGCCCTTCTAAAGCTGGAGCAGTGCTTGAAGGCTCTAAAGACTTTGCAAAGGCTTTCATGAAGCGGCACGACATTCCAACCGCAGCTTACGCTACCTTCGATGGTACAAGCATAGAGGAAGGATTGCAATTCCTCGATACGCTCAAGCCACCTTACGTACTGAAAGCTGACGGACTGGCAGCTGGTAAAGGCGTACTGATCGTTCCTACACTTGCAGAAGCAAAGGAGGAACTGCGCAAAATGCTTGATGGTATGTTCGGAAATGCCTCTGCTAAGGTTGTTATTGAGGAGTTCCTCCCTGGTATAGAATGCTCTGTATTTGTCTTAACAGATGGTTCTCACTATCAAATACTACCTGAAGCGAAGGATTACAAACGTATTGGTGAACACGATACAGGGCTCAATACGGGTGGTATGGGTAGTGTTTCGCCTGTTCCTTTCGCAACGAAAGAGTGGATGGAAAAGGTTGAAACACGTATTATTCGCCCCACTGTTGAGGGCTTGAAGGCTGAAAATATAGATTACAAGGGCTTTATCTTCTTCGGACTCATCAATGTTGATGGTGATCCAATGGTAATTGAATACAACTGCCGAATGGGTGATCCGGAGACTGAAAGCGTCATGCTACGATTAAAGACGGATATTGTGGACCTCTTCAAAGGCGTTGCCGAGGGTACTCTTGACCAATACAAGGTGGAGTTCGACAGCCGTTCAGCTGTCTGCGTAATGCTTGTTAGCGGTGGATACCCCGAAGAGTACGTGAAGGGTTATCCGATTACTGGACTCGACAAAGTGGCTGATTCCGTTGTATTCCATAGTGGTACAACCCTCAAAGACGGGCAGATTGTAACGAACGGAGGGCGCGTCATTGCCGTATCATCGTATGGCAAGAACAAGGAAGAGGCGTTACAAAAGAGCTTCGAAGAGGCTAATAAGATTGAATTCAAGGACAAATACTTTAGAAGAGATATAGGACAAGACTTGTAACCTATGCAGAAGAAGCGTATTCAAAACCGAATAGCAGAGAGCCGCTGGACCCAAGCGTGGGTGGTTTCAGCGGCTATGCTTGTATGGATAGTGGCTGGTTTACACAACCTAACAGTGGTTGCGCCGGGTGTTTGTTTGCTACTAGCTACCTATTTAATGATGGAACTTAACAACGCAAACGCACTCATTCGCATCTACAGCCGAATGGTGCCTTGCTCGTTCATCGTACTTGCGACAATGGCTGTCTTTATGTTTCCATCTATCCGTTCGTCCATTGTTATGCTAGGAATGGTGGGCTTTTACATCCTTTCTTTCCGCTGTTATCAAGACACCCAAGCCCCCGGCTGGATCTTTTATGCGTATTTCTGTATTGGCATGACAAGTGTGGTTTGGGTGCAGATACTCTACTTCTTGCCCATACTCTGGGTTATTTCGCGCACAAAACTACTCTCATTAAGTGGGAAAAGCTTCGTTGCCTCCTTGCTTGGTATCACTCTCCCCTATTGGTTCTATGCGCCTTATCTTGCTGAAAAGGGCGAGATCTCTTTGCTTGTTAAGCATTTCTTACGATTAGGAGAATTTGGGAAACCACTCGACTTCACGTCATTAACCACAAGTAACATAGCCGTCTTGGCTTATGTTCTATTATGTGCTATCATTGGAATTATACACTTTACGAATCAAAAACGCAATGACAGCATTCGCATACGATTGTTCTTTCAAGTCTTTATCACCATCGATATTGCAACAATCGTATTCCTCTTCTTACAGCCGCAACACTTCGAAGCATTGCTAAGTGTGCTCATCGTGACCACTTCTCCACTCATTGCTCACTTCTTTGCATTGACCCATACGCGTATAACCAACTGGGTGTTTATCCTCTTGTCGGCTGCTGCACTCTTCATAACGATCCTCAACTTATGGATGCTATCACCCACTTTCTAATCGACTACGGCTATTGGGGCATGTTTATCTCAGCTTTCCTCGCTGGTAGTGTACTCCCTTTTAGTAGCGAAGCTGTTATGCTTGGACTTCTTGCAGCAGGTGTTGATCCAGTGCCATTACTTATCTATGGCAGCATTGGAAACGTCATGGGCGGTATGGTCAACTATGGGTTAGGACGATTAGGAAAGCTCGAATGGCTTAAAAAATACTTCCATCTCAAACAGAGTTCCATAGACCGTGCCTATCAATTCATGGGCGGTCATGGGGCATGGATGGGCTTTTTTGCCTTCCTCCCCATCCTCGGTAGTGCCATAACAGTAGTTCTCGGACTTACCCGTGCGAACCTTCCTTTATCAGTGTTCAGTATTACCTTGGGGAAGGTAATGCGTTATTCCTTACTCATCTGGGGTGCTAATTTGTTTATGTAAAGCCTCTTTCAAGGAGAGGGACACCTAAAGGAAAGTAGCAAGAATATATTTTTCTATATTAGAGAAGAAGCCTCACTCCCAGCCCCTCTTCGAATGGAGAGGGGAGTGAATAGTATCATTTGCAAACAAAGAGGGCGTTTCTTCGATATGAAGAGACGCCCTTTTCATAGCAAGGAAACGCCCTCTTCAAATGGAGAAGGGCGTTCCTTTAATTAATGGTAACGCTGCAGAGTAGGGACAGACACCCTCGTCTGTCCGCATTTCTGCCCCTTCGTGACACTCTATTAGGTAACATCCCCTCCTTTAGAGTGGCTTGGGAGGCTTTTTATAGGTCGTGTTCTGGCGGACAGACGAGGGCGTCTGTCCCTACTTTGGGGTATTATTTTGATTGTAAATAACCATCTAAATTGGCTTCCGTTCACCCATCATGAAGTTGAGGGAAACACCTTTCTTTAACTTATCATGCTCTAAATAATAATGCGGATAAGGCTGTCCATCCATCGTTATAAGCTGTATGTAGCGGTTATCGTCATTGTTATTTTCGGCGCAAATAGTGATGGTTTTGCCATTTTCCAGATGTATCTTTGCCTTGTGGAAATAAGGAGTTCCTATCATATACTGTGTGCTTCCAGGGCATACGGGATAGAATCCTAAGGCCGAGAAAACATACCAGGCAGAAGTCTGACCATTGTCTTCATCACCGCAATAACCATCAGGCTGTGCTGTATATAATCGGTTCATAACCTCACGAATCCAGTACTGTGTCTTCCATGGTTGACCGCTATAATCATACAAGTAAATCATGTGTTGGATAGGTTGATTACCATGTGCATAGTTGCCCATGTGCATTATCTGCATCTCACGAATCTCATGGATAGTGAAGCCATAGTAGGTATCGTCGAATACAGGAGGTAGGTTAAATACACTGTCCAACATCGTGTTGAACTTATCGTAACCACCCATCAGTTGTGCCAAACCAGACGGGTCATGGAACACGCTCCAGGTGTAGTGCCAGCTGTTACCTTCGGTGAATGCATCTCCCCACTTATATGGGTTAAAGGGCTTTTGAAAGCTCCCGTCCGCATTACGACCACGCATTAAGCAAGTCTCTTTATCAAATACATTCTTATAGTTCATGGCTCGCTCCTTGAAAGGTTGCAGCTCCTTGGCACTCTTCCCTAGCTTTAATCCCAACTGATAGATACACCAATCGTCATAAGCATACTCCAAGGTGCGAGCGACACTTTCGTTAATACCCACATTATAAGGCACATATCCCAACCGATTATAATACTCGAATCCCTTGCGCCCAGTCGAACTGATAGTGGGGTGAACAGCGTTAGCTCCATGCACAACAGCTTTCCATAACGTTTCAATGTCATAACCCCGAAGTCCCTTGATATAGGCATCTGCCACCACAGAAGCAGAATTATTGCCCACCATACAATCACGATGTCCAGGGCTAGCCCACTCTGGTAAGAAGCCACTCTCTCGATAAGCATTGACTAAACCTGCCTGCATCTTCTCATTCATAGATGGGTAGATAAGGTTGAGCAAGGGGAACAATGAGCGGAAAGTATCCCAGTATCCAGTATCGGTGAAGAGGTACCCTTCAAGTACTTTCCCATTATAAGGACTATAATGAATGGGCTTTCCTTCAGCATCAAACTCATAGAAGGAACGAGGGAAAAGAACGGAGCGATAAAGACAACTATAGAATGTGCGGAGGTGATCCACATTATCGTCTTCCACCTCAATGCGCCCTAATACCTTGTTCCATTCAGCCTTTCCCTCAGCCTTTACTTGCTCGAAAGACTTTCCTTCTACCTCCTTTAAGTTACGAAAGGCTTGCTCTTCACTGATGAAAGAAGAGGCTACTTGCACGTTTATCTGTTCGCCTCTCTTGGTCTGGAAACCTACTACTGCCATGGCATGATTGCATGTCGCAGAGAGTTGATTATCGATTAGTTTACCATCAGAAAGGCATCCTTTATAAACGAAATCATGGTCGAAACGGAGAACAAAGTAATTCTTAAAATTATCAGGAACGCCACCACTGTTCTTTGTAGTATAGCCCACAATGGTGCGTTTGTCTGGTAGTATCGTCACAGAAGAGCCCTTATCGAAAGCATCGACAAGGAAGTAAGCCTCGTTAGTAGTAGGGTAGGTAATTCGAACAGAGGCTGCCCTACTAGTCGGAGAAAGCTCTACCGTTGCGTCATAATCGGCTAGATAGACCTTATAATAATAAGGTGTAGCAGTCTCCGCCTTATGTGAGAACCAGCTAGCTCGCCCTTCCTCGTCAAACACCTTCTTGCCTGTTATGGGCATGAAAGCGAACTGCCCATAGTCATTTATCCATGGACTGGGTTGGTGTGTTTGCTTAATACCCCGTATCTTATCGGCTCCGTAAACGTAAGTCCAGCCGTCCCCCATCTTTCCGGTTTGTGCAGTCCAGAAGTTCATAGCCCATGGTAATGCTATAGCGGGATAGGTGTTACCCGTTGATAGTTCACTTTTTGAGGCTGTGCCTACCAATGGGTTGACATAATCAACGGGGCTTTTCACAACTACGGCATTACAGTTTATAATGTAAAACAGCATTGCGAGTGTAATTAATAACAATCTCTTCATATATAGGTTTTTATGTTATTTCGATAGAAAACTGATGTTCTGCCACATAGGTATCAGTTACAAATGTACAAATAAAAGCTCCATTCCACATAAAAGTGATGTAGGAATATTATCAAGACGTGCTTAGAAGCATGAAAAAAGGCAACAGATAGCGGATGACTTCCACATTCTGTTGCCTTTAAATAATTATCTCTTATTCGATAAAGTGCTTAGAACTTTGCCATTTTAATAGCATCAATCGCACATTCGTCACCCTTGTTTCCAAGTTTTCCACCGCTTCGATCCTTTGCTTGTTGCAAATCGTTTGTGGTGAGAAGACCATAGATAACAGGGATGTTTTGCGATGCATTCAAACGTGCGATACCATAGGTAACCCCCTGACAGATGTAATCGAAGTGAGGAGTCTCACCCTTGATAACACTCCCGAGGATGATAATAGCATCGAAGCCATCGTTTTTTGTCATCTGTTGTGCACCATAGATGAGCTCAAAACTACCTGGAACTGTCTTGATGTGAATGTTCTCGGGGATAGCACCATGCTTCTCCAATGTGCGGACAGTACCGTCAAGCAATGCCCCAGTAATCTCTGGATTCCATTCTGCAACGACAACTCCAAAGCACATGTTACTGGCATCTGGCACACTTTGCTCATCGTAGTTTGACAGATGATGAAGTTCTGTTGACATGTTACTGATTAATTAGAAGCACGTTCAATGTACTTATCAATATCCTGGAAGATAGGAGAGTTGACATAAGTCTTCTTGATGTTCTTATAGATGTCAAGTGCTTCTGCTTTCTTACCTTGGCTCTCCAAGAGGATACCAGCCTTACGTAATGCTAATGGAGCAATCGTTAGGTTGATGTTATCTTCAGCCTGCGCATTAGCCATATCAGCTGCCTTTTTGAAGCAGTCAACAGCTTTGTCGAGCTGATTAGTGTTCGCATAGATGTCACCAAGAGCCATTTGTGAGGCTGGACTGATCATTTCATCATCAGAAGTATCGAACTTCTCTGCATTTTCCAAGGCTTTAGTCCAGTCTGGTTTAGCCTGATGTGCATAGCAAAGAGCTACATAGAGGTTTGCAAGATTCCCCGCATCAGTACTACTGTAGTCGCTTTGTACCTTCTGAAAACCAGTTAATGCCTTGTCATACTGCTGTGCATTGAAGAGCATCTGACTCTTTGCAAGTTCTGTACTGGCCTCTGCCTCGCGTGGAGCAGAGATGTAATTCTTGTAAAGGATAGCACCTGCAACGATTACGATAATAGCGATGACTGCAATAGCGATTTGCTTCTTGTACTTCAAGAATGCGGCTTCGGAATTGTTAAGGGTATTTTCATAAGTACCCTGTTCTTTGTTGTTTGCCATTTTAAAGTTATAATGTTTTGTTTCTTTCTATACTTTATGTGTGCATAATAGCGCAGCAAAAGTACGTAAAAAGATGGATATATTGAAATTTATCAACGACTTTTTTCTTTTATTGATACGAAAAGGGGTATCTTTGCAGATGATTGATAGGGGAGGAGAAGAGCGTGATTAAAGACAGAAGAGATGCAATTAAACAAACTTTCTATCATAAACTATAAGAATATAGAAGCAGCCACATTGGACTTGTCGGCTAAGCTTAATTGTTTCATAGGACATAATGGCGAGGGTAAAACCAACCTGTTGGATGCTGTTTACTACCTATCCTTTTGTAGGAGTGCCTTTAATCCGAAAGACTCCGAAGTGATGCGTCATGATGCGGATTACTTCGTTTTGGAAGGTGATTACACCACTGATGGTGGAGATAAGGAACAGGTTTATTGCGGTATGAAACGTGGTACAAAGAAGCATTTCAAACGTAATAAAAAAGAATATAAACGCCTCTCAATGCACATCGGACAGGTACCTCTTATCTTTGTTTCGCCCGCAGATGCAACCCTAATTGATGGTGGAAGTGAAGAACGAAGGAGGCTTATGGATGTTGTTATCTCTCAATACGATACACCTTATATAGAAGACCTTAATAGATACAATAAAGCTTTACAACAGCGTAACAAACTTTTGAAGCAAGAGGAAGAGCCTGATTCTACACTCATGGAGCTGCTCGAGATGCAGATGGCAGAGTATGGGGAAGCTATTTATAAGAAGCGAACTGCATTTGTGGAAGAGCTTACGCCTGTGTTTCAACGTATCTATCAAACCATCTGCGAGAACCGAGAACAGGTTTCATTAGAGTATGTCTCACATTGTCAACGTGGTTCGTTATTGGATGTGATACGCCGAGATAGGGCAAAGGATCGTATCATGGGCTACTCACTACATGGTATTCACAAGGATGATTTGGTAATGAAGTTGGGCGATTATCCTATCCGTCGTGAGGGGAGCCAAGGGCAGAACAAGACATACGTATTGGCTTTGAAGCTGGCTCAATTTGATTTCCTGCGCCGCACATCGGGGAATAATACACCTTTATTATTGCTGGATGACATCTTTGATAAGCTCGATAGCAGTAGGGTAGAGCAGATTGTTCGCTTGGTATCAGGCGATGACTTCGGTCAGATCTTCATCACTGATACGAACCGAGACCACCTTGATAAGATTCTTCAAGGTAGTAGTTTTAGTTATAAGATATTCTCAGTTGAAGGGGGAGAAATAAAGGAAAAGGAGGGATAAGATTATGTTCAGACGGAAAGTTCAAACCTTAGATACCTTGTTGAATCAGGTTTTAAGACAGGAAGGACTCGAAGCACCGCTATTGCAAAAACGCCTTATTGGGGCGTGGGAAGGGGTTGCGGGGAAGACCGTTGCACGTTACACACAAGAGAAGTTCATACGAAATCAAACTTTATTCGTGAAGATCATCAATCCAGCCTTGCGTGCCGACCTTAGCATGATGCAGTCGGAATTAGTGAAGAAACTCAATACTGCTGTTGGTTCTATGGTCATCACGGAGGTGAGATTCTACTAACTTGCACAGAACGTGAATATTTGTTATCCTCAAGGTCAATTCCTTTAATATTCGTGTAAGAACTATTGATTCATGTCAATAAATACAAATTATAGAATAAAAAGCGCTGATTTGTTTTGATGTGTGCGCAAACAATCGTACCTTTGCATTGTCAAAAGAGATAAAATAGATTGTTTAGGTTAGTAAAAATAGATTTAGGTTTTTAGTTATTTAGCATTAAGGTAGAACAAAAGAGATTGTTCGGGATTATATTAATAGGTTTAGTTGAGGTAATAAATAAGATTGATTAAAGGATAACAATGACGCAAGATGATTGGGTGACGCCGTGAGGCGGCAACCCAAAAATCAAGCTCAATCACTCACAAAGATGTGGGTAGACAAAGGGCGTAACAATCACTTGTTGCACCCTTTGTCTATGTTTATGATTGAGAAGAGCGTGAAATGAGGTGGTGTTGATGGTGAACACTGATGGTGTTAAGCATAGGCACGAGTGTGATAGATTATCAAGAAAGATGATAAAGATAGGCGAAGTAGGAAGATGTAGATGTAAGGACTACGTAGCGTGACTTTCAATACAGAATGAATCTTAATTTTTTGTGGATATTAGTGATGCGTCTACTCCTATATTGTGGCAATTAACTCCAATAGCACTAATAATTTATTCACTTGTCGACTTGCATATTCATCAACTCTACCTAATCATAATTTTAGATTAAATGAAACGCCTATTTAGAACGAATAAGATAGATTGACTAAGATCGAACTACTTGCTGCATGATATTTACCATAGCTCAGATTGAGCTTGAAGCGTTCGAGGTTAATGCCTCCTCCCACACTGAAGCCTGCACCATGCGCACTGGCATCTTCATTGGTTCCAATCGTCATTTCGTCAGCACGACGGAAGTTGTAACCACCACCAACCCATATATTATCGGACAGAAGAAGGTCTACTCCGAGGTTCAAGTGATTGATAAATCGATAGTTGTAATGCGTCAAGTCTACAAGAGTTGCAGACACTCTGACAGGCAGTGCAGCAAAGGTTTTACTCACGCCGACCTGTACATCAATTGGCATCTTCCCATAGTTCTCCTCATAAGACTTTATTTGTCCACCCAAGTTCTTGGCTACCACCGATATAGACCATTGATAATCGGGCTCGTACCAATTGACTCCGAGATCGACTCCCACAGCCATTGAACTATAGTTACCGATGTAAGAATTGATGAATTTAGCCGTTATTCCACCCACAATATTATGTGCTAACTCGTATGCAAAGACACCTTCTATGGCAATCTCGCTGGCACTGAAAGTTCCGATCTGCGTGTTGTTCTGGTCGTACTCCTTCATCTTTCCATAGTTCATGTACTGTACTCCGCCTGCAATCGTAGCCTTTTCACCGAGTGCCTTGGTGTAAGAAGCCCCCATGTAATTGGCTCCGCTCATATAATTCATATAACTTAGACCAATCGTCTTATCGCTTACTGATGATGCTAAGGCAGGATTGGAGAACATCAAAGTAGGGTCATCCTCAATAATCGTGATATTGTCTCCACCTAAAGCCGCCGCATGCGCACTAACGGGGAGACGTAAGAAGTTGTATTCAGTTTGGCTCTCTTGTGCCCATACTATACAAGTGAGTAGGGTGGAGATGAGCGTTAAAACGAACTTTTTCATTTAATCTAAATTAATTTATCGGGCAAAGTTACGGCTTTTTCCGAATATCTTATTACTTTTGTCTTTGGAACTGCTTAAATGGTAGAAGGTATACTTCTTGGTTATTGAGCAGTATTTCATATAACGGCAAGAGCTATAGTTTTAGTATCTAACAGTGGAGATAAAAAAGTCTAAAGAGGCAGATTTAGAGAATAAGCGATGGATTGGTTTCCTATTGGGGATCATCGTTGCCTTATCAATCTTCTTTGTTGCTATGGAGTACAACACCAATCCTTCGAGCGATGATGATACTAACGTGAAGCCCTTTAAGAATGTGACACTTCACGATATGGATATGTTGCCTGCCATTGATCAGCAGGACTTAGCCAAGACGAAAGACGATAAGAAGCCTACGATAGAGGATCTTTTGAATCTCAAGCGTAGGGATGTTCCTAACAAGGTGACACCTCACAACGTGGGTAATATGAACTCGAATGACAAAAAGACAGCCGCTCCGCAAGTGAGTGATGTGCCGATTGTTATGCCGATGGTGACCACCTTGCCCGATCCTCCCAAGGTGACAGAAGACGCAAAGAAGGTGACGGAGAAGATGAGTGATGACCCATCGCAAGTGGAGGTGGAACGCTATGATGATAAGGTTAGTAAGCGTATTCTCTCTGATACGCCGACGCCTCCTGGTGGCTGGGTGGAATTTATGAAATGGCTTACCAAGACATTGCAATATCCTGCAGAGGCTAAGAGTCAGGAGATGCAAGGCACTGTCAATATTACTTTCATCATTAATGTGGATGGTTCTGTGGGTGATGTTACGATTAAGAGTGGGCATTATCCTGTGCTAAATGCTGAAGTATTACGTGTCTTGAAGACCATGGGCAATTGGAAACCGGGCATTCAGAAAGGTAGGAAGTGTCGCTCTTTGGTGGAGATTCCAGTCGTCTTCAAACTCTCGTGATATGCGATTTTCGGATAGAGCGTAGGGCTGTGTCTATGAGAGTCTACCGATAAGTGAATGAATGATAACAATCAACCAACTTAAAATAATCCTATATGTTTACTGCTGATGAAATCTTGTATAAAGTAAATGATTATATAAATAACATCTCATATAACCGCAAACCATGGAGCTTATATGAGCCTATCAAGTATGTACTCTCACTTGGTGGCAAGCGCATTCGACCGACATTGATGCTTCTTTCTTACAATCTCTTTAAGGAGGATCCAGAGTCAATTCTATCGCCAGCATGTGCTCTTGAGACTTATCATAACTATACGTTATTGCATGACGACTTGATGGATGATGCTCCACTTAGGCGTGGTCAGCAGACGGTTCATGTACGTTGGGATGCTAACACTGCCATTCTTTCGGGTGATTCCATGCTTGTTCTCGCTTTTGATCGAATGGCTAAGTGTAATGATAAACACTTGCGTGAGGTGTTAAAACTATTCACTACTACAGCCTTGGAGATAGGTGAGGGGCAGCAGTATGACATGGAGTTTGAGACCCGAAACGACGTCAAGGAAGAGGAGTATATAGAGATGATTCGACTGAAAACGAGCGTCCTCCTTGCATGCGCAATGAAGATTGGTGCCATCCTTGCAGATGCACCAGAAGAGGATGCGGAGAGCCTTTATAAATTTGGAGAACAGGTCGGTCTCGCCTTCCAATTGCAGGATGATTACCTCGATGTATATGGTGATCCGAAGGTGTTCGGTAAGAAGATTGGAGGGGACATAACATCTAATAAGAAGACTTATATGCTAATCAATGCGTTCAACAAAGCTAACGCGCGGCAACGTAAGGAACTGGTGAAATGGGTCACAGTTGAGCATTTTAACCGTGATGAAAAGGTTGCTGCTGTGACCAAGCTATATAATAAGATAGGTGTAGATAAGTTGGCTATTGATCGCATTAATTACTATTTTGAAGAGGCAAACAAGTATCTTGCTGCGGTGAAGGTGTCTGATGAACGTAAACAAGAGTTGGTTTCTTATGCTCAAAGAATGTTGCATCGTCAACGCTAACTAATTGATAACAATGATAATAGATACACATGCTCATTTAGATGTAGAGGACTTTTCTGAGGATCTTTCAGAGGTTATCATGCGTGCAAAAGAGGCTGGGGTGGGGAAGATATTCCTACCTTCTGTTGACTTAAAGTCGGTAGATAATATATTAGCTGTTTGTAGACAATACCCTGATACATGTTATCCAATGATTGGATTACAGCCAGAAGAGGTGCGTGATGATTGGCAGGAGGTGCTCGAAAAGATGTATGCTCGTCTAAAAGAGTCTATTAAAAAGCAGACTGATGGTACAGCTTTACCTGGAGAAACGTTCATCGCTATTGGTGAAGTTGGGCTTGACTTCTATTGGTCGCGTGACTATGAACAACAGCAACTTGCTGCTTTTGAGGAGGCTGTCAAGTGGAGTGTTGAGACGCAACTACCCTTGATGATTCATTGTAGGAAGGCTCAGAATGAGATGTTGCATATCATGCGTCCGTATGAAAAGGAGCTTCCTGGTGGCGTTTTCCACTGCTTTACTGGTAATCAAAAAGAGGCTGAAGCCTTCCTTCGTTTCGATCGTTTTGCATTGGGAATAGGGGGTGTTTCTACTTTTAAGAGTAGTCATTTGCGTGAGGATCTCCCAGCTGCTGTCCCATTGAATCGTATCGTTTTAGAGACTGATAGCCCTTATATGGCACCAGTTCCATACCGTGGTAAACGTAACGAAAGTGCATTTGTGGTTGAAGTAATGCAAACGCTTGCATTGAGCTATGGTGTTGATGAAGAGGAAATTGCACGACTAACAAATGAGAATGTAGCACGTATTTTCGGCATTAAAGTGCAGGGGGCGACCTTAAGTAGAGATATTAAAGAATATTAAAAACTCTCATCTTTTAATGAGACTATAGAATGAAACGATTAATTTTGCACATCAGTTTTTCGCGAATCAATGCTCTTTAACATGTAAAATAACTAGGAAAGATGCTCGAGTGGTTGAAGAGGCACGCCTGGAAAGCGTGTAAACGACGAAATCGTTTCGGGGGTTCGAATCCCCCTCTTTCCGCAAAATCAAGCAGTTACAAACCTTTTTACAGCCTTTTAAAAGTCGAAAAGCAACGATTATTTGCACAATAATGCACAATGAATGTGAGGCTTCTTTTGGCGGATAGATGAGGGCGTTTGTCCCTACAGATTCCCTATTTTTTCAAATAGAGCTAATAACTTGCCTACTCGTCAACTCGTGCCTTAATCAACTCGAAGTAATCATAATTTTGAATTGTGAATTATGAATTTTGAATTACAATGAGTGCTACCTTAGCTTCTTCGACATCCTTCCGTTAGGCGTAATTCGCAGTTCAACGACATACGTGGTGGAGGCATCTGGAATGCCAATGAGGGCATCGTAATAGAGAGCCTTTGCATCGGCGTGCGTGAAATAGAGCTTTCGAAGAATACTCTTATTGAGGAAGTCTTTTGCAATTAAGGGTTGGAACTCCTGCTTACGGAAGTCATGTGCAAAGACAGGAGTGCCATGGTTGAGGAGACGCAAGGATGCCACGTTGTCAAGATACATGTTATCTACCTCCACACCATTGTCGTTGTAGGTTGATTTAATTACCTTTTCAGATGTCGTCTGCACGTGTACTTTACTTTGAAAATAGCCTAAGTCAGTACGAATCGTGGTATCTTGTGTCTGCTCATCAAAGGTGTTCATCGCATAAACATGATAACTGAAAGATGGGTAAAGAGCCTTATCACCACTCTTGACGAGTTTCACCTCTTCTCCATTCTGGTTGATAAACTTAAACACATGAGGTGCTTGTTTCTCAATCTTATAGCCGTTTACGTTCTGACCTTGTAGGTAGAGAGTGTCTTGATAAACCCAAAATCGCACGGGCATACTAGCCGAATCGGGATAGAAAATACTATCCCCTTTGACCAACGCAGCAGGGTCTCCACTGTCACCATTAGTCCATAAGCCCTGCAACATCTCCTTTGCTTGCTTGTCTTCGTGCGTCTTCTGATAGTCAGCCCCTCGGTTTTTACAAGCAGAGAATATTAGTAGTGACGTTAATACGGCACATGCGATTATTGTTTGTTTCATCTTTGTTATTTGGGTAAAAAGACGTTTATTCAAATTTTTCAGCAGCCTCCCAGGATAGCGACTTAGCGTTATCTTTCTCTGAAAGGAGGACATCTTTTGGGTCAATCGCCCACTTGATACCTATGTGCTCATCGTTCCATCGAATGCTGGCTTCGCTTTGTGGCGCATAAACATTGTCCACCTTATAAGTAAAGATAGCCTCATCAGACAATACGAGGAAGCCATGTGCGAAGCCACGAGGGATGAAGAACTGATGCTTGTTGTCCTCTGATAGCTCAACAGCAACGTACTTTCCAAATGTTGGGGAGCTTTTACGGAGGTCGACTGCAACGTCAATTACCTTCCCTTTGATGACTCTTACCAACTTAGCCTGCGAATGCTCGCCCTTTTGATAATGCAGTCCTCGCAACACGCCAAAGCTCGATTTAGACTCATTGTCTTGTATGAACTCAACGTGATGACCGATGTGTTCGTCAAATTCAGCCTGTTTGAAAGCCTCAAAAAAATAGCCTCTTTGATCGTTAAACACCTTAGGTTCGATCACCCATACACCTTCGATCTCTGTCTTTATATATTCCATTTCGTTCGTTGTTATATACTCTTAGCAATTAAAGATAGTTTTCTCTCGCAAAGATAAAGATAATTATTGATAAGGAGAAGGATAACTAACTTTTTCCGTTGTGATGGTATTTTTTAATTGAAGAGACTTGCTACTTCAGAATAAAATAGCTAATTTTGCAAGCGTGACAAAACTCGACCGACATATAGAAATACTTCTCTTGGATAATGACTGTGTTATTGTTCCAGGGTTAGGAGGCTTTGTTGCTCATCATGTATCAGCCCGATACGATGAGCAGGACGGCTTGTTTCTGCCGCCATATCGCACTCTTGGCTTCAATGCACAGCTCACTATGAATGACTCCTTGTTGGCTCAGTCGTATGTAGATGCGTATGATATGAGTTATCCAGAGGCACTTCGTCAGATAGAGAATGAGGTAAATGAGATTTATCACACACTGGAGAATGAAGGCTTAGTAGAGCTTTATGACCTTGGAAGATTGGCTCGGAACAGCGAAGGGAAACTTGAGTTTGAACCTTTCGAGAGCGGTATATTGACACCAATGTACTATGGTTTGAGCAGCTTCGAGGCACCACAAATTAATGAGGTGAGCGAGAAGAATCATGCAACCTTAGCCCTTTCTGATGCACAGGAACGTAAGTCTAGAATTATATACATTGATAATTCAGACAAAGAAAATAAACGATTGAGCATTAGTTTACATGCTGTTCGCAGTGCTGCAGCAGCTGCCGTGTTCCTTACGGCAGTGTTTTTAGTGGGCTTCCCGAGTTCTACAAGGAATGGAATCTCCGAACATCAGATTAAGAGCGGCATGCTTTATAACCTCTTCGACTCTAGTGATACATCTAATACTTCCGTACATTTCAAACCTTTAAGAGCTATTGCGACATCGGTGAATGCGCCTGTCAAGGAGGAAGCCGCACATCATTCGCATTACTGGGCGATTGTTGTTGCAAGTCATGTAACCGAATTGAATGCACGTACCTATGTAAAGCGTATGCAGAAGAAAGGGCTTGATGACGCTCGTGTCTATGAAGGGACTGAGAGCATCAAGGTGCTTTACGGCTATTATGCAAGCCAACGCGAGGCACGTGAGAAGCTGAATACTATGCACGGAAAGACTTTCTTTAAGAATGCTTGGATCATTGAGATCGATAAGTGATAACCGATCTTTAGTATTCCAAACAAAACCTTCTTATATCCTTATTAGATATGAAACGAGTAAGATGTCCTAAGTGTGATAACTTTATCACATTCGATGAGACGAAGTATAAGTCAGGGCAACGTCTGGTGTTCCAGTGCCCTCAATGCGGCAAAGAGTTTGGTATTAGAATAGGCATGTCGAAGTTACGTAAGACGCAGAAAGAGGAGAATAATGCCCCAACTGATAGTGACCAACCTTGCGAGTATGGCTCTTTGCATGTCATTGAGAACGTTTTTCACTATCGGCAAGTGATACCTTTACAGATGGGAGAGAACGTTATTGGGCGGTATATGAAGGGTAATCCGATCAACTGTCCGATAGAGACTGTGGATCCAAGTGTCGATATGACGCATTGTGTCATTACTGTTAAGCGTGACAAGAAAGGGCAGTTACAATATATTCTACGCGATGGTCCGTCATACACGGGGACGTTCGTTGACAACGTGATACTCGGTGATCGAGAGCGTAGAGTGATAGAGGATGGAACGCTATTCACCATCGGTGCAACAAGTATTATCCTACATGCAGGTGAAGAGGAGTAGGTTTTTATAATATAGGACTATCGTTTGATAGTCCTTTTTTATTTGTTCCGTATGCCTTAGTCGTTTGACCCGTACGCCTCACTTAATTGACCCGTATGCCTCACTTATTCGTTCCACATACCTTATTTATTTGTTCCAAAAACGGGAGGTAATGTCTTCAAAGCTGTTATCGGGGCGTCTGCGTAACATGCGCTGATTGGTTTTTGGTGAATTAAGAGCGCCTAAGTGGCGAAGATAAGGACCCACTTTTATATAATCGAAGTATTCCTTGTGGATGTCAGGAGATATAGCAGTACGACCTGTGTACCAGCCTGTTTTGAGCGTAGGGTAGTGCTGCTTTACGTAGAAAGCGAGGTTATCAACGGTTTTAGGATCAGCATCTCCCCCCATAAACCCTATACAGGTAATCGGCTCGCCAGCCTCTTCAATGAGAGAGGTTAGCGAGTCGATTGTTAGTTCATCACCCTTATCAGCCCATAAGAAAGGGCTATGGCATCCCGGACAGTGACATGGACAGCCCGAGATGTTGATAGCCAGTGTTACTTCATCTGGGTACTCTTGGAATACGATGTCTGTGTTACAGTATCGGAGCATGTGTCTGTGTGGATGTAAAAACGGCGGTGCGCTTCCTCTTGACGAGGTGCAGAGAAGTTACTAACACGCTTCATGTAGCCTATAATACGTGTGAGATAATCAACGTTCTTAGAGTGACAATGAGGGCATTCATGCAGGTATCTCTTATCGATGTGACCGCAGTCATTACAGATGGTGTTCGGTATGTTGAATGTGAAGTAATTGCATCCTTCTTGCGCAGCAACGCGTAGAAGCTGTCGATACTGCGGTTCGGAAAGATGTTCCTCAAGGTTCATGTGAAGTGCAGAACCGCCCGTTAGGTGCTCAATATACGGTTTCCCGTGTAGTTTAAACTTGTCCAAAATGGTGAGGGAATCGTCTTCTACACGATAGAAGTAGCTGTTGTAGCAGTCACGAGGCACAAAGTAACCATCTTCCTTATCCCATTTTGCATGCTTAACACCCACGTTCTCGGCTGGAATCATCTCACAATTAAACATTGCCTCCTTAGTTCTAAATGCCTTATTCTGCGTCTCTATCAATCCTAACACACCTTGCACGAACTTCTTGTAATCGTCATTAGGATTGATATCAAGCCCCATGAACTCCGCAGCCTCTACTAATCCGTTGATTCCGATAGTAAGATATTGACGGTCAATGTTGATATATCCAGCATCAAAAAGCGGCAACATGTGGTTGTGCAAGAGCTCTTTAAGATTCTCATTGTAGGCTAATTGCACCTTGTGGCACAACTCTATGATGTGAGTTAGGTATTCCTTGTAATCCAAGTCATGGTTTACAGCGTACTGGATACAGCGGTTTAAGTTGATGGTAAGCACACTCTTCGATCCAGTTGACACTCCGCCAGCTCCTAAAGTATATGAGAAACCATTGTCTTGTATCTCATTTCTCAATCGACAACACGAGCTCAACGAGTCTGCGTTATCGCTCATATAAGTGAAGAAGCTATGCCCTTGCGCATACATCTGTGCTGTGAAGTCGCCCCATTCCTTGTCTTTACAATCGCCATTCTCGGCTAATAACGCCATAGTCTCTACTGGGAACGTGAGGACAGTCTTAAGTCTTTCCTGATTAAACCACGTCATGAAGCGCTTTTGCAACCATGACAGACTTTCCCAATCGGGCTGTGATCCATCTGGAAAATAGAAGTTCCCGAAGAGCGATTCGAAGTAGGGACGATCGTAGTAAGATATGTTCCAGAACACAGCCTGATAGTTCCTTGCCCCCGTGGGTTGGTTCAGTGAGTAGACAATCTGCTCGAAGTCGTCCGTAATTATCTTATCTATTGTACGGCGTTTAACGCTTAGATCCACCACTTCGTCCGCTCTCTTCCAATAGTCCTTGCCGTATTCTTTCTGAATAAAGTAGTTCATGTACATCAGAAACTCTGGTGTGGCGCAAGCTCCGGCAAGCATAGAAGAGACCATGAAGACCATATTTATAAAGCCACCACAGAAACTCTTTAGATTCGTTGGCGCTGTAGAATTACCACCGATAGACGTTGTTCCACCGATTAACCATGGGTACATCGTGATAGAAGCACAATAGTTTGCGAGGTTCGTCTCGTCGTTCTTATATATAAAATGGTGTGTCAAGAGGTCGATGTATTCGTCAGCAAGCGGCTTACCATACATCTTCTTAATGCGATCCACTAGCAAACGACGATTCAAACGGATGAACCCTTGCTTTGGTAACTCACCTATCAACGTTGCAATATTCTTATGTTCTACATTCGCATTAGCATCGAACTTCGATCCAGTAGCAGCGTTCTTCGCCTCGCAGTAATCGGAGAGAAACTTCATCTTCTCTAACGTTTCGCGGTCTTCCGTGTGCTGTTGGCGATAGACGATGAAGCTCTTTGCAACCTTATAGTAGCCTTCCTTCATCAAAGCAAACTCTACTTGGTTCTGTATGTCTTCGACTTTTATATCGTTGTGGATGTCTAAGTCCGACAAGATACGCGATACAATGCCTATATCCGTTGGTTCGTTCACACTCTGGAAAGCCTTTACAATAGCGTTCATGATCTTGTCAAGGGAGAAAGGGACTTTGTCTCCATTGCGCTTAGTGATAGTGAAGTTCTTCATTACAATTACTTAGTTCTTTCGTTTTTAGATAATTTCGTCTAACTTTATTGAGTATCTGTTGATTGGTATCTAAGCGTATTATATATTACTTATATCGCTTATAACCAGTGCAATAGCTTATTTTATTTGTCGTTAAAAGCTATGCTCAAAGTTATTAGTTTTGGACAACTTTAAATTCAAATGAGCCTTAAAAGTTTTCCAATTTGTATAACTCTTCGCTTGCAAAGATAGCCAAAAGTATTCTTAAAAGCAAACTTTTCACGGTTTAAAAATACCTAATTTTTGTGCTTTTCAGTGTCTCTTTAAATGCAAATATCAGTAAGTTAAATGATTAAGATTGCCAGTTGCAGTTGTTCTTTATCATCTGGTAATTCGTTCCTAACAATCTATTGTATAGAAGGAAATGCCCCTCTTCATTTAAAGAGGGCGTTTCTTCACATCAAAGGAGGCGTTTCTTTATGATGAAGAGAGCCTTTCCTTGCATCGAAGAAAGCCTCTCTTGGAAATGAAGAAACGCCCCCTTCAAATCGAAGAAACGCCCTCTTGTTTACGAAGCAATACTTATATGGATCAAAAGTAATTATAACTTTGAATCGTAAAGTCTGCATTTTGAATTACGCAAGAGTAGCTACTTCTGTGCATTCTCTTGTTTCGTAAGGAATCTTATGTCGCTTTGTAGCTCTGAAAAAACACGTATATCCTGTAATAAAATATGTATGTCCAAGTCCTATTCCTTGTGTTTCTTCTGTCTAAGAGCATGTCATTAAGACTATATGACAATCTGTCATTCTGTATTAAAACCTGTCTCTTTGTATTTTGTTAGGTTGTATCCCCCTCCTTTGTAGGAGTTTCGGGAGGTTGTATCACACCAATCTTTCGGTTAGAATTATCAGCTAATACATCATTAACAATGTTGTTAATCTGTTCTTTTAGTTCGTTGACAAACTGTGCAGGATCATATTTCTTTGCTTCGATGTCACGTAATTTCTTCTCCCAAATACCCGTCAGCTCAGCTGATGTAAGGAGCTTTTCATGGATTGTATCGATGAGTGCAATGCCCGTTTGAGTAGCCTCAATATTCTTCCGTTTACGCTGAATATAATGCCTACGAAACAGCGTTTCGATGATTCCTGCACGTGAAGAAGGTCGCCCAATACCATTTTCTTTCATCGCAGCACGCAATGTTTCATCCTCAACCAACTTACCAGCTGTCTCCATGGCACGCAATAGTGACGCTTCTGTATAGTGTTTCGGCGGTGTCGTCTGCTTCTCTGTTAGGGTAGGCGTATGCGTCCCTGACTCTCCTTTCACAAATGTTGGAAGATAAGAAGTACCCTCTTGAGCATCCTTGCCCAGCGTATCTCGCTGTCCAGCCTCCCCTCCTTTAGGGAGGGGCTCGGGGGTGGGTGCTTCCATCACGACACGCCATCCCTTATCCAATATCTCCTTTCCTGAAACCTTAAATTCAATCTTATCTACCTTACCTAATACGGTTGTTGTAGCAAACTTACAATCAGGATAGAAGGCTGCGATGAATCTTCTCGCAATGAGATCATACACATTGTGTTCCACATCAGTCAGTCCCTTCGGCGGAATACCAGTTGGAATGATGGCGTGGTGATCGGTCACTTTTGAAGAATCAAACACTCGTTTTGATTTCGGAAGTGGTTTCCCTCCTAATGTCTTAACCAACTCGGCATAAGGTCGCTTGCCTGCAAACGTCGTTTGAAAAAGCCCGTTCATTGTTTGCGGACACTTTGGATAAATATCATCCGATAAGTATTGCGTATCAACACGAGGGTAAGTTGTGAACTTCCTCTCATATAAACTCTGAATAGTATTGAGTGTCATTTCAGCCGAGTAACCATACTTTCGGTTGCAATCCACCTGTAATGACGTGAGATCATAGAGCTGCTTGGGCTGTTCAGAACCCTTCTTTTTCGTTACACTCGTGATAGTGAAGGGCTTACCCTCAATGGTCGAAAAAGCCTTTTCGCCCTCCTCTTTAGACGTAAACTTTCCCTTTGTCGCTGTAAACTGCGTGTCGCGATAGATCGTCGCGAGTACCCAATAAGGCTCAGGTTTGAAGTTGTCGATCTCTTTCTGGCGTTGCACGATGAGCGCGAGAGTAGGAGTTTGCACGCGCCCGATGGACAATACCTGTCCTTTCCCATAGGAGTTCCTACCATATTTGAGCGTGTAAAGACGTGTAGCGTTTATCCCCAGCAGCCAATCACCTATCGCTCTTGACAGTCCGGCGAGGTAGAGCGGCTTGTATTGGGCCTCATCTCTAAGATTGGCAAAGCCTTCGCGGATAGCTTCATCCGTCATGGACGAGATCCAAAGACGCCTAACAGGACATTTCACACCGGCTTTCTGCATAACCCAACGCTGTATCAACTCACCCTCCTGACCCGCATCACCACAATTGATAATCTCATCCGCAGCTTGAAAAAGTTCCTTTATAATATCAAATTGTCGCTTGATACCTTCATCATCAATTAGTTTGATACCAAAACGAGGAGGTATCATCGGAAGCGAACCAAGGCTCCAATATTTCCAGTTGAGGGTATAGTCGTGGGGTTCCTTTAGCTCACAAAGGTGGCCAAAAGTCCATGTTACCTGATATCCATTGCCTTCCATATACCCGTTATGCGCACTATTCGCACCGAGGATACGGGCAATGTCTTTGGCAACACTTGGTTTCTCTGCTATGCAAACTTTCATGTTTTCTTCTTTACTCTACGCCTCCGAACTTCCTCTTTCACCCCTGCAAAGATAAGAAAAATATTCTACAGGAGGATTAAACAAGCCTTTTTCCCCATGCTTTTTTGCGTTTTTCTTTCTCCATCTAAGTTATTTTATCTAAATTTGTAGCATAGAAACGAACAAGAGAAGATATATTTATGAGAGTTGGACTCTTTATTCCATGTTACGTCGATGCACTCTTTCCGCAGGTTGGCGTAGCAACTTATAAGCTTTTGCGAAAGCTTCATTTAGATGTAGTCTATCCCGATCGGCAGACCTGCTGTGGGCAACCAATGGCAAACGGTGGCTTTCAGCGCATGTCAAGTCACCTTGCAAAGCGGTTTGAGGATAAGTTTAGTGAATTTGATTATGTGATAACCCCAAGTGTATCTTGCGCTGCCTTTGTGCGTGTTAATTACCCACAAATACTTGATCATGAGTGTCAGACCCCTAAAAAGACAATGGAACTTGTAGAATTCCTACATGATGTTTTGAAAGTAAAGGAACTTCCGGGGAGTTTCCCTCACGTTGTTTCTGTCCATAACTCCTGCCATGGTGTTCGTGAGTTAGGGCTTAGTGCACCTTCAGAAATACAAGAGAAGCCTTTCAATAAGATTATTGATTTGCTGAAGCTCAAGGAAGGTATTACGGTAAAAGAGCCCGGGCGTAAGGACGAATGTTGTGGTTTTGGTGGTATGTTCTCTGTTGAAGAGCCTCAAGTCAGTACCGCAATGGGGACCGCCAAAGTGAAACGTCACATGGAGACAGGTGCTGAAATTATCACAGGTTCTGATAGCTCTTGCTTAATGCACATGCAAGGTGTGGCGGCAAAGAGGCATTATCCTATAAAGTTCATGCATGTAGCTGAGATCTTAGCTGCTGGTTTTTGATATATATAATAAGGTGATAGAAGAGCAAAAGAGTTATGTCAACATATCATTCAAAGAAAGCAAAAGAGTTTCTGAAAGACCCTAAGAAGGTGGCACAACACGATCGCACGTTCTGGTCGGTGCGTCTGAAGCGAGATACAGCAGCAGCAGAATTACCTGAATGGGAGGACTTACGCGAGTATGCAAGCCGCATTAAAGCACATACAGCGACCCATTTAGCAGATTATTTAGAGCAATTCTCTAATAGTTTGGAGCGCAATGGTGTCATCGTACACTTTGCTAAAGACGCACAAGAGTTCAATGAGATGGTTTATGGGATACTTGAATCTCATAAAGTAAAGAAGCTCGTTAAGTCAAAATCAATGCTTACCGAAGAATGTGAGATGAATCCTTATCTTATCAAACGAGGTATCAACGTGATTGAATCCGACCTTGGAGAACGTATCTTGCAACTCATGCATTTAAGGCCAGCACACATTGTTATGCCTGCAATCCACCTGACGCGCGATGAGGTGGGAGAGATGTTTGAGGAAAAAGGAATATCTAAAGAGAAAGGAAACCATGATCCCGCTTATCTTACACGTTGCGCACGTGAAGATCTCCGAGAGGATTTTATGGATGCTGATGCTGGTCTGACGGGGTGTAACTTTGGGGTTGCAGCAACGGGCGATTGTGTAGTTTGCACCAATGAAGGTAATGCTGATATGTCTACCTCAGTGCCTAAATTGCATATCGTAGCCATGGGTATTGAGAAAGTTATCCCTGATTATGATGCCTTGGCAGTATTTCAGAGACTCCTTGCCCGTAGTGGTACAGGACAGCCTGCAACGTCCTTCACCTCTCAATTCCGCAAGCCTCGTCCGGGTGGAGAGATGCATGTTATCTTGGTAGATAATGGTCGCTCGGATATCATAGCCAACCCAGAACACTGGGAGACATTAAAGTGCATTCGTTGTGGAGCATGTATGAATACCTGTCCAGTCTATCGTCGTTCGGGTGGTTATTCATATAGTTATTTCATTCCAGGACCTATTGGTGTCAACCTCGGAATGCTGAAGAGTCTAAAGAAACACAGCGGTAACGTGTCAGCATGCTCATTGTGTTTGAGTTGTGATTGTGTGTGCCCTGCAAAGGTTTCTCCAGGTAGTCAGATCTATCGTTGGCGCCAGAGTTTAGAGAAATATGGTACAGAGAATAAGGAAAAGAAGGTGATGGCAGAGGGTATGAAGGCTGTTTATGAGAACTATCATATATATGATGCTTTGCTTAGAAATTCGTCAGTTGCCAACCACATACCTAAGTCATTGATGGATATAAAGCTAAATCCTTGGAGCATTGGACATACTATGCCACAATTTGCCAAGAAGCCTTTCCACGTTATCTTTAAGCAAGCAATGGAGGAATTGAAGCATGAATAAGGAAGAACTATTAGGCAAACTGCGTCGTAATACCATGCATCAGTTTGACATGCCAGAGGCTTCTATTGATGGTATCAAGTATGAAAATACCATCGAACAATTCATAGAGACGAGTCACAAAGTAGGGAGTGAAGTCATTGAAGCAAAGGCTGGAGAAGACCTCAACGAACTAATCCGAAAAGCTTATCCAGAAGCTCAAGTATTAGCGTCAAACGTAAAGGGTATTAAGGTAGACCTTAATCCTGACATGGTTTCAGAAGCGCAGGATCTCAACGGAACAGACGTCGGTATCGTTGAAGGAGACATTGCTGTGGCAGAGAATGGATGTGTTTGGGTACCACAAACAATGAAAGAAAGAGTTGTTTGTTTTGTTTCCGAGAACCTCGTAATACTTGTTCATCGTGACAAAATTGTTAATAATATGCATGAAGCCTATAGGAGAATCCACATGACCGAATATGGTTATGGATGCTTCATATCAGGTCCGAGCAAGACAGCAGATATAGAACAAGCACTCGTCATGGGTGCTCAGGCAGCAAGAGGAGTTACTGTCATAATTGTGGATTAAACGTTAATTATGTCAAAAACATAAATATAAAAGGTTGGTACAATATGTTTCCAACTTTTTTTATTAACTTTGCATACCGTAGAGAAGGATATAAAATATAACAGATTTAATAAACAAAATAAGTTATGAAGATTGAAAAAGTACATGCTCGCGAGATTCTTGATTCACGTGGCAATCCTACAGTTGAGGTTGAGGTAACTCTCGAAAATGGTGTAATGGGTCGTGCAAGTGTTCCATCTGGTGCTTCTACCGGTGAGAACGAGGCTCTTGAGCTTCGTGATGGCGACAAGAATCGTTTCTTAGGTAAGGGCGTCCTCAAGGCTGTTGAAAACGTAAACAATCTTATCGCTCCAGCATTGAAAGGTGATTGCGTACTCAATCAGCGTGCTATTGACTACAAGATGCTCGAACTCGACGGTACTCCAACTAAGAGCAAGCTCGGTGCTAACGCCATCCTTGGTGTTTCTTTGGCAGTAGCTCACACAGCTGCTAAAGCATTGAACATTCCATTGTATCGTTACATTGGTGGTGCAAATACTTACGTATTGCCAGTACCAATGATGAACATTATCAATGGTGGTGCTCACTCTGATGCACCTATCGCTTTCCAAGAGTTCATGATTCGTCCAGTTGGTGCTCCTACTGAGAAAGAAGGTATCCGTATGGGTGCTGAGGTTTTCCACGCACTTGCTAAGTTATTGAAGAAGCGTGGTCTCTCTACTGCAGTAGGTGATGAAGGTGGTTTCGCTCCTAAGTTCGATGGTATCGAGGATGCACTCGATTCAATCATTCAGGCTATCAAGGACGCAGGTTACGAGCCAGGTAAGGATGTTAAGATTGCTATGGATTGTGCTGCTTCAGAGTTCGCTGTATGCGAGGGTGGCAAGTGGTTCTATGACTATCGTCAGCTCAAGAACGGTATGCCAAAGGATCCAAATGGTAAGAAGTTAACCGCAGATGAGCAGATTGCTTATCTAGAGCATTTGATCACAAAGTACCCTATTGACTCTATTGAGGATGGTCTCGATGAGAACGACTGGGAGAACTGGGTTAAGCTAACATCAGCTATTGGCGACCGTTGCCAGCTTGTTGGTGATGACTTGTTCGTTACTAACGTTAAGTTCCTTGAGAAGGGTATCAAGATGGGTGCAGCTAACTCTATTCTTATTAAGGTTAACCAGATTGGTTCATTGACAGAGACACTTGAGGCTATCGAGATGGCTCACCGTCATGGTTATACAACTGTAACTTCACACCGTTCAGGTGAGACAGAGGATACAACTATTGCTGATATTGCAGTTGCTACAAACTCTGGTCAGATCAAGACTGGTTCTATGTCTCGTACAGACCGTATGGCTAAGTACAACCAGCTCATCC
>ERZ772807.83-NODE-83-length-60583-cov-7.067770_pt1 | contig 60583 bp, 48 predicted proteins | sample MGYA00511472_ERZ772807 | MGnify/ENA primary metagenome ERZ772807 (study PRJEB29015, sample SAMEA2737947) | human oral metagenome | biome: human oral; feature: human-associated habitat; material: dental | place: China | collected 2039 ... | reverse complement strand
GAATTTAATCATTGTGGTATAGATTTAATAGATGAATAATTAAGCCAAGAGCGCTCCTCGCCCTTGCGTATGCAAAGGTAAGCATTTCCGGCGAGCCTACAAAACGCGATATAATCCATTGATAATAAGCCAATCCGCGGATATTTTGAAAGACCAACCCTAAGGGGTTGCCCTTTTGCGGCGCATCGTGGCAGGGTTGTCGCTTCGCTCCAACGCCTGCCCTGTCAAAAGACCAAGCCTAAGGGCTTGTGTTGAGCGAATGATTATTTTCGATTGGGATAGAATTGCTTTTAGATCAAGGGTTTACATGTGGCTAATGTTTTCCCACCTAAATTCGCGCTTTTTCCCGCTCATCCTCATCCACAAATACCATGGCTCTATCGCCCACACCTATAAAAGAGACTAAATCTTACCAAAATCACCCAACTATCGCGCACTATCGTCCGCAAATAACCCCATCGGGGTTAGTCTTTTGGTAGGGCAGTGTTGATGCAAAACGTCAACGCTGCCTCGGAGCATAGCTAAATTGACAACCCCTTAGGGTTGGTCTTTCAAAACAAGCTAATTCCCACCTGCGGAAACCTTGAAAGACCAAGTACAAAGGCTTATCTTGAAAACTTTTAGTTGAGAACCGAGATTTACAAACTTGCCCAGCGAAAGACCAATCCTAATCACTTATAGTCGCCTATTTTTTATCAAACCCCTCGCCATCTTGCTATGCCCATCAAAGAAAGGCCGTATTGCGTGTCGTATAGAAAAAAACAAATGCAAAGCCTCCACAACACACGCACAAAGCACACACTATTCATTCTATTTAACTCCACCCAAAGTGCACTGAGGATACGCAAAATCCCCACTACGTGCACGCCTATTATAGGCCTCGCATTTTTCATTTCAATCCCTTTATAGACCATCATAAAGCGGTGAAAAACGATGCCCAACTGCAACTTTTAGCAAAGCGCTCTTAGAGTGAACGCGCACGAACTTACGCAGAAAAGCACCCACCCTGCACCTTTCTTTTGCTTGCCGGCGGCCGTGTTCGATGGAAATCTGCTAACTTTGCAAGCAAATAACATCTTGTACGTATGAACATTGCCGTCATTTTTGCCGGAGGAGCGGGCGTAAGGATGAATACGAAGTCGCGCCCGAAGCAGTTTCTCGAACTCAATGGCAAGCCTATCATCATCTACACGCTTGAATTGTTTGACAATCATCCGCAGATCGATGCCATCGTTGTGGCTTGTTTGAAAGAGTGGATCCCCTTTCTGAAGAAAATGCTCAAGAAGTTTGAGATCAACAAAGTCGTCAGCATCGTTGAAGGCGGGGATACGGGGCAAGCATCTATCTACAACGGCCTCGAAGCAGCGGAACTTTTCGCCCGCAAGCAAGATTCGGCAGCGGCAGAACCAGCCATCGTGTTGATCCACGACGGCGTGCGCCCACTAATTACCGAAGAAACCATCACAGACAACATACAAGAAGTTCGCCGCTCCGGAAGTTGCATCACGTGCATTCCGGCTACGGAGACCTTAGTCGTACAAGAGTCCGACGGCAGCTTGGAAATTCCCACCCGCGCCAAGTCTAAAATAGCACGTGCGCCGCAAAGTTTTTACCTCAAAGACATTATCGCCGCCCATCGCCGCGCTCGTGAAGAAGGACGCGAAGACTTTATCGATAGTTGCTCTATGATGAGCCATTACGGCTATAAGTTGGGCTTGGTAATGGGGCCGATGGAGAACATCAAGATCACAACGCCGACCGATTTCTTCCTGTTTCGCGCGATGGTGCAAGTACATGAGAATCAGCAAATCTTTGGTTTCTGACACGTATGCCCACGTTTTCTACGCTCCGGCGCGATGCCGATGAATTTGTTGCGCACACCCGCTTCGCGGAAGCCCTCCGCGGGCAAACGATACTCATCACGGGCGCAACGGGCTTAATCGGCGCCACGCTCGTGCGCTGCTTGTGTGCACTCAATCAAGCCCACGCGCTCGATCTGCGCCTTTTGCTGCCCATAAGAAGCGTGGAAAAAGCGCGCCGGCTCCTTCCTGCCGACTGCGGACTCCTTTTCCAAAGCACGCTGAGCGAACTTTCTGAAACTTGTCCCGCACAAGGCGTCGACTACATTATACATGGAGCAGCCCCGACGGCTTCAAAAAGTTTCGTAACGCAGCCGGTCGAAACCTTAGACGCTATTTTCAACGGCACACGCGCCGTACTCGATTTTGCGCGCGCCGCAGAAGCGAAGAGCGTCGTCTATCTGTCGTCCATCGAAGTCTATGGGCGCATCACCAATGACGAAGTACCGATCACCGAAGCCGATCAAGGCTATGTTGATCCCCTCGCCCCGCGCAGCAGTTACAGTTTGGGCAAACGCGCGGCCGAATGTCTTTGTCGGGCCTACGCAAGCGAATACGGCACACCCATAAAAATAGCCCGCCTCACCCAGACTTTCGGTGCCGGCGTAGGGCACGACGATGGGCGCGTCTTTGCCATGTTTGCCCGCGCCGCACTTCAAAAGCAGGACATCACATTATTGAGTACCGGAGAAACGCGCCACAATTATTTATATACGACCGACGCGGCCGAGGCCTTGCTCACCTTGCTCTTCAAAGGCACTGACGGCGAGGCCTACAACGTAGCCGACGCCGACAACTATGCTTCGATCTGCGAAGTAGGCGAAAGCGTGCTGCAAAGTTTCGCTCCCGAGCAACGACTTCGCATTCAGTTGCAACCCGATGCCCCCTATCCACCCACCACGCGCTTACGCCTGTCTACGGAGAAGTTGCTTGCGCTCGGCTGGAAGCCGCGAGTGGGCCGCGAAGAGATGTTTCGCCGCGTCATAGAAGCCATGAAAGAGGAAGAATAATGGATAATCTGAAGGAGAAAACGGCCGGCGGCTTGCTTTGGGGCGCACTCAACAGCGGCAGTATGCAGATCCTCAACGCCTTGATCGGCTTCGTGCTGGCGCGGCTCTTGGATCCGGCCGACTATGGCATTGTGGGAATGCTCACGATCTTTATCGCCATTGCCGGCAACCTGCGCGACAGCGGCTTTGCCTCGGCCTTGGTCAACTTAAAGCGGATTACGGACAACGACTACAACGCCGTCTTTTGGTTCAACCTGCTTTCCAGTCTGGCCATCTACGTCCTACTCTTCTTCTGCGCGCCGCTGATTGCCGACTTCTATCATCAGCCCGCCCTCGTCTCACTTTCGCGCGTCATCTTCCTGAGTTTTGTGATTTCAAGTTTCGGACTTTCGCATAGCGCCTATCTCAATCGCAATATGCTCAACAAGGAAAAGGCGCTCATCACACTGGTTGCGATGATCGTCGGCGGACTTGTAGGCATCTTGGCCGCGGTGGGCGGTCTGCGCTATTGGGCCTTGGCCTGGCAGAGTCTGACTTACATCACGCTCGTCAGTATCGGGCGCTTCTATTATTCGGATTGGCGCCCCTCGCTTCGCATTGATTTTGGCCCGATTCGCAAAATGTTTGGCTTTAGCAGCAAGATTTTGGCAACGACCATCATCAACACCGTGGGCAACAACGTACTCACCGTCATTCTCGGCCGACTTTATCCGGCGCGCACCGTCGGCAATTTCTCGCAGGCTTATAAATGGGACGCGATGGGCTATGGTTTTATTTCCGACATGGTCTTGCAAGTGGCCCAACCCGTAATAGCCGCCATCGAAGGCGAGGAAGAGCGCCAGTTGCGCGTATTTCGCAAACTCATGCGCTTCACGGCGATGCTGGGTTTCCCGGCTTTGTTCGGCCTATCCTTTGTCGCCAAAGAATTTATTTTTGTTACACTTTCCGCCAAGTGGGCCGACAGCGTACCACTCCTGCAAATGCTTTGCGTAAGTGGCGCATTTATGCCTTTTTATACCATCTATCAAAACCTTTGCATCGGACGCGGGCGCTCGGATCTCTATATGTGGGGGACGCTCTCACTGGTTCTCGCCCAACTATTGCTCATTACGGGGCTGCATACCTTTGGCGTGACGACGATGGTGGCGGCTTATGCACTGCTCAACATTTTTGGCCTGCTCATTTGGCAAGGCTTTGCCAAGCGCCTCATTCATCTTCGATTCCGTCAGGCCTTAGCCGACATTCTTCCCTTTGCCGGCGCATCGCTCGCAGCTATTCTTATGGCCTACGGACTCACGTTTTTTCTTTCCAACATCTACTTGCTACTCACTTTGCGCATCATCTTAGTGGGCGGCATCTACTTCGGCATCCTCAAGCTCTTCCGCGTGCGTCTGCTCGAAGAGGCTTTGGATTATTTCCGCAAACGCCGCAAAGCGTAAAAGCCCGTTTTCTATCGATTCCATCGCCGTTCTTCGATGCGTGCCCCCCTCCAAATGTCGATTGAAGATTATCCATTTGATCTTCTGAAGCCCGTTCCCCCATGCTTCCATCGCCATTCTTCGATACTTGCCACCACCAAAAGCCCATCGAAGATAACCCATTGATCTTCTGAAGCCCGTTTCCCCATGCTTCCATCGCCATTTTTCGATACTTGCCACCGACAAAAGCCCATCGAAGATAATCCATTGATCTTCTGAAGCCCGTTTTCCCTTGCCTCCAACGCCATTCTTCGATGCTTGCTACCGCCAAACGTCCATCAAAGATTGTCCTTTTTTCTTCTGAAGCTCGTTTTCCCATGCTTCCATCACCATTCTTCGATGCTTGCTACCGACAAAAACCCATCGAAGATAATCCATTGATCTTCTGAAGCCCATTCTCCATTCATTCGAGTCTCAAATAACCCCATCAAATTCAACCCTATTTCCACACACAACCATCCCCACACGCTTCCCGTCTCAAATAACCCCATCGGGGTTAATCTTTTGGCAGGGCAGGGTTAAAGCGCGATGCGCTTTAACCCTGCATAACGTCACCCAACGTTGACAACCCCTTAGGGTTGGTCTTTCAAAAACAGCCGCAAACAGAGACGCGAGCCCTAATGCCCCGGTACAAACGCAAAAAGCGCCCTTTTCATCGTATAAGTCGTTAACTTTTAAACGCTCAAATAGGAAGAAAAAACAACGCATTCCCACTTCCGCCGCTTTTCATCACGAGCGCAAACCTTTTTTATCGTGAGGTGAAACTCTTTTTATCACGAGAACAAACCTTTGTCATCACGATGAAAAACACAAACAGTCCATTTTTCAAAAGCAACAATCTAATTCTACGGACAAAAAGCCCCACCCTTTGCACAACGAAATAGCGAACTACGCCGACAAAAACGAACACCAAGAAAATGCAAAAACAGGCGGTTTCATCGCATATTAAGCCCTATTTTCTACAAAATAATCTGTACGCAGCCATCCAACCGACAGGGCGAAACGAAAAATGGAGAGCAAATCAAAAAAAAGGCTTTTCATAGTCGATTATAGTCCGCTTTTTATAAACAAAGCGTTGCACTTCCCCACTCGATAATCGCACGAACGCAAACAGAACCTTTCCTTGGTCGACGGTTGCTACGCGAAATAAGGATAATTCGCGAGTTTTTCCTTTGGCTATCATAACGATATATGTACCTTTGCAAGATAATAGCGGGAAGAAAGCCCCTTCTACTCAAGGACTATGCCTGAATTTAAGATTTTATCTCACATCAATACGCCGGACGATCTCAGACAATTGAAGCTGGAAGATCTGCCGACACTCTGTGAAGAATTGCGCGAGGATATTATTTATGAGTGCTCGCACAATCCGGGCCACTTGGCCTCAAGTCTGGGTACGGTAGAATTGACCGTAGCCCTGCACTACGTTTTTGCTACTCCGGACGACCGCATCGTATGGGACACCGGACATCAGGCTTATGGGCACAAAATTCTCACCGGCCGCAGAGAAGCCTTTCATACCAACCGCAAGTTTGGCGGCGTTCGCCCCTTTCCCTCACCCGAAGAAAGCCCTTATGATACCTTTGCTTGCGGCCATGCGGGCAATTCCATCTCTGCGGCACTCGGTATGGCCGTTGCAGCTCTCAAAAAAGGCGAGGAAAACCGCCATATCGTGAGCGTGACCGGCGATGGAGCGATGAGTAGCGGCCTGGCCTTTGAAGGACTCAACAATACATCAGATACACCCAATAATTTGCTGATTATCCTCAACGATAATAACATGAGCATCGACCGCAGTGTGGGCGGTATGAAGCAATATCTGCAACGTCTGCACACTTCGGCCGCTTATAATGATTTGCGCTTCCGTCTTTCGCGACGGCTGATGCGCTGGGGGGTGCTCGATGATTCAAAAAAGAAAAAAGTATTGCGCTTCAACAATGCGATTAAAGCGCTGCTCACGGATCAACAAAACATCTTTGAGGGGATGAATATCCGTTATTTTGGGCCGACAGACGGACACGACGTCATCCAACTGGTCGAAACGCTGCGCCAAATCAAGGAGATGAAAGGGCCAAAGCTGCTCCACTTGCACACAATAAAGGGCAAAGGACTCAAACCTGCGGAACAGGCGCCGACGATTTGGCACGCACCGGGCAAATTTGACGCGGAAAGCGGCAAACGCTTGGGCGAAGGCGCGGCACAGCAGGCCCCGAAGTTTCAAGACGTGTTTGGAGAAACGCTGCTCGAGCTTGCGCGCACCAATAAAAAAATCATCGGCGTCACGCCGGCAATGCCTACAGGCTGCTCTATGAACATCTTGATGCGCGAAATGCCGGATAGGGCTTTTGATGTGGGCATTGCGGAGGGCCATGCTATGACGTTCTCAGCCGGTATGGCGAAAGAGGGATTGCAGCCCTTTTGCAACATATACGCATCCTTTGCACAGCGGGCGTATGACAATATTATACACGACGCGGCGTTGCTCAACTTGCCGGTAGTCTTGTGCTTGGATCGCGCAGGATTGGTCGGCGAGGACGGGCCTACGCACCACGGCACTTTCGACTTGGCCTCATTGCGCCCCATTCCGAACTTAACGATTGCTTCGCCTTATGACGAATGCGAATTGCGGCGCTTGATGTACACGGCGCAAACGCCGAACAAGGGCACTTTCGTAATTCGTTATCCGCGAGGGCGTGGGCGTTTGCTTGATTGGCGTTGTCCGCTTGAAGAAGTTCCTGTCGGGAAAGGTCGTATTATGAAGGCAGGAAAGGATCTGGCGATCATCTCACTCGGACCTATTGGCAACTTGGCGGCGGATGCGATTGCGGAACTGGAAAAAGAGACGCCGGCATCTATTGCTCACTACGACTTGCGCTTCCTTAAACCGCTCGACACGCAACTGCTGAACGAAATCGGTAAAAGCTTCGACAAGATCATCACCATCGAGGACGGCGCACTCATGGGCGGAATGGGAACGGCGATATTAGAATATATGGAGGACAACGGATGGAATCCGCGCATCAAACGCTTGGGCTTGCCGGATCAGTTTGTACCCCACGGTAGCCCGAATGAGCTCTATCGCCTCGTAGGCTTGGACAAAGACAGCATCAAACAGGCTGTTAGACAATTACTCGCCGATCCTACGCTCGCCAAAAGCTGATAACATTGATGTAAAAGCAAGAAAAGCGAACCGCAACAGTGCGCTTCAAATGCTGTAACGCTCTCTTCAAATGAAAATTATTATTGCAGGCGCCGGCGCAATAGGCCGGCATTTGGCTAAACTCTTCACGAAAGAGCATCATGACATAACACTCATTGACGAAGATGAGGATAAGTTGCTCAACATCGGAGCCAACTTCGATTTGCTTACGCTCTGCGCATCGCCAACTTCGCTCGCCACGCTTAATAATGCGGAAATAAAGAAGGCAGATCTGTTTATAAGTGTGATGCCGGACGAGGCGCATAATATTATGAGCTGCATTTTGGCCAACCGCTTGGGCGCAAAGAAGACCGTAGCGCGTGTAGATAACCCGGAATACGCCCATTCGCAAAACGAAGAGACATTTCAGAGCGTAGGCATCAACTCTATTGTTTATCCAGAGCAACTTGCCGGCTTGGAAATCATCCATAATATTAAGCGAAGCTGGGTCCGTCAGTGGATAGAAGTGCAGGACGGAGAGCTACTCTTAATCTGCGTGAAAGTACGCGAAGATGCGCGCTGCTTAGACGTGCCCTTGCGCGATCTTTGTGCGCCCGATATGCCTTTACATGTTGTCGCCATTAAACGCCACGGCGAGACGCTTATCCCACACGGTAATGATGTATTGCGCTGTTTGGACGCTGTTTATTTCATGACGACACCAAAGTATGTTCCTTATTTGCGCGAGATAGCCGGAAAAACAGACTATCCGGACGTAAAAAACGTGTTCTTCCTCGGCGGCGGAAAGACTACCGAGCGCGCCCTTGTACATCTGCCCGACTATATGCGAGCTAAAGTCTTTGAAGCCGATGTTCACCGCATCGAGCAATTGGATTCGACGCTCACGAATCCACATATAATGTTTATACATGGGGATGGGCGCGACATAGACCTGCTTATCGAAGAAGGCATTCGCAATGCGCAAGCTTTTGTGGCAGCTACCGGCAACTCAGAGACCAATGTGCTGGCCTGCCTTGCCGCCAAACGCCTCGGCGTTCGCAAAACCGTCGCCGTAGTTGAGAATTCCGACTACATAGCAATGGCCGAAAGCCTCGATATTGGTTCAATTATCAACAAAAAGCGGCTCGCTGCGGGCCACATTTACCGCATGATTCTCAAGGCAGACGTAACGACGGTGAAGAACCTCACGGTTGCGGCCGCCGATGTCGCAGAATTTGTCGTCAAAGAAGGATCTAAAGTAACGCGGCGTCCGGTTAAGGACCTCAAACTCCCGTCCGAAGTGACGTTGGGCGGAATGGTCCGCGGCAAGGAAGGCGTCCTGATCAACGGTAACACACTCTTGCAGACCGGTGATCGCGTTGTGGCGTTCTGCCTCGAAGGTTCGCTCAAGCGATTAGAGAAATATTTCAATTAACGCCCAACCCGCGGCGGCATAGCCCCAACCCGCGACGGCATAACTCCAACCCGCGGCGCGCCGCCCTCATCTGCCGCCTGCCAAACCCGAATTCAGACATATTATATATAGCGATCAAACAACAATACCCGATTATGAAGAAAGTTATATTAGCCCTTTTCGTCTTCCCTATCGTTGACGTAATGTTTCACACAGAGAAAGCAAAAGGATTAGACGCCTACACGCTCTGTTTAGCTGGAATTCTTTTCGCTTTCACCTTTATCGTCTTCCTGATTTACCTATGGAAGGGCCGCAACTTCGGACAACATTTCGCACCGGCCGGAGAAGAAGTGCGCGAACCCGACTTAATGCCCGCCCGCTTCGCAGCCATTGAAAGCGAATTTGGCCCCATCACGCGAAAAATCGCCTTCAGCCACTACATAGACGACATTGCAGCCAACGCCTTCGCCTTCGACGAATCGCGCACCCTGCTTGTGTTCAACCGCCCCATAAAATACGACGACATCGAACGGACAGATTTAGAGTTTAGCGGAGAATATTGCGTCAAGATTTGGCTCCACAGCGACCACGGCCACTACGTAGCCTTCTCCTCCTCAAACGGCCGCGCCGCCAAAGCGCTTAAAGACGAACTCGACCGCATTTTCCCCGCCGGAAAAACGGCTTAACGCCGACCCAAGCAAGTTTTCACGCCTCAAGCGCCCATTTATGACCAACATTGCCATCTTTGTCTCCGGCAGCGGGACCAATTGCGAAAACATTATTCGCTATTTTCAAGACTCCAAACGCGCCCGCGTCTCACTCGTGGTGAGCAATAAAATCGACGCCTACGCTTTGGTGAGGGCGCACAACCACGGCGTACCCACCGAAGTGTGGACAAAAGACCGATTCTCCGACGCAGCCGCCACCATCGAACTGCTTTCATCTTACAAGATCGACTTCATCGTCCTCGCGGGCTTTCTCCTGAAAGTGCCCGACTATCTAATCGTGGCCTACCCTCAGAAAATCATCAACATTCATCCTGCCCTCCTGCCCCTCCACGGCGGAAAAGGAATGTATGGGCACCATGTTCACGAAGCCGTAAAGCGAGATGGCGACACCGAAACCGGCATTACGATCCACTACGTCAACGAAGAATTTGACGCCGGCAAGATTATTTTTCAAGCCCGCGTTCCCGTGCTCCCCACCGATGATGTTGCGGCCATCGAAGCCAAGATTCACACCCTCGAACAACGCCATTTTCCGGAAGTAATCGACAGTATTTTGCCCGAATAAGCCCATCCGCTTTTATCGAAGTCCACTGCTGAAAGCGCAATGCCCCGACAGGCTTCGACAAGTTCCCATCAGCGTACCCCTTGCGCCAAACATCGCCGCAGCGGGTATGCTGATCGCATTTTTCCTCCGCCATCGGCGGCGCTTTCCGTCTGATTTTCAATTACAGCAAAGCCAAGGAGCGAATCATCGCCTCGCATTTTGCCAACTTCACCGCGCACTATGTAGAAAAAAAAGACAAAAGGCAAACCTTCGGAGACAATTTGCAGACGACCGCTTCTTTTTATGCCGTTTTTACAGTAAATTCGCCGACAAGACAGGACAAGAAATCAAAACACGACAACGATATGGTACGCAAAAAAGCATTGTTAATGATTCTCGACGGTTGGGGAATTGGCAACAAAGGCAAGGGCGATGTGATCTACAACACGCCGACGCCTTTCCTCGACAAACTTAACGCGGAGTATCCTCACAGTAAATTATTAGCAAGTGGTGAAAACGTCGGACTTCCCGACGGGCAAATGGGCAACTCGGAGGTGGGCCATTTAAACATAGGCGCAGGCCGCATCGTCTTCCAAGACCTTGTGAAGATCAATCGTGCAATTGCCGACGGCTCCATTCTTGAAAACAAAGAAATCGTTTCGGCTTATAAATACGCAAAAGAGAAAGGCTGCGGACTACATATTATGGGACTCGTCTCTAACGGCGGTGTCCATTCCGAATTGTCCCACTTATTCAAGCTCATCGACATAGCCGGCACTTACGGCGTCGGCGATAAAACTTACGTCCACTGCTTTATGGACGGCCGCGATACGGATCCGCGCAGCGGCAAAGGCTTTATCGAAAAACTCGAAAAGGAATGCGACAAGCAGGGCGCACACGTGGCTACGATCATCGGCCGTTTCTACGCGATGGACCGCGATAAGCGCTGGAATCGATTGAAGATTGCTTACGACAACCTCGTCAACGGCGAAGGACGTCAGGAAACGGACATGGTGGCAGCTGTGCAAGGTTGCTACGACCGCTCGACGGAGGAAAACAAGGACACGGATGAGTTTATGGAACCCTTGGTTAACGCCAAGGTCGATGGGCGCATCAAGCCCAACGATGTCGTTATTTTCTTCAATTATCGCAACGACCGCGCCAAGGAGTTGACCACCGTCCTCACGCAGCAAGATATGCCCGAAGAAGGTATGCAAACCATACCGGGACTGCAATTTTATTGCATGACGCCCTACGATGCATCGTTCAAAGGCGTCCACATTCTCTTCCCCAAAGAGAACGTACAAAATACGCTCGGCGAATACCTGAGCAGCAAGGGTTTGAAACAGCTCCATACGGCCGAGACGGAGAAATATGCCCACGTCACGTTCTTCTTCAATGGCGGACGCGAAGCGCCTTTTGAGGGTGAAGACCGCATACTGGTACCCTCTCCGAAAGTAGCCACTTATGATTTGAAGCCCGAAATGAGCGCTTTCGAGGTGAAAGATAAGCTCGTCGAAGCCATTCGCACAAACAAATACGACTTCATCGTCGTCAATTTTGCCAACGGCGATATGGTCGGACACACGGGCGTCTACGAGGCGATCGAAAAGGCTGTGATAGCCATCGACCAATGCGTGAAAGAGGTCGTGACGGCTGCCAACGAAACCGACTACGAGACGATTATCATCGCTGACCACGGCAACGCCGACAACGCCATCAATCCGGACGGCACGCCCAATACGGCTCACTCGCTCAACCCCGTGCCTTTCATTTACGTCACGGCAAATAAGGGCGCAAAGGTGAAGGATGGCGTCTTGGCCGATGTGGCGCCGAGCATCTTGCACATACTTGGCCTGCCGCAGCCCAAGGAAATGACCGGCCACGACTTGATCGAAGATTAAGCAATTTCTTTTTCATTATATTGATGCCTCCGCGCTTGCCCATTCTCTTTGGGCGGGCGCGGAGTTTTTTGCATCTTGGCTATCGGCCGGCCTATTTCGCGCCCTGCAAACGCCATCGGGCCGCGCGGACCTCTCCACGCTGCTTCCGCCTATCGCCGGACTTTTTGCGCAATTTCCGCCCCGCGCTCCAGATGCTTCGCAGGCCGTTACGGCTTTCTTCTTGGGGAGTCAGTAGCACGCATTATGTATCCACGCACAATCGAAAAGGTCTTTCGCCCCACTGCACGATGGGCCGCCTCGTTCCCACATCTGAAGTTTTTCATCGTGATAAAAAAGGTCTGCGCTCGTGATGAAAAAGGTCTGCGCTCACGAGCGTAAATACTTTTCATCGTGAGCGTAAAGGTAAAAATCGGGGCGGTTGCCCATCGCCGACCGGCTTTGCGCGTTTTTTAATGGGTGAAAGTTTCTCCAAAATCGACAGACAGGCCGATCAAGCATAAGCCTTACTGCTCTTTCCGGCAAACTAAATCGAAAGGAAAAAGGGTGGAAGCATACACAACAGAAAGTAAAGCGGCTGCGATCAGTGCCGTCTTACACAGAAAACGGGGTGTAAGGATCGGTTGTCCGCCCCTTGCTCTCAAGACGTTTGCCCATTGCGAAGCAAACGCTTGCCGAGGTAACTTACAGGATAACGCACGGAAAGAAAACCTACGACGATGACGGTGACAAAGATGAGCAAGATGTCTTCAGCGCGCACACTGACGGGATAGGCATCGACGATGAAGCTGCCGGCCGTTGTCCCGAGGCGCAGCAAGCCGTATTCTTGCTGTAAAAAACAGAGAAACAGGCCTAAAAGCAGGCCGATGATCGCGCCGAGCACCGTAATGAGTCGGCCCTCAAAAAGGAAGATGCGTAAAATATCTTTATCCGTTGCGCCAAGATGGCGAAGGGTGTCCACGTCATCACGCTTATCGATAATGAGCATTGAGAGGCTGCCGATGATATTGAAGCAGGCCACAAGGGCAATGAAAGTCAGGAAGAAGAAGGCAAAGAGTTTTTCGATTTTCATCACGTTGAAAGTGCCCTCTTGCTGTTCGTAGCGGTCCATTACTTTGAACGTAGGGCCGGCCAACTTTTGCAGTCGCTCTTTGACATCAGCCTCGTCAGCGCCCGACTTTAATTTGAGTTCCAAAGCGGAGATACAGCCTTGCTTCTCAAACAGATCTTGCGCAAAGGAGAGAGGACAAAGCATGTAATTATTGTCGTATTTTGACTGGTAAACTTGGAAGCAGAGGTTCGAACTTTGGAGGGTACCGACGTTAATGTTTTCGGCGGGATTCAGCAGGTTGATTTGCTCGCCCTTGCGCGGGACGCAGATTTCCACCTCGCCGAAATTGAGGCCGCCAAGCGAGTTGGCCAGACCGAAACCGGGGATGCCGTAATTGAGATTGGCGCGCTGAAGTTCAAAATCTCCCTTGCCGTAGAGGATCTGCCGAATGCCGGTCACGTCAGCATAGCGCTCGTCGATGCCTTTTAGGCGAATGACCGTCGGACGCCCTTTGAAGAGAATCAGGGCATCATCGTTGAGCGTGGCCGAAAAGGCGGCCACAGCCGGATCCTTACGGATCGCATCCAAATGCGGATCGTCGGCCGCCGCCACCTTCCCCTTGGTGGGCACAACCTCAAGCTGCGGATCAATCGTCGTAAACAAGCCGCCGATTAAGTCGTGGAAGCCGTTGAAACCCGAGAGTACGCAAACCATAGCCATCGTGGCGAGCGCCACACCTCCGACGGCGATGCTCGAAATGATGTTGATGGCGTTGTGTCTCTTTTTAGAAAAAAGATAACGGCGGGCGATAAAGAAGGGGAAATTCATAATGCTTGGCGCGCGGGCTTATTGCTTGAGCAATTCGTCGATGTGTTCGATATAATCAAGCGAATCGTCGATGAAGAATTTCAATTCGGGAATGATGCGCAACTGATGGCGCACGCGCTTTCCCAGTTCGAAGCGCACCGTCTTTACGTTGGCGTTGATGTTGGCCACTATTTCTTCGCCTCTTTCTGAAGGAAAAACGCTCAAATATCCGCGACAAACGCTCAGATCCGGAGAAATCCGGACGCGACTCACACTTACGAGTACGCCGGGCGCTTGCTGCGTCTGGCGTTGCAACATATCGCTCAATTCTTTTTGGATCAATCGCTCTATTTTTTGCTGTCTGGTCGTTTCCATATTTGTCTCAATGCTATTTTGCCACAAAGATAAAACAGAAAAAGCATACATGCGAAAGAATATCTGCATTAAACGACTGTTTTTTTCTGCGAATGGGCGGCCTAAAGTCTATATGCTGCTTCGCCGCGTGCGATGATCGCACGCGGCGAAGCGCTTTTTTTGCGTTGAAACAAGGCGGACGGGGTGCACACGCGCAACTGTTGCGCCGAAAACAAGGCGGCGGGAAAGGAAAGTCCTGGCGGCAAAGGCCTGAACTCCTACCGCGGCGATTTAAGTCGCTGCGGTGAGAAAGCGAACTCGAGCGGTGGGAAAGCGAACTCGAGCGGCGGGAGAGCGCGTCAGACGTATTTTTCGCCCAAGACGATTTCAGCCTCCTTGAAGAGCTTTTTCACCAAGGCGTGGTCGTCGTTAGGACAAATTACGAGCACATCGCCGTGCTCCGCAACCAAGAAGCCGTCAAGACCGCGAATGACGGCGCGCTTTTCGGCCGAAAGATAAACGAGATTATCCTTGCTGCCGGCGAAAAGAACTTGGGGATCACCCAACACAGCATTGCCGTCAACGTCTTTCGTCGCGGCGCGGCGCAACTCGGGCCAACTGCCGATGTCGGCCCACCCGAAACGACACGCTTGCACAAAGACATTTTCGCACTTATCTAAGACTACGAGGTCAATAGAACGGTGATAATTGGTCGGATAAAACTGACGGACAAGGCGAATCTCGCTTTCTTGCGTGAGCGTGGGCCCTTCTTTTTTGATGAGGGCGTCAATTTCGGGCATCAAGGTATGGAGGGTGAGCACGATGGTGCTTGCATTCCAGAGATAAAGGCCCGTGTTCCATAAGAACTCTCCCGAATCGACAAATTTTTGCGCGTAGTCGAGATCAGGCTTTTCCGTAAACGACTTCACAGCAAAGAGATCTTTACGCTTTTCTTGCCCCATTTGAATATAACCGTAGGCCGAATTGGCGCATTGGGCCTTAACGCCCATCGCCAGCATCGCATTGTGGTTCGCCACAAAGTCTAAACCGGCCTCCATCTCGCTAATGAAGGTAGCTTCATCGCTGATGAGCTGATCGCAGGGCGTCACTAAAATATTGGCCTCCGGATCACGCAGCGAAATGTGGTAAGAGGCCCACACCGTGGCAGGCGCCGTAGAAAGTTGGACAGGCTCGGATAAGATATTGTCGGGGCTGACGTCGGGCAACTGCTCTTTAACCATCGGCTCGTAGTCGGCAAATGTCGAGATGTAGATATTTTCGGTCGGTATGAATCGAGCCATACGCTCGTAAGTCTGTTGTATCAGCGTCCGGCCCGTGCCAAAGAAATCGAGAAACTGTTTAGGCATATTCCTTCTGCTGAGAGGCCAAAGACGCTTGCCTACTCCGCCGGCAAGAAGGATGCAATAGTTGTGCTGTTTTTTCATTTGTGTACGACGATTTTTGGTTTTGAATCTGCCGCTAATTTAATCTTTTCGCGCGAAATAAGCAACTATTTGCTCCGGCCTTTACGTTAAATCTGCTAAATATCGAATTAAACCACCCATAAGCCTTAACGGCGCACGTTTATCGCAGCGGCTTGCCTGCTTAGTGTAAGTATGCGCCGTCTCGCCTCCTATTCTCCGCTTCAAACATCGAAAGCCGATACACATTATATATATGGCAGACCATAAGTTTGCAAACGGAGGAAACTTTGCATAAATACCCTTTGCCGCTTGCCGGATAAACTTCGAGCAGGGACGTATAAGCTTTAATCCTGTTGCCGACAAAGGATTAAAATCGCCAACAAATGCGCGCGCAAGGCGCATCTCTCCCTTTCCGCACCTTATCATTTTATGGTTTGCCGGGGCCAAACTATCGTTTGCTGCCACCAAACCATAGTTTCCTCCCGGCAAACTATCGTTTGGTCCCGGCAAACAATGAACGAGCGAAATTTTCAGTTGCACAATAGCCTTTGAATGATTTGTTTTAGGAGATGTAAATTATGAAAATCACGTCCAAAGCGCACTACGACAAGATGGAATAATCGCGCAGAAAGTAGCCCCAATTATTGCGCAACACCAAGGCCTCTGTTTTAATAAAATGGCGACAAAAATTACAGAAGTATGCGAAAGAAATGAGCTTCCTTGTAGTTTATTGAATAAGCCCTTATCTGCTGCGTCGTTTGACTAATAATTTTATAAATATGACTTCTTGCGATAGAATACAGCTGATAGACGCAACAAAATTAAACATTCAAAAGAGATGGTAAGCGGCAAAAAAGAATAACAAAACAGCCATATACCACATAAAAGGCGAAAATGTGCAAGATGGCAATAAAATAATCTTTTGAGACACTTTGATAGAGAAAAGATAAAATACTGGCTTCGAATAGATGGCTTTAGTAAAAAAGGAATGCATTGTAGCAAACAAGAATTGCCATTTTGTTATAACTAAATAACGGCAACAACAAAATATTTTGGAGAATGGTTTGTGCAAATAAAAAAAAGGCTGCATATTTGTACCGTTATTACGACGAATACACAGTTAATCCTTAACAGGTAAAATATTATGGATATAAAAAATGCTTTCGCAGGTACGCTCGAATCGGGAGATATTCTGATTCAGATCGCACCTTCAGAAACAGGAACGCTGCAGGTTGATCTGGAAAGCAGCGTCGCTTTCCAATTCGGGGAGCAAATTAAAAAAGTAATCACAGAAACGCTTACCGACTTGGGCGTAGACAACGCACTGGTTAAAGCAACTGACAAAGGGGCCTTGGATTGCACAATTCGTGCTCGAGTGACGGCAGCTGCCGTTCGCGCTACGGGCAAGGACGTATGGGCTTAATGCCGAAAACAAAACATCTATTAGGAGGAATACTATGCAACGACTAAGAAGAACTATGATGTTCGTCCCGGGAAACAATCCGGGAATGATGCAGGATGCTTTTATCTACGGCCCTGATTCAATCATGCTGGACCTTGAGGACTCGGTTACGATGGCCGAAAAAGATGCGGCTCGCCTGTTAGTACACAATGCACTGAAAACAATCGATTACGGCAACACGGAAATGGTTGTGCGTATCAACCCACTCAATACGGCTTATGGAAAGAAAGACGTTGAGGCTGTCGTAAAAGCCGGCGTCCACGTGATTCGTATGCCGAAAACGGAAACAGCTGAGGAGGTGCGCGAGGTAGAACGCGAAATAGAGCGCGTAGAGAAAGAAATCGGCTGCCTCGGCCGCACAAAAATTATGGCTGCCATTGAAAGTACGCTCGGCATTGTCAACGCTTACGAAATCGCCGTGGCTTCTGAGCGTATGATGGGCATAGCTCTTGGCGCAGAAGACTACTGCGCAAACTTGAAAACGCAACGCTCTCCGGAAGGAACGGAGTTGCTCTTTGCTCGCCAACAGATTGTCGTAGCTGCACGCGCAGCCGGCATCGACGCGCTTGATACGGTCTACTCTAACTTGAACGATATGGAAACTTTCCGCAAGGAGGTAGAGCTGATCAAGCAATTGGGCTTCGACGGTAAGTCAATCATCAATCCTCGCCAGATTGAGATTGTCAACGAAGTATTTGCTCCGACGGAGAAAGCCATTGAGAAGGCTAAAACGATTATTGCTGCCATTAAAGAAGCTGAAAAGCGCGGTAGCGGCGTAATTGCCGTAAACGGTAAAATGGTGGACCGCCCTGTTGTAATCAGAGCACAACGTACTATCGACTTGGCCCTTGCGTCAGGCATAATTTCTAAGGAGGATTTACAATGAATAAGATAAACGACAGAGCTGCTATGATCGAGGCGGCAGCTGCCAAAATGGGCAAAAAAACATTTGTTGATGATCTTAAGAAAGTCGGCACGCCTCGCTTAGAATATCAAAAGACTTGTTCGAAGGTCGTTACGCTGGAGGAAGCTATCCGCCAAAGCGGCTTGAAAGATGGGATGACGATCTCTTTCCACCACCACTTCCGCGGTGGCGATAAGGTGGTTAACATGGTCGTAGCTAAACTGGCTGAGATGGGCTTCAAGAATCTGCACATCGCAGCTTCAAGTTTGCAGGACGTACACAAACCTTTGATCGAACATATTCGCAACGGTGTAGTCAATCGCTTGTCGACTTCAGGTCTTCGCGGCGAATTGGCCAATGAGATTTCACACGGCTTGATGGATGAGCCTGTTGTATTCCGCTCTCACGGCGATCGCGCAAGTGCCATCAAACGCGGCGACTTGCATATCGATGTAGCTTTCCTCGGCGCTTCTTCTTGCGACCCACTGGGAAATGCAGCCGGCTATTCTCGCTCTGAGAATCCGAAATCTATTTGCGGTTCACTCGGCTATGCGCTTCCTGATGCTGAATATGCAGATAAGGTTGTGATCATAACGGATGACCTTGTAGACTATCCGAACACGCCTAATTCTATTTCAGAACATAAGGTAGACTTCGTTGTAGAGGTAGAATCAGTAGGCGATTCTTCAAAGATCGCTTCCGGCGCTATTCGCGACACGAAGAACCCACGCGACATTCTTTTGGCACAACAAGCAGCGAAGGTGATCATCAATAGTGGATACTTTAAAGATGGCTTCTCTATCCAGACGGGTTCCGGCGGTGCATCTTTGGCTGCAGTGAAGTTTATCCGCGAAAGTATGATCGAAAAAGGCATCAAAGCCAACTATGCGCTCGGTGGTATCACGGCTCATATGGTTAAGATGCACGAAGAGGGACTCATTAAGCGCTTGATTGATGTGCAATCTTTCGACAAGGTTGCTGCTGAATCGGTGAAGAACAATGAATTCCATAAGGAAGTTTCGGCTTCTGAATATGCCGCAGCTGACGAGCAAGGCTCTGCAACGCACTATTTGGATATCGTGATCCTCTCTGCTTTGGAGGTAGACGTTGACTTTAATGTGAACGTGCTTGTAGGTAGCGATGGTATCATCCGTGGTGCAATCGGTGGCCACCCTGATACGGCTGCAGATTCTGCTCTTTCTATTATTGTGTGCCCCTTGCTCCGCGGAAGAATCCCGTGCGTGGTAGATAAGGTGACGACATTGATTACGCCGGGTGCAACGGTTGACGTTGTCGTAACGGAATACGGCATCGCCGTTAATCCGCGCCGTCCGGAAGTGGCAGAACGCCTTCGTGCTGCCGGCTTGAAGATTGTTGATTTGAACGATTTGAAAGAACGCGCAGAAAAGATCATTGGCCAACCCGCAGAATTGCCGTTTGGCGAAAAAGTGGTTGGCGTTGTGATGTATCGTGACAACACGGTACTCGACGTGATCCGTAATATACAGGGATAAAGTTATCCTTTATGGGAGTTACGCTTGACCAACTTCTGGCCAGCCGCGAAAATAGATGGGCAAAACAGCAAGCATTGCTGCAGGAAAACCCTTTAGCGACGCTTGTGTGCCTGACGGTCATTATGCCGGGAAGTGTGAAGCGTAATTCCCAATCTCTCATTGTAGCGCGAGCTGCCGTCGAAGCTGTGCGAACGGCTTTTGGCGAGCGTCTCCTTCAGATGGAGGAGCTTGATTTGGAAACCGGCTACGAAGCTTATCTGCTGGTCTCCCTCTCGATTCCCGAAGCGAAGACGATAGCTTGCGATGTAGAAGAACAGCATCCGCTCGGACGATTGTTTGATGTAGATGTTATTCAAAAGGACGGAGCACCCGCCTCGCGCAAAACGATCGGAAGAGCTCCCCGTCGCTGCCTACTTTGCGATCGAGATGCACGCTATTGTATGCGTAATCACAGCCATACGCAAGAAGAAATACACAAACGTATAGACCAACTTATCGCAGACTATGTCCAACGACTTTGAAATACAAAGTTACCCTTTAACCGTTCGCACAAACCGCGAACGCGTTACGGCTTTCCTCGCTGCCAACGGGCTGCGCTTGGATGCGTTGGACTATTATGCCGTAGTGACAGCAGTTGGCGACGATCAGATTCTTGCCGGAGGCGGATTGGACAAAGACATTATTAAATGTATTGCCGTGAGCGATACTTTGAGGGACGAAGGCATTAGCGCTACGCTCGTGTCGCATCTGATGAGTATTGCGATGAGCAGGCAATATGAGGCGGTTAAAGTCTTTACCAAGCCTTCTAATCAAAAGATCTTTGAGAGCCTCGGTTTCCATTTGCTCGCCGAAGCTCCCAAAGCTGTTTTACTCGAGAACGGCTTGAGCGGTTGGCTTACGTATGAGCGCTATCTAAAGAGCCTTCGACGCGAAGGCACGTCAGGCCTCATCGTGATGAATGCCAACCCGTTTACACGCGGACATCATTTCCTCATTACCCAAGCAGCGCGCCAAGTCGACACGCTCTTTGTTATTCCCGTCAAAGAGGATCGCTCCGAATTCTCTTACGCCGAGCGCAAGGCTATGCTCGAAGCGGGTTGTTGCAACATAGGGAACGTTATCGTTTGCGAAGGCAGCGATTATAGCATATCCGCAGCAACATTTCCCACTTATTTTCTCAAAGAACTTGATGAAGCCGCTACAACGCAGATGAGCTTAGATCTCAATCTGTGTGCAAAGCGTATAGCCCCCGCTTTAGGTGCTAAGATCCGCTTTGTGGGCAGCGAGCCGCTCGACGCAATGACGCAGCGCTACAACGAACTGATGCACGAGATTCTCCCGCTTGAGGGCATTTCTGTCGTAGAAATGGCGCGATTAAGCGAAGGAGATCGAGCGATTAGCGCCTCAGCGGTGCGAACTGCTTTAGCCGAAGGGAAATTTTCCGAAGCAGCGCCAAAAGTTTATCCTACCACGATTCCCTACCTGCTGGCCAAACTCGCAACGATGGCCCTGCAGAGCGAATTAGACACCAGTCCAAAGCCCGGTTTAGTAGACCAAATTGATGCCGGTGCTCACCAAGATATGGACTACAACTTAATGTGTAGAAGCATTCACGCGCTCCATCCCCATTTCGTAGCCCTTGCTCAGCTGGGGTATCAAGAAAAGTTGCCCACGTCTGAAGAGATGCGCCGCTTGGGCTTGGAAGCCGAGCGTGAAATGCTTTTGGCCACAAACAACGTCAACACACACAAAGGCGCCCTCTTTGCCATGGGCCTCGTGCTGATTGCGGCCGCACACAATTATTATATACATGGTGTCATTCAAGAGCAGTCCCTGCGCACGGCCATCTGCCGTTTAGCTTCCGACTTCCCCGCCCCGAAAGGCACACACGGCGACGCCGTTCGCCGACAGTATAACGTTGGGGGTGCATTAGCCCAAGCAGCGGCCGGCTATCCCGATCTATTCGCCGACTGGTTGCCTTACCTACGACAATTAAAGGGCGACACTTTTGCAGCCCATAAAACCCTATTATATATAATGACTACGCTCGACGATACCAATGTACTCCACCGCAAGGGAGCGCAAGTAACGTCCGAGGTCAAAGAAGAAGCCCGAACGTTGCTGAGCAACTTCTCCGAGGCTGCTCTAATCAAGCTCAATCAGCGATATATCAAAGAAAATATCTCTCCGGGTGGCAGTGCTGATATACTTTCACTCACCTTTCTGCTCAACGCGATATTATCCTAAATCAACATAATATTTCAAATTACTATCATGGTAGAACTAATTAAAGAAGGAGTTTATCTACTCAACGGTTCTGAATTTGCGAAAGACGCAAAGGGTCTTCCCACACCCGATGAAGCAAGGGAAAACACCATCACTTACAACATCCTGCGTGCACACGATGTAGATGGAAGTAAGGGTAATAAAATGCGCATTAAGTTCGACGCAATGATGTCCCACGACATCACTTACGTCGGTATCATACAGACGGCGCGCGCCAGCGGTTTGGAGAAATTCCCCCTCCCTTACGCGATGACTAACTGCCACAACTCTTTGTGCGCCGTAGGTGGTACGATCAATGAAGACGACCATATCTTCGGCCTTTCTGCAGCGAAGAAGTATGGCGGTATCTACGTTCCCGCTAACGTTGCCGTTATCCACCAGTTTGCACGCGAAGCAATGGTGAAGTGCGGCAATATGATCTTAGGTTCTGACAGCCACACGCGCTACGGTTCGCTCGGTAACATGGGCGTCGGCGAAGGCGGCGGCGAACTCGTGAAGCAGTTGCTTTGCAACACTTGGGACATCAACGCACCCGAAGTAGTTTTGGTTTGGCTCGAAGGCGCTCCCCGCAAGGGTGTAGGTCCTCACGACGTAGCCATCTCTTTGGTAAAGGCTGTGTTTGAGAACGGCTTTGTGAAAAACAAAGTGCTCGAATTTGCTGGCCCCGGCGTGAAGAATCTGCCGATCGACTTCCGTAACGGTATTGACATTATGACGACCGAGACGACTTGCCTCTCTTCTATCTGGATCACAGACGAAGAAGTTAAGAAGCACTACGACACACACCGTCGCGGTGAGTTCTACAAAGAATTGCGTCCGGGCGACGTAGCATATTACGACTCAATGATTCGCATCGACCTCTCGAAGCAAGAATCAATGATCGCATTGCCTTATCACCCCTCCAACGCCGTATCTATTCACGAACTTCAAGCCAACCCCGAGGCTGTCTTGCGCGCCGTAGAAGAAGATACCCACAAGCGCTATGGCGATAAAGTACAAATCGATCTCGTTAGCAAAGTGAAGAACGGCAAGATGGTAGCCGACCAAGGCATCATCGCAGGTTGCGCCGGCGGTACGTACGACAACCTCGCAGAAGCAGCAGCTATTATGCGCGGCAAGTCAGTCGGCAACGACTACTTCACCATGTCTGCATATCCCCAATCAGTGCCCGTTTACCTCGCTACGACTCGCAACCACATTGCAGAAGTATTGCTCGAAGCAGGCGTTATCATCAAGCCCGCATTCTGCGGTCCTTGCTTCGGTGCAGGCGACGTTCCGTCCAACAACGGCTTCAGTATTCGCCACACGACGCGTAACTTCCCCAACCGCGAAGGTTCTAAACCCGGCCAAGGCCAGATCTCGCTCGTGGCATTGATGGACGCACGCTCTATCGCCGCAACGGCAGCTAATGGCGGTGTAATCACAGCAGCTACTGACGTTGAATACACCAACGACTACAAGCCTTACGCTTTCGATCCTACTGTTTACGAACACCGTATCTACAACGGCTTCGGCAAGGCAGACGCTCAGCAAGAGTTGCGCTACGGTCCTAACATCAAGGACTGGCCTAAGATGTATCCGATGGCAGAAAATATGCTCGTAGAGTTGGCAGCCGTTATCCACGACCCCGTTACTACGACCGACGAGTTGATCCCCTCCGGCGAAACGTCAAGCTACCGCTCCAACCCGCTCAAACTTTCTGAGTTTGCCCTCTCTCGCCGCGTACCCGAGTACGTAGGATTGAGCAAGCGCATCCAGAGCGAAGATCTCGAGCGCCGCGCAGGCAAAACGCCCGCCAACGTTCTCGAAGCATTGAAGAAAGTAGGCGCTTCTGCCGACAACACTTCATTCGGCTCTTGCGTATTTGCTAACCGCCCCGGCGATGGTTCAGCACGCGAGCAAGCAGCTTCTTGCCAGAAAGTATTAGGTGGCGACGCCAACATCTGCTACGAATACGCTACGAAGCGCTACCGCAGCAACTGTATCAACTGGGGTATCGTGCCGTTCACCATCGCTAAGGAAACGCCGTTTGATTACAAAGCAGGTGATATGGTATTCGTACCCGGCATCCGCGAAGCAATCCTCGCAGGTAAAGAAGAGATCGACGCACAAGTCATCACGGCTGAAGGCGTACACCCCATCCACCTCTTTTTCACCAACCTGACCGCCGACGAGCGCGACATCTTGGCGCAAGGCTGTCTGATGAATTACTACGCAGCACAACGCAAGAAATAACTTTATCAATTTAACCCATAAACAATCATTATGAAAAAGATTCAGATGACCACTCCATTGGTAGAGATGGATGGTGATGAAATGACGAGAATTCTCTGGAAGATGATCAAAGACGAACTGATCCTTCCTTTCGTTGACCTCAAAGCAGAATACTACGACTTAGGTTTGCCTCACCGCGATGAAACGCGCGACCAAGTAACTTTCGATTCTGCTGAAGCAACGAAGAAGTACGGCGTAGCTGTAAAGTGCGCTACCATCACGCCGAACCACCAGCGTATGGACGAATACAAACTCCACGAAATGTGGAAGAGCCCCAACGGAACCATCCGTTCTATGCTCGACGGTACTGTATTCCGTGCGCCCATCACGATCCCTTCTATCAAGCCAGCAGTGAAGAGCTGGGAGAAGCCGATCACGATCGCTCGTCACGCATATGGCGACGTTTACAAAGGCGTAGAAATCCGTAACGAAGAAGAAGGCACAGCTAAGCTCGTATTCGAAGGCAAAAGCGGCAAGAAAGAAGAAGTCGTTATCCACGAATTCAAAGGCCCCGGCATCATCCAGGGTATGCACAACACGGATAAATCAATCCGCTCTTTCGCACACTCTTGCTTCAAGTATGCTTTAGATACCAACCAAGACCTTTGGTTCTCTACGAAGGATACTATTTCTAAGAAGTACGACGCACAATTCCGCATCGTCTTCGAAGAAGTATTCCAAGAGTACAAAGAAGAATTCGACAAGCGCGGTTTGGAATACTTCTACACCTTGATCGACGACGCTGTTGCACGCGTAATCCGCAGCAAGGGTGGCTACATCTGGGCTTGTAAGAACTATGATGGCGACGTGATGAGCGACATGGTATCTACCGCATTCGGCTCTCTCGCTATGATGACCAGCGTACTCGTTAGTCCGGACGGAAAATACGAATACGAAGCTGCTCACGGCACCGTAACGCGCCACTACTACAAGCACCTCGCCGGTGAAGAAACTTCTACGAACCCGATGGCTACTATCTTCGCTTGGAGCGGCGCATTCCGCAAGCGTGGTGAGCTCGACAAACTCCCCGAGTTGGTTAAATACGCTGACGAGCTTGAAGCAGCTTGCTTCGATACGCTCAACGAAGGTATCGTAACGAAGGACCTCGTTAACTTGATGGAAGGCATCACGCCGACTGCTGTTAACTCAGAGAACTTCATCAAGGCTATTCGTCAACGTCTCGAAAAGCGTTTGGCTTAAGCCCTAAACTTTATAGATCGGACGCAACCTGCTTGCGTCCGATTTTTCGTATCTCCCTACACGCAGTCGCCCCGTTTGTTGCAAAACAAATCGGGCGGCTGCCGTTTTTGTATCCTGCCCGTCTAAGCTCAAATCGGCCGCATCAGCTATTGCACCACCAGACATCGATTACGAATGGTTACAAACACATATAACAGGTCTTCCGCGCATTACAAACGACAAAATTCTCATACTTAAGGCATAAAACTCCTAAATGTCAATACGCCCGGTATTCTAACTGACGCGCCCGCCACATATTACCCCAAACAAACTCAATCTAAATTCCAGTCACATCCGCCGCTACTCGCCCACCACCTCAAATAACCCCATCGGGGTTAGTCTTTTGGCAGGGCAGGGTTAAAAGGCAAAGCGTTTTAACCCTGCCTAATGTCCCCCGCGATTGACAACCCCTTAGGGTTGGTCTTTAAAAAACGTCCAATACCCAAAACGCATCAAGCAACATCCAAATAACAATCGGCAACAACAACGACTCACGTCGTTAGTGGCCGGGTTGCCGCTTCTCTCCTCAACCCTGCCACAGTGAAAGACCAACCCTAACGGGTTGCACACTATGTATGCCTGCTTATCCAGGGTTAAGCCACGATGTGCCTTAACCCTGGCCTGCCAAAAGACCAACCCTAAGGGGTTGGCATTACGATTTGTAGCGTCGGGGTCGAATTATGTCTACCCCGTCATTGAATAAATGCATATTTGATTTGTCCTACTAATCATTCCAAACAAATCTCACTTCCTTCAATCTACAAAATATCCCATAAAACCTCACAATTACAATTCCATAGTTTCGGATGTTAATACGCACCTCCCATTGCCAACCAATTCCGCCTCAAATAACCCCATCGGGGTTAGTCTTTTGGCAGGGCAGGGTTAAAATGCAAAGCGTTTTAACCCTGCCTAAAGCGCCCCACCCTTGAGCAACCCCTTAGGGTTGGTCTTTCAAAACAACCGCAAACGGAAACAGAACGAGACCAACGCACGAACGAAACCGAAAATCCTCTTTTAGTTGCACAAAACTTCGCATTATAAACAGATATATTCCCATCATCGCAGTGTACCATCACGAGCGTAAGACCTTTTCATCGTGAGCGTACACCTTTGTTCTCACGAGCGTACACCTTTGCTCTCACGATAAAAAACGCTGCCATCACGTGTTGTGCGAATCTAAATAAAGGTCTACTGCTTAAATATCAATGCTTGATCAGCATATAATGAGCACAAAACAACAAAACGTCCGCCTCGCGCCGCGAGCATAACCCCCTTAGCAAGCGTTGAACAAGCTTTGATAACCACACTTGCGCCCAAGTGACTGACAAGGCCGAAACTGTGGCGCAGAAATCGGATCATAAATATTGCGAATTAAACCCATCTCGCCCTTTTCTCAATTATTCTCTGTTAAATAGTATAAAATAACGAGCAAAGACAATGGCCTGTTCGGACGAAAACTATATCTTTGCCTCCGAACTAAGGCCATCTTAGGCCGTTTTTACAGCCCTTCTAAGTCTAATCTTGAAGGAAAATGAGAAAGAGAGAGCACATAAAGCGAATTTACGCGTGGATGTTATTGCTAACATTCGCTTTTATGCTCACACTTAAAGGGGCGCACTACCACACAGCAGACTTTCACGCCGACAATCTCGGCAAAATGCAGCAAACAACGGGAGCTACGATTAAAGCATCCTGCGTTGTCTGCGATTTTGTCTTTCAGAAAGCTACGGCTTTCAAACCTACGGTTTTTGTAAAGCCACTCACATCGATACCGCTCAAACGTTTTGTCTTTGTGATGCAGACCGTTTACCGCCAAATCTTGTCGGTAAACACCAATTCTCCACCCTTATTCTAAGTTTATTCTGCTTTCTTGCCGTCTTGCAGCCTTGTCGCTCTTTACGAAGCGGGGCTTGTAAGGCCTAAAAGCTACGATGCGCCGGCCGTTTCCAAACGCGCGAATCAAATATTGCGTTGGCGGCAGACGGAAGTCCTTTGCAAGCGGGCAGAATCCCCCTTATCGGCACTTGTCGATAGGAAGCAAACTTTGTAATCATTTATTTTATCTTACTTTTTACAGATGAACCCTCATAAGTTTCACTACTTTCGGGGCCTATTGTTAATCTGTTTGATGGCAGCACAAAACGTGCTTGCACAGCAGTCCGACAATTTTCGCACTACGTCAAAGCCGGCCATACTGGTTCTTGACAGCGAAACGCGTCAACCGATTCAAGACGCCCTTTTATCCTATGCGCAGTCCACGTTTACGGCAGATTCAACCGGCCTTATCCAACTCCCGTCAGTACCGCGCCGACAGGAAATCTTAAAAATATCAGCCCTCGGCTATACGACGCAGGCCCTCCATTGGCAGGATCTGACGCTGAGCGGCGACCAGCGCATCGTTGCCCTGCGTCCCTACGCCAATAATCTGCGCGAAGCGGTCGTTAGGGGCACAAAAAACGAAGTCTCGGTCAACGCTGTCGCATCGCAAATCAACAGCCGGACGATCTCCTCAGCGATGGGTCAATCGCTCGCCTCGCTACTCGAAAAGGTGGGCGGCGTCAGTTCGATACAGACCGGCACGAGTACGGCCAAGCCGGTCATACAAGGGATGTATGGCAATCGAATCCTGATGATCAACAACGGCGCGCGGCAGACCGGTCAACAATGGGGCCTCGATCACGCGCCGGAAATTGACAAAAACAGCAGCGCACGCATCCAAGTAGTCAAAGGAGCGGAGGCTGTGCGCTATGGATCGGAGGCGCTCGGCGGCATCATTATCTTAGAACAAAAACCGCTGCCTTATGGCGAGACGAATATTGGAGGTAGCGTCAGCGGACTCGTAGGCGCGAACGGTCTGCGCTACAATGCGGTCGCAACAATCGAAGGTTCGATGCCTTTTCTCCGCGACTTGGCGTGGCGCGTGCAGGGCACGTATCTGAATTCCGGCGATGCGCGGACGGCAGATTACGTCCTGAACAACACGGGCTACAGAGAACAAGACGTGAGTCTGAACCTCGGCTATCGCCACGGCCCACTGCGCCTCGAAACATCGTACAGCCTCTTCGATCATAAAGAGGGCGTGATGATGAGTTCCCAACTGGGTAGCGAGGATTTACTGCGGGAGCGCATCGAAGCGGGACGCCCGACGTACATACTGCCGTTTTCGCGCCACATTCTCTATCCTTATCATCGCGTCGTACACCATACGGCCATCGGAAAAGCGTTTTTGGACGGTGGAAAGTGGGGACATTTCTTCTGGCAGACAGCCTTTCAAAACGACATTCGCAAGGAATTTCGCGTAAGACGAATGAATCTCTCCCACATTCCCGCAGTAAGTATGACGCTAACTTCGTTTCAGAACCAGCTAAAATGGACTAAAGATTACGCAAACTGGCAATCGGAGGCCGGCATATCGTACTTGCACATTCGCAACAAGAACGAAGCGGGCACGGGCGTGGTTTCGCTCATCCCCAACTACACGGAATACGACGCGGGGGCTTTTCTCATCCAAAAATATCGGAAAGGCATTTGGAGCGGTGAGGCCGGCGTGCGCTTCGATCACCAACAGACGCGCGCCGCGGGCTATGATTATACCGGAAAACTCTATACCGGAGATCACAAATTCAGCAATCTTTCCTACAACTTGGGCTTTCACGTGCAGCCATCCAACGCTTTTTCGCTGACGTCCAACCTTGGTTTGGCTTGGCGGGCACCTCACGTTTACGAACTCTACAGTAATGGCAACGAGTTGGGATCTGGAATGTTTGTCGTCGGAGATGCGAATATGAAGTCGGAGCAAAGTACGAAATGGATCGTATCTGCCGACTACCAGAGCAAACTTTTTGGCCTCAAAGCTGAAGCTTTTGTGCAATGGATCAACGGTTATATTTACGACGAGCCCACGCATCAGTTTATAACGGTTATTTCCGGCTCCTATCCGCTTTTCCAATACAAGCAAACCGACGCATTTTTCCGCGGTTTCGATGCTGCTTTCGATTTGCGGCCTCTGAAATTCCTTCATTACCATCTGCAAACGTCGCTGATTTGGGCCAACGAGCGCAAGACGCGGGCTTACTTGCCCTACATTCCCTCTTGGCGCGTGGATCAAGAAGTCGGGCTGAGCGACATCAAGTGGGGAAAGACGTCGCCTTGGATCAGTCTGCGCCACCGCTTTGTCGCAAAACAGCGGCGCTTTAATCCGGCCAGCGATTTGGTTAATTTCACGCCGCCGGTCTACCATCTTTTTGGCGTCGAAGCAGGTGCAGAATGGACACTCGGCGGGCGGCAAAAGCTGCGCCTTTCGCTCACGATGGACAACCTCTTTAATAAGCTTTACAAGGAGTACACCAACCGCTCGCGTTACTATGCTCACGATATGGGCCGCGATGTTCGCTTGCAGGTCAACTGGCTCTTTTAGATAAAAAACCACATACAATAATCATTTTATAAACACAGAGAATTATGAAACGTAATGCAATCAAACTAATCTCGGCGGCCGTGTTCGCCCTCTTTTTCGCCGTAACTTTTACGGCTTGTAGCAATGAACCGGTCAAGCCCGACAATCCTATCGGCAAGAAGGGCCACGAAGATCCTACGAAGATGGTGATTGAACTCTACGAATGTCACATGCACGCCGACTGGAACAAGATCGACGTGGAAGGAGGTGCTCATCAGGACCCCGAAACTAAGGCAAAGTATCTGAAAAAGGTGCAAGAAATCGCCTTCGAGAACAAGGAAGGTAAAGGCTGGGGCTATGCTGACGGCAGCCAGAAGTCGTTCTACGTGCGCCAGTCGGCCAATTATTATACCGGCAGCAATTTTACACCGGCCCCCGTCTATCTTTTATTCATCAAATATTATGATAAGAAGGGACAACTTATGAACAATCAGTTCATAGAAGGCGGTCAGGATCGCCTGCATCAGCACTATTTCACCATCTCCAACGCAACTGAATTGATGACCGGCGCAGCTTTGGCCGACGGCACTCAGACTACGAACTACATTGATTATAAATATACGGACACAACGCCTTGGAACAAAACGCACCACAGCGGCGAAGCGAAAATTACGGGCCGCTCCAATCCGATAGGACTCAAAGGCGCAATACGTTTCTTAAAGAATCGCGTAAAGTTTGACCTGCGCATACAGCTCTGGCACGCATTCAAAGGCAAGAAAGATCCGGCAGCGAGCGATCACGACCCGTTCTACAAGCGCTCGGCTTACAGCCAGGCTTTCGGCACTTCGGATATTAACGTCACCGTGCCCATCGTCGTTTACGCAAGTCGCGAAGAATACATTGACGGACTTGAAAGCAGCACGGATGTAAGCAAAGTGCCCGAAAATAGCTACGATGCAGCCGGCAACGCACTCATACAAGCGATCATGAAGGCCTTTAACCTGACTTGGACGGAGGCTTTGACCGACTATCAGAAGTTTATTTGGGACGACAGCGATGGCGAATCAGGCCACGTATGGCTCTAATTAAAAGACGGCAAGCCCACTGAGCGCTGCCCGACGTAAAGTCGGCCCCGCGTTGCTCTCATTTAGCAGGCAACGGGGGCCGATTTTTTTATGCGCGGCATAGCATTCGCGATGCACTCCTTTCGCCTTCGCGACCTTGCTCTCGTGATAAAAAAGGTTTGCGCTCACGAGAAAAAAGGTTTCAGCTCGTGATGAAAAAGGTTTACGCTCACGATAGCAAAAGCTGCAAGAGAGCTGAAAACCTCAAAGAAAACCGTGTGGGACCACACGTAGTCAGGACCTTGTGCAAAAAGCGTCGATCAGTAGCAAAAAAATCCGACTTTTGTCGGGCAAACGTCAAGCATTGCAGCCCTCATTATACCGTTAGCAGCTGGCGCGGCAAAGCCTTGTATTTCAGAAAATCATCATTATCCTCCCACAGTTGGCCACGGTGAGCAGCCAGTCGAGCCGAGCGACGCAGGGCAAGGACGGATTCCTTCCCGAAAGGGTACGAAAAACGGGAAGCGCAACTTTCGTTGTCAACTTCCCGCTATTCTGATCCCGCCGGATACGTGGGAGAGAAATGCCTGCGGCAGATTCTCTTTCTGATGTTTTAATAGAGCAGTGATGTTTTGTATATTCTCCGCCGGATGCGGATCGACCAGTGTTTGTATCTTGTTTTACGAATTTATTAAGCTTTTGATGACGGCTTCAGTCATATTGCCGGTGACGTCGACTACGTACAAGCGCCCCTCAGTCTTTGTCAGCAGCACGGCCTCTACAATTGTGTCGCCCTTTCGGCGCACGTAAATCGTCTTGCCGTCGTAGTCGTTGTAGTGTGCAAAGCGATCGCTGTTCTGCTGAAGCAGACTTTTTGCTTTGTCAAATAGGCCCGACGTCTCGTTAGCGTTATTATTGGAGACGATGCGCACACTCTTGATGCATTGCAGCGCTTGCTGTGCCTGCCGATCCTTGGGCAAGGTCTTCATCGAGAGCATTCGGTTGATCATCGTCGGGCTGACGGTCGTGCAGTAGAGCGAAGTGTTTGTCGCATACAGCTTCAAGTAATTTGAAGCGAAGTCCGTTTCGACCTGCGCTTGGGCCGCGATGCACATCAACAGGCCGCAAATCAGCAGTAGTATTCTATTCCTCATTGACTATCGGATCTTTTTCCACCTCGGGCGATTGCTCCTTGGTCGAATCGGCGGAGGCAGTGCGCTGAAACATATTCAAGCCGCTTTCTACTACGTGGTAGGCCTGCGCCGGATTGTTATAAGTGTCGCTATAATTGTTGGGGTTGTAATCCCAAGCCTCCTTATCGCGATTAAACGACTTCTGCGCGCCGATACCTACCAACACGACGATGGCTACTGCAGCGGCAGCTTGAAAAAACGGGCGGAAACTGATGCCGCCATTGACGCGACGGGCTTTTACGTGGAATGTGGGCGATGGCTTTTGCATCTGCAGCGTCTGCTCATCGGTCTTCGTCGACTGCTCCACGAGTTTCAGCAGGCGCTCGTCGAAATCAGCCCCCAAGCCGACTGACTGCTGCACTTCTTCGTAAGCGAAAAGCGGGCGATAGCGCTCCAAAGCAGCGGGCACATCGGGCTGTGCAAAGAAAGTCTTCAGGATAGCTTCCTCGGCCTCCGTGGTTTGCGCCTCCCAATAGCGCTCCAAGAGCTGTTCGATGTACTTATAATCCATAACTTTCTTCTTTTAGATATTGTTTTTTGATGGCTTGGCGAGCACGGAAGAGGGTTATTTTCACGTTATCCTCCGTTATGCCGAGCGTTTCGGCCACTTCCTTGTAACTTTTCCCCTCAATGTCGCGTAGTTGCATTGCACTTCTCTGCCTTTCGGGCAAGCTATTGAATAATTCGTGCACGCGTCGTAGCTTTTCGTCGTGCTCTAATTGCTCCTGAGCGGAAAGTGAGCGATCGGCAGCCTCGTATGCTGCATCGAGAGAGAGGTTTTGGGCTTCTTTTTTGTCGTGCCTATCGAGCGCTAAGTTGCGGCAAATAGTCAGACAATAAGCCTCCAGAGAATTCAAAGCACCCAGTTCTTCGCGTTTTGTCCACACGCGTATCAGCGTATCTTGCGTTACATCCTCGGCTTCGGCTGTATCAAGCGTAATTCTGAGCGCTAAGCGGTACAGTTTGTTTTTAAGCGGGAGCAGATCTTCTCGGAAATCGATTTCTTTCACCGGGTTGTTGTTCTCTTTTTGTGGCCCTCTGTAAAGTAGACGCCTATTGTGGGAAAAAGTTACTTAGATTTGACCAGTTTTTGCAAGTTTTTTTGCCAACGTTTCCTTCTTGCATTGTCTTTAAGCCTATCGAGCAGTTTTTTCAGCTGTCATTCCGGCCGCCAAATTACATCTTTTCGTCGAGAAGTAGTACTTTTGTAGCGAAAACATTTAGATTCGCCGAACTTTCCAATGGAGATACATTATGAATATGCCATCAAGCGCGGCGACCATCGCATCATAGTTTTACCAATTTATAATATGGAAGCATTAGAAGCATTGTTAACGCGTCGGAGCTGCAAATCTTACCGCCCCGAAATGCCATCGGAAGAAGTTTTAAACAAGATCATGGAGGCCGGAACCTTTGCCCCCTCGGGCCGCGGCGCACAAGCGGCGATCATCGTCGCCGTCACGAACAAGGAAGTACGGGATCAGCTCTCGCAAATGAATGCTGAGATCCTCGGCACCACGGCAGACCCGTTTTATGGCGCACCCGTCGTGCTCGTAGTCTTGGCTGACCGCACGAAGCACACGTATCTTTACGACGGATCTGCAGTAATGGAAAATCTGCAATTGGCTGCTCACGCACTGGGTTTGGGAAGTTGCTGGATACATCGCGCCAAGCAAGAATTTGATAGCGAAGCCGGCAAAGCGTTGCTCAAATCCTGGGGCATCGAAGGCGATTATGAAGGCATCGCACATTGCATCGTGGGTTATCCCGACAAGCTCCCCGCTCCGGAGAAGCCGCGCAAGGCCGATTATATTCGCTACGTGCGATGATCCGCCCGCATCGGCCGCTTCTTTTGGTGCTTTGCGCAGCGGCCTCACTCCTGTTTGCGCAGAAGAAAACGCCCGCCGTCCCTACGAAGACGCCTACGGAATTGTCGATGGAGCGGCAGGGACTCGTCGACCTCCGCAGCGTGGATCCCTCGATTCAGGTTAGCTTGATGTATGGCCGCGCCGACAACTTCACAGGTCAGGTTCTTTATACAGAACTTCACACGGCTTACCTCCTTCCCTCCACGGCCGCGGCGCTGAAACGGGCACAAACCGAGCTGAAGCGCTTGCGTCCGGATCTTTCGCTCAAGGTTTACGACGCCGCACGTCCGATGTCGGTGCAACAAAAGATGTTTAACGTCGTGGCAGGGACGCCAAAAAGCATTTACGTGAGCAATCCGGCCAACGGCGGGGGCTTGCACAATTACGGCTTGGCCGTAGACTTAACGCTCTGCAACGCGGCGACGGGCGACACTATCCCGATGGGCACGAAGATCGACTATATGGGGCGTTTGTCGCACGTCAATTTGGAGCAGGAATTCTTAAAACAAAAGCGCATTTCTCCGGCGGCCGTAGCCAACAGGCGCTTATTGCGGCGCGTAATGGCGGTCGGAGGCTTCAAAGTGTTGCGCACGGAGTGGTGGCATTTTAATTTCAAAACTCGCGCACAAGCCAAGGCGCACTACAAACTCATCCGATAAGCGATGAAACCGCCGTTTTTGAGGGCTTTTTATGGAAAACGCTGAAACTTTTATCCGAGATCACCGCACGGAGAGTGTGCCTGCGCTGGCACTGATGCTTGCCGACCGCCCCCGCGAAGAGGCTGAATACATCCTGCGTCAGATCGAGGGTTGGCAGAAGTTGAACGCGAAAGTACCAACGTGGGCTGCCGAGTCGCGACTTCGCTATCCGCGCCGCCTTTCGTTGGAGCAATGCTCCGGCGAGTTGGCCGCACGCTATAAGGCGGAGGTCATTCGCCGCCATTTGCCCGCAGGTGGACGGATGGTAGATCTGACCGGCGGCTTCGGAGTTGACTTTTTTTATCTCGGACAACTGTTTGACGAGGCGATTTACGTGGAACAGCAGGCGGATTTGTGCCAATTGGCGGCCTACAATCTCCCCTTGCTGGGCCTGCACAACGCGCGCTTCGTCAACGCCGATGGCGTGGCTTATTTGCAGGCTATGCCGCCGGCTGATTTCATCTTGCTGGATCCGGCGCGGCGCGATGGGGCGGGCCGGAAGGTCGTGAGTTTGGCCGACTGCGAGCCCAACGTGATGGATATATTACCCTTGCTGCGCGAAAAGGCACGCTATACGCTCCTGAAACTCTCGCCGATGCTCGATTGGCACACGGCGGTGAGCGAACTGGGAGGGGTTTGCGAGGTCCACGTGTTTGCTGAAAAAGGAGAATGTAAGGATTTGCTCTTGCTGCTGGGCCCTACGGACGGCCCGCCATCGATTCACTGTCGAGACGGGGTGGACTTTTCTTTCCAAACTGCCGATGAAACCGCCGCAAATTGCACTTTTACTGCCAAGGTTGAGACCTTTCTTTACGAACCTTCGGCGGCGCTTTTGAAAGCGGGCGCACTCAAATTGCCGGCTCTCAGATTCGACTTGAAAAAGTTGCATCCCAACAGTCATTTATATACATCCACACAGCTTATCGTCGACTTTCCGGGCCGCCGCTTCCGCTGTCTGCGCACAACGACAATGAACAAGGCAGCGCTGAAAGATTTCTGCGGCGACACGAAGCGGGCTAACATCACCGTGCGCAACTTTCCGATGACGGTAGACGCACTCCGAAAGAAGCTCCACGTAAAAGAGGGCGGCGACGACTATTGGTTTGCCACGACGCTCTGCGATGGGCAAAAGGTGATCATAGCCTGCGAAAAGTTGCCCGCAAATCATCGGCCCGATTAGTTGGTTTTTGTACCTCCATACTCAAGGTCTCGTATCGTTTGGTGCCAGCAAATGATGGTTTGGTCAGGGCAAACGATGGTTTGGTCGGGGCAAACGATAGTCTGGTGGGAGCAAACAATCGCCGAATGGCATTGCAGGCATAAAAAACCATATGGCGAAGCACCATTTTCCGCCGCCACCGGCCTGCGTCAAATATGGCAGCAGCAGAGAGTAGAGAATGCGTATTCCGAAAATGGTACTTCGCGGCGCAGCGTTTGTTGGAAGATAAGCTAAAAGTAAGGGCAGGTTGAAAAGGTGCACTTCGACGACCGACGATCTTGACTTTTCCGCTCAAAACGGAGAAAGTAGCGATGCGAAACGGCGACAACGCTATTTATTTCGTAGCTTTGTAGACTTATCAATCAGTGTCGCTACCACAAAAACCGCACGCACGCCGACGGCGAACAGCACAACGCGCGCAATGCGTTGACACATTATATTATATATGACGGCTTATGCCTAATCTTCGAGAACGCTTGGCGCCGCTGGTCGGCTCTTGTTGGCGCGTGGCCTTGGTTACGACACCGCTTGCCGATATTTTGGCCGGTGCCTCCTTGCGTTTCGTGCCCATCGAAGCGCCCGAAAAGGGCGTTTGGTATGGCGATCCGTTTATTTTAGACGTTTCGCCGCGCGAAATCACGCTCTTGGTGGAAGCTTATGTGGAGCGAAAATTGCAGGGACACATCGAACGCCTGACCATAGCGCGCACTACGGGGCAGGTGCTCGAGGCAAAGACCGTTCTTAGCTTACCCACGCATTTGAGTTTCCCGGAGATTGTGCGCCGCGATGGCGAAATTTTCATCCATCCGGAAAACATTGCTTCCGGCGAACATAGCCTGTTTCGCTACGATCACGCGCAAGACGCCTTTGTCTTCGATCGTTTGCTAACGAAAGTGCCACTTGTCGATGTCGTATTCCATCAATCGGACGGCGAAGAGTGGCTCATCGGCTCGATGAATGCGGACCCTTACGGACGAACGCTGCATTTTTTGAAAAAGCAAGGCGATGTGTATGAAGTCACGTCTCATTTGCGCTTTCCGGAATTTATTGCGCGCAATGCCGGCAGCCTCTTTCGCTTCGAGGGACAACTCTATCGGCCCGCGCAGATTTGCAATCGTCATTACGGCGAGGGCGTTCTGCTTCAGCCTTTAAACTATGATCCGCACACGGGTTGGAGCGTCGGCAGCGGGGTGCGCCTCCACGCTACCGATCCGCGCTTTTCGCAGGGGCTTCATACGTTTAACACGTATGAAAATACTGTTGTTGTCGACTGTCTGTCGTATCGACACCCAAATTTACGCCGACTGATGAATTGGCTGTACCGCCCGTTTCGCCGCTTTTTGGTATGACGGCGCACGCCGACTGATCGCGCAAAATAAATCTTCAGTTAGACGGCAAAAAGGAGATGACCTCCCGCTTTTTTTGTTAGTTTTGCAAAAATGGCCGGCAGCCGAACCCATCGCAGCTACAGAACAACGCCCCGGCCGTTCAGTCAAACACCACAAAAATAGTTAACAAACCGACCATAACATAAGCGCTTCTGCGCTGAACACCAACAATGAACGACGAACTCCTTATCGAACCTGTCGACTGCACGCGCTCTTCGATCATCAAAGTGATAGGCGTAGGCGGCGGCGGTGGAAATGCTGTAGCCAACATGTACTGTGAGGGTCTCCACGACGTACGCTTCCTCGTCTGCAATACGGACCGGAAAGCGCTTGAAAGCAGTGCGGTGCCCGATCGTCTGCAGCTTGGGCCCGGACTTGGAGCCGGCGGCGATCCAGAGACAGGGCGAGCACTGGCCGAGGGCGATTTGGAGGCGATCGATGACATCTTTGACGAAGATACGAAGATGGTCTTTATCACCGCGGGAATGGGCGGTGGAACGGGAACGGGCGCTTCGCCGATCATTGCGCGAGAAGCAAAATCGCGCGGGCTGCTTACGGTGGCCATCGTGACGATTCCGTTTCTTTTTGAGTTGCAGCGGCAAGTCGATAAAGCCTTAGACGGCGTCGAAAGGTTGGCCAAAGAGGTCGATGCCATACTCGTCATCAACAACGAACGACTCCGAGAAATTTATCCGGACCTCACCGTCATCAATGCCTTTAAGAAAGCCGACGAAACACTGACGAAAGCCGTCGGGAGTATTGTGGAAATCATCAAAATGCGCGGCCGTGTCAACCTCGACTTCCGCGATGTGAATATGGTTTTGCATCAAGGTGGCTTGGCCGTCATATCTTCGGGACACGCAACAGGGCCTCAACGCGTCACGCGAGCCATTCGCGATGCGCTCTATTCGCCCTTGCTCAATAATAAAGACATCTTTCGGGCCACGCGTATAGCCATGGCCATCACTTGTAGTTCGGAGCCGGACCAAGCCTTACTCATAGACGAAATGAGCGAAATAGAACATTTCACAACGCGCTTCGATGGCAACCCATATTTCAAATGGGGTTTCGTGCCCGACGCAGCTATGGGCGACGAAATCAAAGTGACGATTCTGGCGTCCGGCTTTGGGCTCTTCAATGAGAAGTTGGATCAAACTGACGCGCTTTCTGAGGACGAGCACACGAAACGGGCGATACGCCGCGAGCGCATTTACGGTTCTGGAAAGCGCCAAAAGCGCCCGCACGCCTTTATCATCCGCCTGCAATTAGAGGATATGATCAACGACGACTTGCCGGAATTGCTCGAAAGTGTGCCTACGCGAAACCGCACACCGGAGATGGCGCGCCAAATACGCCAAGCGCTCGAAGCCGGACGAAGAGAAGCGCCGCAACCAGCCACTGAAGACGCCGAGAAAGCGGACGAGCAGCCGATCATTATCAGTTTTGATTAACAGCAATCATCATAAATATTATTGATTATGGACTTATTTGAACAAATCAGCAAAGATATCGTAGCAGCGATGAAGGCTAAGGATAAAATACGGCTTGAAACGCTACGCAATATCAAGAAGTTTTTCATCGAAGCAAAGACGGCGCCGGGCGCAAACGACACGTTGACGGACGCGCAAGCGCTCAAAATCTTGTCGAAACTTGCTAAACAAGGCCGCGATACGGCCAAACTTTATACGGAACAAGGCCGGCCGGACTTGGCTGAAGAAGAAGCAGCGCAGGCTACGATTATCGAGGAGTATTTGCCGAAGGCCCTCACGCCGGAAGAGCTTGAAGCTGCCGTGAAGGCTATCATCGCCGAAACGGGGGCTACTTCGATGAAGGATATGGGCCGCGTAATGGGCGAAGCATCAAAGCGCTTGGCCGGAAAAGCCGATGGAAAGGCTATTTCTGACTGGGTTAAGAAACTCTTGGCGCAATAAAACGGCAAGGCGAAAAGACCTATATATAATATGGTATAGGGCTGAGCTGAGCAAAGTAAAGAAAATGAAAAGATAATAAAGCCCGAACTTGTACAAGTTCGGGCTTTCGCGCGCTCTTGTTCGTTTCGCGTGCCTAAAATGAGTTACCGAATGCCTCAAATCTTTTTCCCAATCAATTACAACACAAATTCTTTATTTTTGAACAAATTGGGAACTGTTCACCTAAGAATTGGCGACAATGCAAACCTGAACGTGAAAAAACTTAACTACATTTTGGGATTTTTTCTACTTGCCTAAAATTAAAATCATATATTTGCACCATAATCTTATCCCACGTTTTGCTTATCAAAGCAAGATTTGGAGGTGCGCCGGCAGAAGATATTGCCGAAGCGCAGCGCGAGCGGACCGAGCAGCTTTTTTATGCTACGAGTGTGCATCGCCGCCTATTGAGATTTTGGAAAAGTGCAAACGAACAAAACATTTAAAGATCTAAATATGAAACACCTTAACGCTACGCTGCTTCTTTCTTTAGCAGCAATTTGTCTGCCCGGATCATCTATGGCCGACGTCACCCCAAAGCAAATGCAGGCTCAAGCAGAGCTTACTTTGCAGCAATACCTACAAGCTCAAAAAGCAGGCGCTCGCAAACAGCTGCGTCAAAGCGCCCAAGCGCCGGCCTTCAGTGGCGGCGAAGGCACGCAGGCCAACCCTTATCTCGTGAAGACGGTCGACGACCTGAAAGCCCTCTCCAAGGCTGTGGAAGAGGACAAAAACACTTTCGCCGGCAAATTCTTCCGTATGGAGAATGACATTAACCTCGCCGGCGTTGAGGACTTGCGCCCCATCGGCAACGGCTTCGATCGCACCGCTGACGACCCGACAAGAATTCGCCCGTTTATGGGTACTTTCGATGGCAACAACCACAGCATCCGCAACTTCACATTCCACAATGACCAGTACGCTATGTTCGGTTTCTTCGGCATCGTTAAAGGCGCTACGATCAAGAACCTCACCATCGCAAGCGGTAAAGTCGAAGGCGACCACATCATCGGCGGTATCGTAGGCGTGGGAATGGACGGCACAAAGATCATCAATTGCCACACGGGTAAAGATTATGTAGTCAACTGCCACAGATTTTACGGCGGCGGCATTGTGGGCGGACTCATCGCCGGCGCAGCGAGCGAAATCGTAGACTGCACCAACGACGCGCCCCTCACGTGCTACCTCGGCATCACCGGAGGTCTCGTCGGCTCCAACACGCAAGACGGCACGAAAATCGAGCGTTGCGGCAACCGTGCTGCGGTTAAGGAGCACAGCACCAATACCGGCGGCATCATCGGACAAATTAAACGCTCCATAACCATCAGAGATTGCTACAACACCGGCGAAGTTAGCGCTCTCAACGAACAAAGCGCGACCGACGGCACCATTGGTGGCATCATCGGAAATACGGAAGAGGCCGTCGACGGAAGCATTATCGAGATCACCAACTGCTATCAAGCAGGCGCTTTGATTTATAGTTCGCCGACGCTGATGGACCCCATCGTACCCGGCTCTTTCCCGACAACGATTTTCAACAGCTATTACGCAAAAATGGAGGACGGCAGCAGCTACTCAACCGGCATTGGCGTCGACTACGAAGACATGAAAAAGCAGGAGTTCGTCAATAAACTCAACGAAGATGACGCGTCAGGCATCTGGATCATCAAATCAGGCGTCAACGACGGACTCCCCGTTCCCGAAAACAACACGACCGGCATCCGCAACATCAACCAAGGCGAGCAAGCTTCCATCGCGATTGTGAATGGTCAAATCCAAGTAAACGGTCGCTACAATATGCTCCAAGTCTACACGACTGACGGCCGTCTCCTCCCACTCGGCGCGCAATTGGAGAAAGGCACGTACATCGTTCGCCTCGTTTCCGGCGGCAAGACTTCCACATATAAAGTAAAACTGTAAGCTTTCTTTCCGCTACGGCTACACAGCCACTCCACGGCGATAGCACAGCGCATCATAATCCCCTTTGTTCGGCTACCGACTTCCTTTTATCGGAATCCGAGCAAAGGGGATCTTTCTCTCTACAACTTTATTTCGTAATTTTTTGTCGGTCATCGCCTTGCGTCCGCCCCCGACCGGCGACTTGAGGAGCGGCCTTTTGTTGCGAAGCGCTTTGTGCGGCATACGTCGCAAAAAGTGCCATTTCATCGAGGATTAGCCTTAATCCGCCAATGCTGAAATGGCGAATATTCAGCGGCTGTTTTTCCTCATAAACTTGCCCTTTACAGCCCCAACATACGCCGGCCGTACCCGCTTGGATTGGACTATCTTTTATGCCGTCGCATAATTGACCGACGGGCGGGCCGCAGCGCTACTGCCCGGCCCATTATTTCACGCGCTTGCTCCCCCAGGAGAAGCCCCACATCCCATCCACTTCATTTGCGCTCACGAGCGTAAGCAATTTTTATCACGAGAAAAAGCTCTTTTTATCGTGAGCGCAAACCTTTTTTCTCGTGATAAAAAAGGTTCTGACTGCGTTCCGACCGCCCTATTACCCGTTTCGTGCACACATATTCCTCGTCTTTTTTCTACTTTAATCCCTAAGTTGAAAAGTGAAAAGGCCAAGGCCTACAGCCTGATGCAACGCTACGCATCCATTGGTGGTGCTAAGAAGCCTCATTGCCCGTAGTGCCGCATTGGGAAGCGGACGTGTATCTTTATATATTGTGTCATCGGCTTGCATATTTCCTTATTAAGAGGAATGAAGAAGCCGGATAGTCGAGAGCAATCGACCATCCGGCTTATGTATATCATACGCCTAAGGGCGCAAGCGCGTTATTTCTTCGCTACTTTCTTGCCATTGACAATGTAAATGCCGGCCGGCAACTGCTGCAATGAGCCTTGGCAGCGCACACCGTCGAGTCTGTAAATGCCGGATTTGCGCATCGGGCGTTCATTTTCAAGCGGACGAATGCCGAGGGGGAGACCTTCGAGGATGTTTGGTGCGAAGTCTTTCCACTGAGCAGCAGCCTCATATTTCTGCTTGCTGCCTTCGGGCACGTAGAGTTGGCAGAAGGTGTTCTTTGTATTATCTTTCGGAACATGGCGGAAGACGTCATCTCCCAGCATCACACGGTCGGGATCGGGCATCTGCGCAACAAGCGTCTTCAGCAAGAAGCAACCCTCAAAGGCTTTGGGGCCGATGCTCGTAACACCCGCAGGAAGGGTAATGGAACCCAAAGAAACGCAATATTCAAAGGCACTTCGGCCCACGCTTTTGAGCGATTGGGGGATGATGATCGAGGTCATGGCCTTACAGCTATTGAACACGTCGTCGCCAATGCGCTCTATGCCCTCCGGAATCTTAGCGGTAAGGAGTTCTTCTGAAGCAAAGAAAGCTCGATTGCCGATTCGCGTTACGCTGGCGGGTATAACCACCGTCTGCAATGCCTCTCCGTCGGCGAAAGCGTCTTCTTCGATGGTCGTGAGTCCGTCGGGAAGAATAACGTTCTTTAAGTTGATGGTGCTAACAAAAGCGCCGATACCGATCACTTTCACACCTTCAGGAACGAGAATGTCAGTTTCGTCTTTGCCGGCAGGATATTGGATGAGTCGAGTCTTGTCTTTCGAATATAATATGCCTTCATCGGAAGTGTAAGTGGAGTTCTTGTCATCGACAACAATGCCCATAAGCGATGAACAACCGGCCAAAGCTCCTTCACCGATGGACGTAACGCTCGCAGGAATGGAGATTTCTTCCAAACCTACACACTTGTAGAAGGCGTAATCGCCGATTCGCGTCACACTATTGGGAATCGTCACGTGCAATAATGCCTCGCAGTCGGAAAAAGCATCGTCGCCGATGGTGGTAACTGTGTTCGGAACAGTGAAATCTTCATCCTTACCGGCCGGATAACGGATCAATAGCGTCTCTTTTTTGTTGTATAAGACGCCGTCTAACGAAGAATAATTTGCATTATTCTCATCTACTTCTATTTCTTTCAGCTCAAAGCATTCTTGAAAGGCTCTGTCGCCGATTTTTTTCACCGTTGCCGGAATGGAAACCGAAGCTAACTTCTGGCAACTATAGAAAGCGTGATAGCCAATCTCAGTCAGCGTTTTGGGAAGTGAGATTTTTTCCATTTTCAAGCTGTAGGTAAAAGCGTTGTCACCAATCATAGTGACGCCCTCTCCTACTTCTGCCGTTTTAATCTCTCTGGCAAATGGGGCCCAAGGCTGTGCGTCTTCTTCATAATCGGGAATTGCTCCTTGGCCGGAGATGGTTAATTTTTTCGTTTCTTTATCGTATTGCCACTGCAGCGGACCTGCGTTTCCACTGTTTTGCGCTTGAATCCCCGCAGCCATCACGAAGAATAAAGCGAACAAGAGTTTCTGAGGGCCTCTACTAAGGGCGCCTTTCAATAGTTTGCTCTGTAAAAGAGTAATTGAGAAGATGTTCATAAGTATTTAATTTGTTGTTTGATATATAGGCATCATCTTACGATGATTTTGCTCGTTTTGACGCTCCCATTTGGGGCTTGCTCGCGGACAATGTAGATGCCTGCCGATAGATGATCGGCGCTGATTTGCCGGCCGTTTAAGTCGTAAAAAGTTTTTTGAGATACTGTCGACTTTTGATCTGTCGTAATCTCTCCGATCCCCGTCGAGATCTCGGACAAACGGTAAATTGTAGCGTTGTCGATAAAGCATTCGGCGATATTATTCTCATTGTAATAACCGATGAGTGCGACAATGGCTAAATTTTTCCGATTCCAAGAGGGGTTAAGATCAAAGCTGTAATGCCGTATGACGTTGCCTCCCGCCGGATCTATGGACTCGCCCCACGTTTCATTGACACTTCGTCCCACGTGCATGTGTTTATAGTGTTGCGCATCCGGGGCGCCGGCTTGCGGAGCTTCGATGCTGTCTTCCAATAAAAAGACGGTCAGGCGGTCGGGGGCCTTCTCGGAAGTCGGCAGTCGGAAGATTTCGACATCAAACTCAAGGCGGTCGCCATCAACGCGGACTTGCTTCACAGCCGGATAGTTGCTAGACGGAACTAACAGGCGCTTGCTGAGATATTTTTCAATATCGCTTAGTTCCGGAGTGTGAAGCGGCGTCGGCAATCCTTTGGTATCGGTCTTGAAAAATGGGAAGCGATCATACATAACGGCCGGCGCGTAAAGCCCGTCTTGATTGTAGAACCACGTATAAGCCTTATCAGCGTCTATCGTAAAGGCATCCGTCTGGAAACCTGCGTGGTGGCAGAGAACAACTGCGCGACCGCGAAATGCTTCCTTGCTTAATGCTTGCTTTAGATAACCTGAAACGCGCGGACAATTGCGACAATGTTGCGTCGTAAACTCTTCTATGGCGACGGATTTCAGAAAGGAAAATTTCGCCGCCGCACTATTGTTGGCTGCTATCGCATCTTTATTCCCGTCAGACAAGTCGCTGATCGATACGTCCCAATCGTGCTTGCCGGAAGCCGCATCGTGCGTCGCTGCAAACCCTATTTCAGCCTGCGCTACACCACCCTGCGAAATCGGCATTGCGAACCGGTGCTTAAAAATACGCCCCGTCTGCCGTTCTTTTACAGAAAGTTCGAAGCCTTGTACGCGTTTTGTACCCGGATTGCAAACGAATGCGCGGACAAAAACGCTATCTTTTGCCGGACAACCCTCAACTTGAGTTTCGAGAAGCCCGAGATCGTAAGCCGGAAGCGCATCCCCGTCGACGAGAGCCTCAACGCTCAAGACGCCCTCTGCGTGCTTATCCTCCCAAGCCGCATTCTCCGCCACTTTAATAAAGCAACTGTTCTCCAAGCGTCCGGGTATGATCGACACGGCATTTGTTTTGTCGCGATGCTGATAAGTATAACCGACATACAAATCCTCATTAGCTTGCAGCGTGTAGGGTTTTGTAAATGCTACGACGTTACGTCCTTGAATAATGGTTTGGCCTTCTTTTGACGTAATCTGCCCTTCGGCCAAATTTTCCCCGGTTAGTGACGAGCGAACCCAAACACGTAGCGTCTCCACATTCTTTCGTGTGGTGAATCCCACGGCTACGCCCGACAACGAAGCGCCTGCGTATCCCGAAAGCAAGCGCGCAGGAAGATAAATTGCGGCTTCTGCCTGCCCTCTTCCTTTTATTAAGAAGCCGGATTCTTTATTGATTAAACCACCGCTGTAACTTATTTTCGCGGTATGCTGTGCTGAGACGGCAAATCCCGACAAGCACAAAAAGAAAGTAAGAAAAAATTTATTCATCATTCGTATTTTCAATTATCAGATGAGGATATAAAAGAGCCGGCACCTGCTACGGCCCTAAAAAGTTCGGTTTTCAAATCGTAAACTATGAATTAGGGGCCACAAAGCAGCATTCGGCGTGTACTTATCCCAACTCCGGTATGCATTTTCTAACTTCTGTATGCACAGTTCCAAAAATTGACGTGCACTTTTCTTAACTCTGTGGCGAATTTACTGTTTCCCATTCAATCTGCAAAGATTTACAAGTATTTTTTTAAGGAATACCATCCTCAAATGTGCATTTTCCTCTTACCGCAGCGCGTTGCAAAGTCAGCCGAGCGCGGCTTTACCCGGTGTTGTTTGGAATGCGGATTCTCCTCACGCTTCCTCGGATAAGGCAGTCAAAGGATTCGCACAAAAAAGACTTCCCCCTTCTCTCTCGGATACGTCCGAGTGAGAAGGAGGAAGCCCATCGGTTATATTATATATTGTTGAGGCGAAAGCGAGTCGCTACTTTTTCGCCTTGTTTGTTGGAATCTTACACACCTGTTCTTCTGCTTCTTTCAAAAGTCCTATGGTAAATGAATCTCTCGTCTGTTGTGCTAATTCATCCAATGCCTTTGCACAAATTTCCCGTTCGTTTTGCGACAAGTTTTGCGCATTATCCTTGCAGAGCGACAATAAGCGGTTGGCCAATGTCGGGCGCAGATAGCCGTTGCTTTGGAATGCCCTGCGCAAGCCCTCAAAATTCGACAAGAAATCCTCGGCACTCATCGCCGCCGTCTCCGCTTCATCGTCGAAAGGGAAGTTTTTACTGAAAGAGACAACGCCGCCGCCGTTTCTTTTCTGCAACTTTTGCGCCAAATTGTTAATCTTATCGGCCAGCGCATTGATCTCTTTTTCGCGCCGCTTCCGCTCTGCAGGCGAGAGTTTCGATGCTTCATTCCCAAAGGCCGTAGTCAGCTCGCCCAATCTTGTGGATAAGCGCTCCAAAGTTTCCATAGCGCCTCGGTCAATGGCAAGTTCGCCCAGTTGCCTACCCCATTGTCTCCAGCCATCCACTTGTTCAGCCTCTTTCGCAGCGTCAGCTTCGGCGCGGCTGCGTTTTTCTTGTTCGAGCACATCCGGACGCATAGAATGTATGAAGCAAATACGCCCCTCGATCGTCCCGGTTTCCGGTCGTTTCGCCCATTCAATCGCGTAAGCATAGCGCAGTTTTGTATCAACATTGTCATCCTTGGTAAGGATCAGCACGTTATCTTGCAAACTATTGCCCAACGTAAAACTCCGCTCGTAGTCTTTTCCGTAATCGAAAAGATATCGTCCTGCACTCGAAAACGCAACGTTGCCCGGTATTACCGTAATACCACCGCCCTTGACCTTCACTTTCGGAATCTTAACAAAGATATCATTAGCGCCTGTAGTGGCTCTAAACTCGCCCTTTTTGGTTTTTACAGGTGTGCCGCTCGCATCCTTGCGAAAAGATTTCGTCGCCGTGTAGCGATCTTGCTCATAGGCTGTGTAAATATCGTCCAACCATTTCTGTTGTTTCCCTTTCAAGCTGAAAGCATAGATTTCCACGCCCCTATCGTCCGATCCGGCAGCCTCCATGCGGTAATCCACAATGCGCGGCGGCAGAGCCGACTTCTTTGCCGTCTTACCGGCATTCTCCTTCACCTTGCCGACAAAGTCGCGGAGTGCCTTATTGAAGCGTTGCTGCGCCTGTAGCGTCGCCGGCGTCAGGAGTGCAGCGACCAAGCAGGCCGACATAATTTTTGATCTCATAATCTTCATTGCCTTGTTATGTATAAATAATTAAGGAGTAATAGAATTGGCATCCGACGCATCCGCGGTTGTCGTCGAAGGTTTATCCTCCCAGTAAATAGCATCGTTGAGTGCAGAGACGGCCATCTTATTGGCGTTCTCTTCCTTGGCCCAGGCTCTCACTTGTTCCAACTGATCTTTCGCCTCATAATCGAGGAGCGCCAACGCGTTTTGCATCGCGATGACTTTCAGCTGCATATCCACTTGTCGCTCTTGATCTGCCTGCTCATCGTTGTCCGCGTCGTGTCGCGCAACTTTGATTTTCGGTCGCGACCGCAACGGCTCACTTTTCGCCGGCTCAACTTCCGGCGCCTCCTGTGCAGAGATAGCGGGGCGAGCGGCAGCAATCGGAGCAGCGGGCATCGGAAGTCGGTCCACTTCGCTTGAAGGCGACAAGAGGAAAGCCAAGCCTACTGCAGCGGCAGCCGCACCACTCAAGCCTAACGACAAGAAACGCGTCCGTCGACCTTGCTTTTTCGGTGCAGCAAGGGGCACCGGTGCTTCGCTTTGTTGCGGCATGCCCGCATCAAAATAAGCAAACATCTCCCGATAGTCGGCCCATTTTTCGGGCACATTCGGCTGCCGGAAGAAAGCGCCCAACTGCTGCTCCTCTTCGCGCGATGTTTCGCCCGCCATAAAGCGCGCCAGCAAGCGCTCAACGTCGACTTCCGACGGAACAGTGGGTGAATATGTGGCTACTATATGCTTCATTTTTCTGCTGCGTTTCTTTTTCTGATTTCGTTAAGCAAGCGCTGCCGCGCACGCGCTAAAAGTGTGGCGACGGAGCGCGCTTCAATCCCTAAGAGGCGGGCTATTTCTTCCTTCGAGCGCCCTTCTACTTGACGCAAATGTAAGACTTGATACTCCGTAGAGGGCAAAGTTTTGAGCTTTTGTGCCAACCAGCGCTCGTTATCCTCTTCTTCCAAGCGGGCATCGGCTGCAATCAGCGTCGATGGAAACTCTCCGGTGAGCGCCTCGCCCTCTTCCGTGCGCCGCCGAAAGCGATCTATGCAAAGTCTGCGCGCCACGACGCCGGCCAAGGCCACCATACTTTTGAAGCGCTCCAAATCTTCGCGCATCGACCATAGGCGTATCAACGTCTCTTGTGCAATATCTTCGGCCGAATGCGGATCTACGCCCATCGCACGACTGGCGCTCAGTGCGCTCCGGCGTGCCGCTGTGGCGTGAGTTTCAAAAGTGGCTTGATCCATATCGGTCTTGTTGCTTGTTGTGCGCATTTCGCCGTCTCGTTGGCTGATGTCTCGCCGCCGGCGGCTGAGTTCGGCGCGTCGTGATCGACGATTCGTGCGCCTTGCGTCGGCTGTTGGTTTGCGCCTTTACTGATTAAACGTAAGTCAATGGCTTTCGTCAACGAATTTAACAAAGTTTTTAATTCTAACCCTTCATCTACGCTTTGGGGCACCCTGATTTTTAATGCTGCCGAGCGATTTTTCCCCGCTCAAGGCAAGCAAGGACGGCGCCTCGCGTGCGGTTTCAAGGCGCTGATGGCTCACATTACGCCGCCTCGAGTTGATCGAAGCAACAAGAAGGGCCGAACTTTTGAGTGTACGCTCACGATAAAAAAGGTCTGCGCTCGTGAGAACAAAGGTGTGCGCTCACGATAAAAAGGGTCTACGCTCACGAGCGTACAACTTCTGCGCCAAACTTCAGCGTGGTAAAACCTATAGCGTGCCGGTTTTTATCGGGACTTTCCCGTGCTACTTTTGCGAGAGAAGACTAAAAAACAAGGACGACCGCTGAGGCTGCTTCGGACGGCGGCACCCCGCCCTCGGACGGCCGCATCTTTTTCCCGCAGGGCAGTATTCACGCACCAAGTTGCAGCAAATGCGCCAACCGCTCGGTAAGGCAAGAGGGAGCCGCAAGCCTACCCATCGGCCCCTTGGTCGGCCCAAGCCTAAACAATAACCCCCTCCGCCAAAACTTGGCGAAGGGGGCAGCAGCCTATGGCTTTCTCATTCACATTTTATACTCATTAAAAGTCAAAATTGCCGGTCGGGATGGCAGGCGGCGTCGTGCGGCGCGGCTCTTCCGACTGCGGCGCATTGCCTTCTTGGCGACCTCTACCCTCTTCGCGGCGTGGGCGATCGTTGCGGCGTTCGCCACCTTCGCGACGCGGACGGCGCTGCGGGCGCTCTTCCCAGCCCTCAGGTTTGGGCTCGAGTACGCGGTGAGAGAGGCGGAACTTGCCGGTCTTATCGTCGATCTCCAAAAGTTTTACAGACGTGTGATCTCCCTCGTGCAAGCCGGCTTCTTCTACGCTCTCCAAGCGCTTCCAAGCGATCTCGCTGATGTGGAGCAAGCCTTCCTTGCCCGGCATAAACTCTACGAAGCAGCCGTAAGGCATAATGCTAACGATTTTTGCATCGTAAATCTCGCCTACTTCAGGCACGGCAACGATGGCGCGGATCTTCGCAACAGCAGCATCAATGCTTTCTTTGCACGGAGCGCTTACTTGGATCTTGCCTACGCCGTCTTCTTCTTCGATAGTAATCGTAGAGCCGGTTTCTTCTTGCATGCCTTGGATGATTTTTCCGCCCGGGCCGATAACGGCGCCGATAAACTCTTTCGGAATCTCAAAGGCAACGATGCGGGGCACGTGGGGCTTGAAGTCGGGACGCGGCTCAGCCAGCGTTTCGGTGAGCTTTCCGAGGATGTGTTCGCGACCTGCCTTAGCCTGCATCAAGGCTTTTTCCAAGATTTCATAGGAAAGACCATCGCACTTGATGTCCATTTGCGTTGCCGTCAAACCGTTGATGGTGCCGGTCGTCTTGAAGTCCATATCACCCAAGTGGTCCTCATCGCCAAGTATGTCGGAGAGGATCGCATACTTCTCTTCGCCGGGATTTTTGATTAAGCCCATGGCGATACCGCTGACCGGACGGTTCATCGGAACGCCGGCATCGAGGAGCGAAAGCGTACCTGCGCAAACGGTAGCCATAGATGAGGAACCGTTTGATTCGAGGATATCGCTCACAATGCGAACGGTATAGGGGAAATCTGCGGGAATCTGATTCTTTAATGCGCGCCAAGCCAAGTGGCCGTGGCCGATCTCGCGGCGACCTACGCCGCGCTGCGCTTTCGCCTCACCCGTAGAGAAGGGCGGGAAGTTGTAGTGGAGCAGGAAACGCTGATAGCTCTTGTCCAATACGTCGTCGATCATCTTTTCGTCAAGACGTGTGCCGAGCGTAGTCGTAGCCAAGGCTTGCGTTTCGCCACGCGTGAAGATGGCAGAGCCGTGTGGCATCGGCAGCGGGCCGGCTTCGCACCAGATGGGGCGGATCTCCGTCGTCTGGCGACCATCTAAGCGCTTGCTTTCATCGAGAATGCAGCGGCGCATTGCGTCACGCTCTACGTCATTATAGTAACGGTCGATCAGCGCATTCTTCTCTTCGAGTTCGTCTGCGGGCAAAACGGCATGGGCCGCAACATAGCGCTCCTTGAAGTCTTCACGAATTTTCGTAAAACTCTCTTCGCGCTGATGTTTATCGGGATTGCCGGCTGCCGCAATGGCATAAACCGGTTGATAACATTCATCTGTTACTTGCTTGCGCAAGTCTTCATCGTTAACTTCGTGGTCGTATTCGCGCTTAACGTCAGTGCCGAGTTCTTTCATCAGCTCCTTCTGCAAACGACACATAGGCTTGATGGCCTCGTGAGCCGCCTTGAGCGCTTCGAGCAAAGCTGATTCGGGCACTTCGTCCATCTCGCCCTCGACCATCATAATGTTCTCTTCCGTTGCACCCACCATAATATCCATATCGGCCTGCTTGAGTTGCTCGAAAGTAGGATCGATCACGTAAGCACCATTGACGCGGGCTACGCGAACCTCAGATATCGGACCATCAAACGGGATATCGGAAGCTGCCAATGCGGCTGAAGCGGCAAAACCGGCTAATGCGTCGGGCATATCCTTGCCATCAGCTGAAAACAGCGTGATGTTCACATAAACTTCTGCGTGATAATTGCTCGGGAAGAGGGGACGTAGTGCGCGATCGACCAAACGGGAAGTTAAAATCTCGTAGTCGGAAGCGCGGCCTTCGCGCTTCGTAAAACCGCCGGGAAAACGGCCTGCTGCGGAATACTTCTCTTTATAATCACATTGTAAGGGCATAAAATCTGTGCCCGGGACGGCGTCTTTTGCAGCTACAACCGTGGCCAATAACATTGTGTTGTTAAGGCGCAACATTATAGCGCCATCAGCCTGTTTGGCCAGTTTGCCGGTCTCTATGCTGATGGTGCGGCCATCAGGCAAAGCGACGGTTTTCGTAATCACATTCATCTTAGCTTGTCTGAAATATTTGTTGTTTCGTCAATATAAAATCGCACAAAGATAGATAAACTTTTTAAGTTAGTAGGCAGGGGAATAGTTTTATTTATCTGATTTCCCGCAAAATAATGTTTGCCGCAAGGGTTGCGGGGTCACTTCTTGCCGGGCTTCGGCTTGCTTTTGCCGATTTTGAGCACCACGAAAAGGGCGCACAAGGCCTTCTGCATATGCTGCATTAAGGCATTTTTTTGCAGCCAATCGATGGCGGCCGGCCGCTGTTTGATAAACACTTGCCGGCAACAGACGGGACGCTCGAAAGCAGCCTTTCAAGCAAGGCGAAATAAAACGTAAGGCCTCCGAGCGCAAGCGTTGCGACAGCGAAGGCCTTTGTTAAGCGAAGAATAACGCGACAGAGCGCAACTTATTCCGACTTTTCGGGTGCGGCGGGTAGACCGGCGGAAAGCAAACTACGATAGCGCGCATCGTTGGTCAGAATCTTCAAGCCCTCGTTCAGGTCTTTATCGTCGCGAAGACTATAGTCAGCCAAGCCCTTTTGATCATAATAGCACGTAATCAGTTGGCCCTCGACTAAGCGTTTGATCGGCTTGCGCCAATAGTCGAAATCGTAGTCTTCATTGTGGACTAATTTCTTCTCCAAAGCCGCAAATTCGTCTGTCGTCATTGCCTCGTAGCCCTCGGCAGCCGCAATCTTGCGGAGAACCTCAAGCGCTTTTTTACTTTGCGTGTCGTAAGTAAATTTGGCGGCCTTCAAAAATTGGATAAATGTCGTATACTCGGAATCACTCAAACTGAATTTGTCGGGCGAAGCGATGGAAGCGTGATGATTACGATAGTCGGCACAATAATCCATCAGCGCATTGCTCGAAGCCAAGTAGGCCAACAAATTCGGCAAACTGTCAGTCGGCACGCTCACATCGGGCGTGATGCCGCCACTGTCGCGAACGGGGCGCCCGCCGGCCGTATGAAAAACTTTCGCCAAGCTATCCGGCAAATGCTGCGGCGCACCATCTTTATAAACGTAAGCCTGTACGCATCGTCCGCTTGGGATATAATATTTCGCAGACGTCAGTTTCAGCACACCGCGATAGGGTAAGGAGCGCGGCTGCTGCACGAGTCCTTTACCATAAGAGCGCTGGCCGACGATAACGGCGCGATCGTAATCCTGCAAAGCGCCGGCCGTGATTTCCGCAGCCGAAGCCGTCGCGTAATTGGTCAGGACGACGATGGGCATCTTCGTATCCAAGGGTTCGGCACTCGTCTTATAGGTTACGTTGTTTTCTTTTATCTTTCCTTTTATGCTGACTACTTCCTTGCCGCGCGGGATAAAAAGCGCCACGACCTTGGCGGCCTGATCCACGAGTCCGCCGGGGTTATTGCGCAAGTCGAGCAGCAAGCGCTTAGCGCCCTGTTGCTTCAGTTCGGCCACGGCCTTTTGCATATCACGCCCCGTATCTTCCGTATATTGATTGAGCAAAATATAGCCAATACTGTCTTGCAAGATCCGCGTCGTTGTAATGCTGGGCAGCACGATGTTGTGGCGCGTTATTTTGAACGTCAATGGTTTGCTCACGCCATAGCGTTTCACTTTCAAGGTAAAGCTTGTGCCCGGCTCGCCGCGCAGCGAAGCGCTCACACGGTTGCTATACGCCTGCTCGCTTTCCGCGTCTGTGGCCGCCTCGCCGTAATCTTTTCCGTTTTGCTCCAAGAGAATATCTCCGGCGCGTAATCCGGCTTCGGCAGCAGGCTGTCCGGCATAAGGACGATTGATGACGCAGCGATGAAGATCGCGGCGAAAACTAATAACCGCGCCAACGCCGGCATATTTGCCCGTAGTCATTTGCTGCAAATCTTGCGCTTCGCTCTCCGGATAGTACTGCGTGTAGGGGTCAAGCCCGTCCAGCATATAATCTATCGCGCCCCGCACCACCTTGGGCGCGTTCAGCGTGTCGACGTAATAAAGATCGAGCAACTTATACAACACATTAAACGTCTCCAACTGCTTGGCTACTTCTGCGTTGTGTGTCTGTGCGTGCAAACTCCCCACTGCGAGCAGGGACGAGAGCAAAACAATAGCAATCTTTCTCATAATTCACTCCATATATCAGGCAACCGGCCGAGCGGCGTTTATCTCCGTCCGGATAGCGTCCCACGTTTCTTCCGGCAAATGCGTACCGGCCACTTCTATTACATAGGCTGCGAGGACCGTTCCTTTGTAAACGCACTCGGCTAAATCGCAACCTTTCGAGAGACCATACAGAAAACCGGCCGCAAAGAAGTCGCCGGCGCCCGTCGTGTCCAAAACTTGCTTCACGGGGCGCGCAGCTACGTTTACTACTTCCGCGCCGCGCTTAGCCCTTGCGCCCGATCCACCGGTCTTAACGACGACTGTACGACAGATCTCGCCCAATTTCAGCAAAGCCGCTTCAGGATCGCCCTCGCCGGTAAAGGCTTCGGCCTCCTGCTGATTGGCAAAAAGGATATCAACGTTGGGCAAAAGCTCTGTAAAGAACGCTATTTCACCCGCCACAATATTATAAGAAGCCAAATCAAGGCAAATGGGAGTCCCTTTCGCTTTAGCCACGGCCACAATGCGGCGCAACAAATCATGATTCTGCACCAAATAGCCCTCGATGTAGACGTAATCATACGCATCGAGCAAGGCTTCGTGGATCTCTTCGGCGCACATTTCTTCGGCAGCGCCAAGATACGTGCCAAACGTGCGCTGTCCGTCGGGCGAAATAAAAGTAGAGGCAACACCCGTGGCCTTTTCGCTGCGCAGCAGCATTGGCCGGATGCTGTGCCGGCGGCAAGTAGCTTCAAAGAAGCGTCCGTTATCGTCATCTCCAACCTTACCCACGACACCGGGCTGCATACCTAAGTGACCGAGCGCCAAAATCGTGTTGCAGGCCGACCCACCAGTAGCCCGCGTTGTCTCCATTTTTGCCAGTTGATCACTGATATACCGATAACGTTCAGCGTCGATCAGCTGCATAGATCCCTTCGGCAACTGTAGGGCTTCCAATATCGTATCATCCTCGACTCTTGCAAGCGCATCGACCAGCGCATTACCAAAGCCTAAAACTCTCTTCATCTGATTTTTTTCTGTAATTTTCCTGCAAAGGTATTGCTAATTTGGAAAATACCTATTACTTTTGCAGCCGAATTGATAAAAACTGCTTCAGTAGCTCAGTTGGTTAGAGCACCTGACTGTTAATCAGGGGGTCGTTGGTTCAAGCCCATCCTGAAGCGCACAAAGAAAGAGAACGGATCGCCCGCTTCTCTTTCTTTTTTTATATCCTCTTACGTTGTTCATCAAAAGTTGGCCGGCCGCGCTCTCTGACGCAACGTCGGCCTTGCTCATCGGCATCGGCGTTGAGGCCGCCTCGTCTGCGCCGCGCAATCGATTTATGCATCTCCGACCAAGCGGCCCATTTTTTCGCTTCAGCCAATGAAGCAGTTCGCCGCCGCTCGTTTTGCGACGCGCGTAGTCTTTGTATAAAAATATTGCGCCCTGCCCCACGATCGTTTGCTCGAGCCAAACGATGGTTTCTCCCCGCCAAACGATAATTTGCTCCCACCAAACGATAGTTTGCTCGGACCAAACAAAAATAAAGATCGGCGAGGCCTCACAAAACTCTGAAGAAATGTCCCGAAAACGCGATGAAATGGGCGAAAAATGACAATTTAAGCCTCAAAATTTTCCACAAAAATCCCCTAAAAATCCAAACTTACGCACCGCATTTTCGACCATCGCTGCCCGCCGTCAAGCCTGTTTCATTAAAAAAGGCCGCACTGCGATGCCAACTTTTTGCCGCGAATCCACTTATTTTAGAGCCCAAGCGGCGGGCTTTCAATATTTTCTTCCTACTTTTGCGAGTTGTTCATCGAAAATAATATTCAATATAATAGTTTCTTTCACTATGAAGCAATACAAGCTGATCAACAACCTCGTAGGTTGGATTGCATTCGCCATTGCTGCCGTCACCTATTGTCTTACAGTAGAGCCGTCGGCGAGCTTTTGGGATTGCCCCGAGTTTATCTCCACCGCTTCTAAACTCGACGTAGGACATCCGCCCGGCGCACCTTTCTTTATGCTGACGGGTAGCGTCTTTTCGCGCTTCGCAAGCGACCCGACGCAGGTAGCTTTTATGATTAACATTATGAGCGCCCTGCTTTCGGCCGTCACGATCTTGTTCCTCTTTTGGACGGTCACGCACTTGACGCGGCAAATCCTCTGCAAGGACGGCGTCGTGCAAACTTGGGCGCAGCTCATCGTCGTAATGGCCGCCGGACTTACGGGCGCCTTGGCTTATGCTTGGAGCGATACGTTCTGGTTCTCTGCTGCCGAGGCCGAAGTTTACGCCTATTCATCGGCGTTTACGGCAATTGTTTTCTGGTTAATCTTGAAATGGGAAGACCACGCCGATGAGCCGCACAGCGACCGTTGGTTAGTCTTGATTTTCTATTTGACGGGCTTGAGCATCGGCGTACACTTGCTCAACCTGCTCTGCTTGCCAGCCATCGCACTTGTATATTACTTCAAACGCAATCCGAACGCGCAGGCCAAAGGCAGTATGTTGGCTGTCTTGATCGGCTTCGTGCTGGTCGGAACCGTGCTCTACGGACTCGTTCCGGGCATTGTAAAAGTTGGCGGCTGGTTCGAACTCATCTTTGTCAACTGGCTCGGCTTCGGCTTCAACGTAGGTGTGGCTTTCTATCTCCTACTTTTGATCGCCGTAGTCTTGACGGCAATTTGGAGTACTACGCAGCACAACCGCGCACGCACAAACATTCTTTATCTCATCTCCGTCGGACTGCTCGGCATTCCTTTCTTCGGCGACGGGATAAAGTCCTTCCTCATCGCGCTGATTGTCTTCGGCGTTTTGGGTTACTTCCTCTACACCAAAAACAAAGACGGCAACTTCCGTCTGCGCAAACGCTTCCTCAATACCTCTCTCCTCTGCATGCTGATGCTGATGATTGGCTATTCTTCTTACGCCGTTATCGTCATCCGCTCCGTAGCTAATCCGCCGATGGACCAAAATTCACCGGAGGATATCTTTACCTTGGGCAGCTATCTCAGTCGCGACCAATATGGACAAAGGCCCTTGTTCAAGGGAGAAGCCTTTACGTCATACGATCAAGCGGTCTACGCGCAAGCAATCACGATCGACGAAAGCAACGTTTGGCAGCCAAAAACCAAGGAACAACCCAATGCGCCCGACGAATACGAATCGGTCGTGGCATCTCAAAAATTGGTTTACCCATCAGGCCTCACGATGTTCTTCCCGCGCATTTGGGATTACCATCATGCCCAAGCTTATCAAGATTGGATGGGCGGCGATATCGCCATGCGCGATGTTACGTTCACCACACCAAGCGGGCAGGAATTTCCGGGGCAAATGCCGACGCAGTGGAGCAACTTCCGTTTCTTCACGTCCTATCAGCTTAACTTCATGTATTGGCGTTATTTCTTGTGGAACTTTGCCGGCCGTCAGAACGGCGTGCAGAGCTTCGGTCAGAAAGAATATGGCAACTACCTTACCGGACTTCCCGTCATCGACAACTTCCTTTATGGCGACCAAAGCAAACTGCCCGACGTCTTGAAAGAGGATAAATCGCACAATGTCTTCTACTGCCTCCCCTTGCTCCTGGGTCTCTTGGGCCTCTTCTGGCAATTGTTCCGCGGCGAAAAGGGTGTGCGCCAGTTCTGGGTGGTTTTCTTCCTCTTCTTTATGACCGGCTTGGCTATTATCTTATACTTGAATCAGACGCCTCAGCAGCCACGTGAGCGCGACTACGCTTATGCCGGCTCCTTCTACGCTTTCGCCATCTGGATCGGCCTTGGCGTAGCTGCCATCTACGATTGGATCAAGCGCTTCTGGGTTAAGCAGCAAGAAAATAAAGCTATGCCGGCAGCGATCTTTGCTTCCGTGCTCGGCATCATCGTACCGCTGCAGATGGTGAGCCAAACGTGGGACGACCACGATCGTTCCGGCCGCTATCTCTGCCACGATTCGGGCTTAAACTATCTGAACACGATGCCCGAGAAGCTGCTCGACGGCACACCGGCTCACCCTATTTTCTTCTGCAACGGCGACAACGACACCTTCCCGCTTTGGTACAACCAAGAAACGGAGGGCAACCGCACCGACGCTCGCGTCTGCAACTTAGAATATCTGCAAACGGCGTGGTACACGGACCAAATGCGTCGACCGGCTTACGATTCTCCCTCACTGCCGATCAATTGGCTGCCTTATCAATATGCGGACAACGGCAAGCATACTTACTTCCCGATTCATCCGGAGGGCAAAGCCGAACTCGATGCCTTTAAGCGGGCGCACCCCAACGGGCCGGATCCTTACGATCTCCGTTATATTATGGACAACTACGTGAAGACGAAGGGCTATTTCCCGACCGACTCCGTCATTGTCCACGTCAATAAGCAGAATATCATCAATCAAGGTATGGCACTCCCGCAAGGCAAGGAAGCCATCCCTGATCACATCAACCTATCCTTGGCTTGGGCCATGCGCAACGGCCAAGGCGGTCTCTATCGCAAAGATGTGATGATCTATGAAATGCTTGCGCGCAACGACTGGAAGCGCCCGATGTACATGAGTGTGACGCTGGGCACGAACAACTTTGCAGGTCTCCAAGACTACTTTATTTTAGAGGGCCTTGCTTACCGCATCACGCCGTTCAAACGCGAATTGGGCACGATCGACACCAATTTGATGTACAACAACCTGATGAAGCGCTTCCGCTACGGCAACCTCAACAAGCCCGGCATCTATCTTGACACCACCAATATGAAGATGGCGCAGACGCACCGTAACATGTTTACGATGTTAGCTCAACGTCTTTTGATGGAAGGTCAAACCGCAAAGGCACGAGAAGTGCTCGCCATGTCCGAAAAGATGCTGCCTGCGAGCAACATCCCCTACGAAGAAAACGACTATCAGTTGGCACAAATCTGGCTGCAAGCGGGCAACGCGAAGAAAGCCGGAGAAATAGCTACGGCCGTCGCAAAATACAACGCGCAGTATTTAGACTGGCTCAACTCGCTCTCTTACAGCGACCTCACGAGCTATGCTTCGTCTTGCGCACGTGCGCTCCGCAACCTCTACAGTGCGATTAGCGTACTCGATGCTGCGAAAGTGCCGCAAGCCCGGCTCTATGCCGCTCGCTTAAAGCAGTTGACCGGCACACAAGCCGGCAATATCGGCGCACAAGCCTTGGAACAAATGATGCAACAACCCCAAGCGCCTGAGGCCGACGATTCAGAAGAATAATACAATGTCTGATAAAGTGAGGATGCAAGCAAAGGTTTCAAAACAGCCCTCCTGTCTTGCGTCCTCACTTTTCCTTTTTATAGCGTCGGCATCCACCTGCCACGCACCAACCAACCATTAACTCGGCAAAGCTCCTCGCGCCCGACGCCCCGCGCCCCCGACGCCGAAAGCAGCGCCGCTATTTTTTCGATCATAGTCTATGCTCATAGAGCAACCCTCCCTTTTCCTACGCTGGCTTTACCCATTGGCTTATTGGCGAATGGCCCACAACGACCACGCCGTCTATCTCACCTTCGACGACGGACCGATTCCGGAAGTCACCCCTTGGGTTCTCGACGTCTTAGATCATTATCAAGTGAAGGCCACCTTTTTTATGGTGGGCGACAACGTGCGAAAGAATCCCGAAACCTTTGAACAGGTAAAAGCAGCCGGCCATCGCTTGGGCAATCATACTTTTAACCACATCGGCGGCTTGCGCCATAGCGTCCACAAGTATATGCTCAACGTCGAAAAGGCCAACGCTTATATCCGCACAGACCTCTTCCGCCCGCCCCACGGCTGGATGAAATGGGGCCAATACATAGGTGTGCTCCAGCACCACTATAAAGTAATCATGTGGGACTTGGTCACGCGCGACTATTCCACACGCCTCAACGGCCGCGACGTCTTGCGCAACGTCCAACGCTATACGCGCAACGGGAGCATCATAACCTTTCACGACTCACTCAAGAGTCAGGACAAACTCCTCTATGCTTTGCCCCGCTCCATCGAATGGTTGCAACAGCAAGGCTATGCCTTTAAGGTTTTCGACTAACTTTTTCTCCTCGAAAACCGCCACCGCTGCGCCAACCTACGCACATCATCACGCGTAGCCGCATATAATAGTGGTCGCACTCTTACCTCGCGCGAAGCAATGCTCGCAAATAGCACCTTAATCATCAGTACCGGCACGCGCTCCTCCCACTAACACCCTATTAAATTTGACTCATTATATATTGGAACCAAATTTAATACCCCGCCAACCCACTTCTGCGACGGCCTATTTCACTGAATACACGCCAAATAACCAATTTGCAACGCTTCCGACGTTCGCCTCGCAACGCACCTACCACAAATCAACCATCTAAACCTAATATGAAATGCCCTAATACCCAAATGCGAACCCTGCCCCCTCGTTTCCGCTACCGCTCATCCGCAAATAACTCCACAAAACTCCACACCTTGCATACGCTTACTCCCAAACGTCAACCCCGCCATCCCATTTCCACAACCACACGTCCACAAATAACCCCATCGGGGTTAGTCCTTTGGCAGGGCAGGGTTAAGGTGCGAAGCGGCTTAACCCTGCCTAACGCGTCTCCGCATTGACAACCCCTTAGGGTTGGTCTTTCAAAAACATCCGATTACCGACACTCGTTATCTTCAACTCATTAAGTGATCAACCGAAGCGCTATTTATAACGCCAATCGTATTAACGTTAACACGCACATCCCATCCCCAACCAATCCCGCCGCAAATAACCCCATCGGGGTTAGTCCTTTGGCAGGGCAGGGTTAAAGGGCGCAGCGCTTTAACCCTGTCTAACGCACACCGACATTGACAACCCCTTAGGGTTGGTCTTTCAAAAAACATCAGCAATCCAAACGCAATGCATAAATCATTACCCTCCCATCACTTCAACAACGACTCACGTCGTTAGTGGCCGGGTTGCCGCTTCGCTCCTCAACCCTGCCACGGTGAAAGACCAACCCCTGATGGG
>ERZ772807.81-NODE-81-length-61480-cov-7.644265_pt1 | contig 61480 bp, 53 predicted proteins | sample MGYA00511472_ERZ772807 | MGnify/ENA primary metagenome ERZ772807 (study PRJEB29015, sample SAMEA2737947) | human oral metagenome | biome: human oral; feature: human-associated habitat; material: dental | place: China | collected 2039 ... | reverse complement strand
AGCATCGCTCGCGGGTGAGCAAGGCTGCGGGTTGGATCGCTCCCGTCCTGACCCAGGGAGGGCGGATCACCGGCGTCTGGGAAATGGATGACGGGGATCTTGTCGTCACCCCGTTTCCAGGCGAGCAGGCGCCGTCGTCCAAGGCGCTGGAGGATGCAGCTGCGCGGCTCGCAGCGGTGCATGGTTTGGCGAAAGTGACACCGCGAGTGGGATGACCTTGACGTCGTCGGATCCGCCGACGAGTTTCCCACCGCGGACGCCAACAACGGCCCCGACATCGAAAGCGGCTGCAGATGCCGACGATCCCCGCCAAACCGCTTTCCCCGGAAGACGGATGCCATGCCGCTCGCCGTAACGGAACACCATGCCGTTCGCCACGACGGAACGCCATGCCGCTCGCCGCGGCAGAACGCCACAGGCCGCATCTGCCGGAAAGCAGCCGCTAGATCACTTCCCGCAAAGCGTCTTGTCCAGCGCTGAGACACTCCGCGCATCCTTTCCAGCCGTCATCGTCTCCGCCTCTTTCGCGTTCACAGCGGGCTCGGCCGTCACGACGATCGTAGCGGCAGTCCCGTCGGGGCCCACAGCACTGAGGCTATGATAGCCGGGGTTGTTGCCGCTGTGGCCCCAGACGACGCCGCAGCTGGACTTGTGCGCGATGAGGCCCAGCCCGTATTCACCGCCCATCTCTGGCGCTGGAACGCTTTTCTTCATCTCGGCGATGCTCGCCTGGCTCAGCAGCGATCCGTCGAAGACCGACTGCATGAACTTGTTGAGTTCGCTGGGCGTGGAGATCATCGAACCGGCGGCCCCTTCCCACGAAGGATCGGCCTCGGTGATGTCTTCGAGTTTGCCGGGCTTGCCGTCACGCGTGTGGTACCCGTGCGGGTGCTTGCCGCGAATGGTCTTCTCGCCTGGGCCAGGCATATAGGTGTGCTTGAGCCCCAAGGGTTTGACGATCTTCGTCTCGATCTGCTCGGCGATCGGACGCTTGGCGACGCGCTCGGCCAGCAACCCCAGAACGACGTAGTTGGCGTTGTTGTACTGGAACTTCGCCCCCGGCGCGAACTGCGCCAGCCGGCTCAGGACACCGTCGAGAACGTCCCTCGGCGAAACGTAATCGTTGCGAATCGCGAAGTAATCCAACTGGCCGTCCCCAAACTCTGGCAGGCCGGATGTGTGCTGGAGGAGTTGGCGCACAGTGATCTTTTTGCCGTCGACGCCTTGGCCCTTGACTATGCCTGGCAGGTAGGTCTCGATCGGCTCGTCGAGCTTGACCTTGCCTTCTTCGACCATTTTCATAATGAGGACCGCTACGAACGTCTTCGTATTCGACGCAATCCGCACTTCCCCGTCGAGCGGAGGCGCTTCGCCGGTCGCCAGGTTGCCCTTGCCCGCTGTGGCGCCAACCGCATTGCCGTCCTTGTCGGTCTTGGCAGCCAACGCACCCGGGTAACCGTTATCGACCAGGGTTTGAATGGTCGCCTTCAAATCCCGCTTCTGGGCCGCCTTCAACTTGCCGGTTTGCCTTGAAGAAGACGCCTGCTTCGAAGGACTTGCATACTTCGAGGCGGTCACCTGCTGTGAGGATGCCCCCGACGCCGATGTCAGCGAAGCCGACGCCGTCGTCGACACGGACGCCATCGCCGATCTCGCCGCCTCGTCCGCCTGCGCCGAAGCGGCCGAGCCCCACGCTGCAACGCTGAGCCCAATCAGCCCCGCAAGCGAAGCCGCCACGGACCGCGCCGAAGGCGGACAAGACGACGCAGCCCCAGACCCCCGCCCACGGAGGGCCCGAGAAAGGAAAGCAGAACCAGACGCGCCCGAACCAGACGCATCCGAACCAGACGCATCCGAACCAGGGGCCGTTCGCTCGGCGGCTCCCGATGTTTTTCCAGACTGGATCCCGTCGCCCACAGCCTCGCAAAACTCGCCGCGACGGAACCATTTCATTGTTGTTTTCTTTGAGTTGCTCATGCCACCAGTCTCGCGACAACGACGGCGCGCAAACATCCCGCTGCCAGGACAATACGCGCGTCGCACCGTCCCGAAACCAGCGGTGAAGCCACCCCGACATCGACTTTGAAGCCACCCAGACGCATCGGAATATTCTTGCGGCATGCAGCCGACAAAGCCTGCCCCGGCATCGGCTCCCTGTACAGAGGCCCGCCTCCGCCATCGGCACTCGAGACCCAATCGCCTTTCACGGCAGGTCGAACGGGGCGCCGGTCCGGAGCTGCCGCATGCCTCAACGTGCAGGGCTCGGTCGCTTGCCTCAACGTTCAGGGCTCCGATCGCTTTTGCGACCGGAGCCCCGCACGCCCTGTCTATTGAGTGAGATTTTCTACGTCCTTGTCGCACGCGCCGCTGACAGACGCGCCAAATGGACCAAGCGAGACTGCCCTCCCGCGGAAAGCCGACGCCGCACCGTTTGCTGCAGCTTGACGGCGTCGGACGCCTTCGGCAGAAAGCAGCAGCCGCGTCACTTCCCGCAGAGCGCCTTGTCCAGCGCCTGGAGGCCCAGCCGTTTTCCCCCGGCCTCCTCGGCAGCCGTGTCTTTGGCGTTCGTAGCCGGGATTGCAGTCGTGGCGATAACGGCTGCGGCTCCGTCGGGCCCTACCGCATTGTCCGTCTGGGAACCGGGAATGGTTCCGCCGTGCCCCCAGGCCACACCGCAGCTAAGCTTGTGCCCGATAAGGCCCAAACCATACACGTCGCCTTCGTCGTCCATGGGAACCGACTTCTTCATTTCAGCAATGCTCGCCTGATTGAGCAGCGAACCGTCGAAGATCGACTGCATAAACTTGTTCAGCTCACTCGGCGTGGAGATCATCGAACCGGCGGCCCAGGCCCATGACGGATCGGCCTCGGTGATGTCTTCGAGTTTGCCGGGCTTGTTGTCACGCGTGTGGTACCCGTGCGGGTGCTTGCCGCGAAAGGCTTTCTCGCCCGGGCCCGGCATGTAGGTGTGCTTGAGCCCGAGGGGCTTGATGATCTTCGCCTCGATCTGCTCGGCGACCGGCCGCTTGCCCACGCGCTCGGCCAACAGCCCCAACACGATGTAATTCGTGTTCGTGTAAGTGAACTTTGCCCCCGGAGCAAACTGCGCCGGCCTGGTCAGAGCCATATCGAGGACGTCCCTGGGCGAAAGGTAGTCGTTGCGCATGGCGAAAAAGTCCGGCATACCGAGCATGATCTCCGGCAACCCCGACGTGTGCTGGAGCAGCTGGCGCACCGTGATCTTCTTGCCGTCCACGCCCTGACCCTTGATCAGGCCAGGCAGATACGTCTCGATCGGCTCATCAAGCTTGACCTTGCCTTCTTCGACCATCTTCATGATAAGGACAGCCACAAAGGTCTTCGTATTCGACCCAATCCGCACCTCTCCGTCAAGCGGAGGCGCCTCACCGGTAGAGAGGTTGCCCTTTCCAGCCGTCGCGCCAATAGTATTGCCGTCCTTGTCGGTCTTGGCAGCCAACGCACCCGGGTAACCGGCATCGACCAGTTCCTGAATGGTCGCCTTCAAATCCCGCTTCTGGGCTGCCTTCGACGTCCCCCGCTTGGCCGATTGGCCCGACGGCGTCGGGCGATCCAGCGTCAGGACCGACGCCCCATGCACCAAGCTTCGGGATGAAACCGAGGCCGACGACGGCGCAACCTCGTCCGCCTGCGCAGAGACCGCGCCGAAGGACGCCGCGCCGATGCCGATGAGCCCCGCAAGCGAGGCAGCCGCCAGCCGCAGCGACCTCGCCCGCGGCGCAGATGCGGAACGGCCGGCGGAGGCAGACCGCGGCGCAGCCGAAGGATAGAAAGAACTTCCGTCTGCGCCGCTCGTTGCAATGGAGCGATCCGCAAACCGATCGGAATCGTCGCGACGGAACCATTTCACTGTTGTTTTCTTTGAGTTGCTCATGCCACCAGTCTCGCGGCTTCCGAGCAGCGCAAACATCCCGCTGCCAGGACAATACGCACGTCGCACCGTCCCGAAACCAATGGTGAAGCCACCCCGACACCGACGCTGAAGCCATCCCGACCGAATGGAATATTCTTGCGGTATGAAGCCGACAAAGCCTGCCTCAAACGTCGGAGCCCCGGCCGGAGTCCCTCACAGCCCGGTGTGAATCGCGGCCTGCGACGCCCCCGGCGTGACGTCGCGGGCGCGTCGGACCAGTTCGGCGGCGGGCTCGTCATAGCCGACGCCCACGAGCTGGCGCCCGACAAACGTCAAAGAGGTCACGGAGCACAGGGCGCACTCTCGCTTGCGCGGGTCGTGAGCGAGCGGGCGCCCTTCGACGAAGCGGCGCATCGTCCATATCGGAAGCTGATGCGAAACGAGCATCGCCTCGCCGCCCTCAGCCTCACGGAGGGCGCGGCGCACGGTCCCGGACAGGCGTGCCACGATCTCCCTGTAAGGCTCGCCCCAGGAAGGCTCAGCAGGATTGACGTACCACGGCCAGTACCGCGGATGGGCCAGAATAAGCCGGTTCTTGTTGACGTTGACGCCTTCGAACTTGTTCCCCGCTTCAGTCAGGCCTTCGTCGAGGACGACCGGCAGGCCGTGCCTTTGCGCCGTCGGCTCCGCGGTCTCCCGAGCCCTTTCGAGCGGCGAAGAGACGATGAGCCGCAGGTCGCGCCCGTCGAAAAAATCGGCTGCGCTCTCGGCCATGGCGTGCCCAAGGGGCGTGAGGTGGAAACCCGGCTGTCGGCCGTAAAGCTGCCCGCTGGGATTGTCCACCTCCCCGTGGCGCACGAAATGGATGGTCGTGAGTTTGTCGTTCATGTGTCCATCCTGCCGTCGCGATCGATTTGATGTATTCAGATCGGTTTGAGGGATTCGGCGTCGCCCAAGTTCGAGGGATTCAGCCCGCCCGCGAGTCTGGCGCGTCTGCCGATTCGCCGGACGACGCCGGGCCTTCGGAGCCCGCCGAGCGGTCAGAAGGCCGCGAGCCCCCTGCTCCAGCCGAACCTGCCGATTCTTCCGAACCAACCGGCCCGCGAGACGCCACGGAAACCTCCGAATCCGCCTGAGAGTCTGCGGGCTTGACAGGCTTCACTTCGCTGGCGACGTCGGCCAAGATGTTCGACAGGCGCCCAAGCTCCAGCATGTCCTCCCTACCCAGCTTGTCGACGAGCACGCGGCGAACCGAGTTCACGTGCGAAGGGGCGGCCGAAACCAAGTATTCAAACCCCTTCTCGGTCAGTATGCAGTTGACGCCGCGGCGGTCGTCGGCGCAGGGCTCGCGCCTGACCAGGCCGGCGTCTTCGAGTCTGCGCACCGTGTGGGTCAGCCGGGAACGTGAGTGAACGAGCCTGTCTGCCAGATTGGACATGCGGATCGTGCGCCCGGGCGACTCCGAAAGATGCGCAAGCACTTCGTATTCGTTGAGGGATATACCCTTTTCGTTTTCTATGTCCTGATTGAGCACTTCCATCACGAGGGAAACGGCACGCAAGAAAGCCCGCCAAGCTTTCTGTTCCTCCGGTGAAAGCCACTGAACGTCAGTCATCGCACCTCCCACACAAAAGGCCCGGAAACCGCCCGGGCCTTTTAGGTCACTTCTTGTTGCGACGCTGGTGCCGAGTTTTCCGAAGCAACTTGCGGTGCTTCTTCTTCGACATGCGCTTGCGACGCTTTTTGATGACGGAACCCACAGGTTACCTCCGAAACTAATGGGCTTGTGCCCTCGAAATATTCAGGAACATACTAACGCCTTGAGCGCCGTACCGGTAAACGGAGCCGTCACTCGCCCGCCGCACGGGCGGTCGGTTCGTCCTGCACGCCCAAAAGGGCGTCGATGGCCGACTTAGGAACCCGGTATGAACTGCCGAAGCGGACCGCGGGCAACTCCCCCGAGTGGACCATGCGGTAGACGGTCATGCGCGAGACTCGGGTGAGTTCGGCAACTTCGGCAACCGTGTAGAACTGCGGCGCTTTGTTCGGCAACTGCGTCATGAATCCCATCCTGCGAATACGTGTGGTGAACCTTCTCCGCACAGGCTAGCGGCGGTCACACCGCAAGGGTACATGAACTTTCACATCAGTCACAGCAGCCGGGCACCATCACCCGGGCGCGTCGCGCAGTTTCGGCGTTTCGGGCGGCGGGATTCTACGCCCGGGTCAGGCCTGCCGACGCTGCCAACAGGGACCAAATGGCGATAGTCTTGGCCAATCGACTCCTTTTCCCAGAGCCCTCGAGCTCTGAAAAAGGCAAGACGTGAATCAGGCAACAGTAAGGAGCGACCATCGTGCGCAAGCGAGTGCGGGCTCAGGGCCGCCCGTCCGCGGCACCCGGGCTTTTCCTCCGGGCGCGGGAGCGAATGGACCACGTCGCCCGCGATTCGCCCGCGCGCCTGGCCCTTTTCGTGTTCGCGGGGATCGTCCTCGTCGAGACGTCGCTGCTCTCGCTGCCGGCGTCGACCTCTTCGGGCCAACGCGCCCCCTTCGTCGACGCTTTCTTCACGGCGACGTCGTCGGTGTGCGTGACCGGGCTCGTCACTGTCGACACCGCCACCTACTGGTCGCCGCTGGGGCAGTTCTTCATCGCCATAGGGATGATGATCGGCGGGCTGGGCATCATGATGATGGCCTCGATTCTGGGAATCGTGGTGTCGCGGCGCATCGGCCTGACGCAGCGCTTCCTGGCGGCTTCGGAGACGAAGTCGCGCCTGGGCGAAGTCGGCCTGCTTGTGCGGGCCGTCGTCGTCGTCGCCCTCAGCGCGCAGGCGATCCTCTTCCTCACCCTCACGCCGTTTTTCATCCGCGAGGGCGACGCCATGCTGTCCGCGCTGTGGCACGCGGCCTTCATGGCCATCTCGATCTTCAACAACGGCGGCTTCGTCGTCATGCGCGACGGACTGGGACCGTATGCGGGCGATTGGACGCTGACCCTGCCCATTGTCTTCGGCACCGTCGTCGGCGCTATCGGCTTTCCCGTGGTGCTCGACATGTGGCGGCGTCGAGGCCATGTGAAGAAGTGGTCGCTTACGACGAAGCTCACACTCGTCACCTACGCGGTTCTCTTGCTCTTGGGCGCTCTGCTCTTCTTCCTCTTCGAATGGGACAACCCCAAGACGCTGGCGAATCTCTCCCTGGGCGACCAGATCCAGGCGACGCTCCTGCATTCGACCGTCGCGCGGTCGTCGGGCCTGGCTACGCTCGACGTCAGCTCGATGACGCAATCGACGTGGTTCCTCCTCGACGGGCTCATGTTCATCGGCGGAGGGTCGACGTCGGCGGCCGGTGGAATCAAAGTGACCACCTTGGCCGTGATGTTCCTGGCGATCGTCGCCGAGGCGCGGGGAGACCGCGACACTCAGGCGTTCGGGCGGCGTCTGCCGTCGGAGGTGCTGCGCCTGGCCATCGCGGCCACCTTCTTGGCTTCGATCATCGTCACCGTAGGCACGATCGCGCTCATGGAGGTCTCCGGCCTCCCGCTCGCCGACGCCCTTTTCGAGGCGGTCTCCGCCTTCGCCACGTGCGGCCTGTCGACGGGCGTGACGCCCGGGCTGCCGACGGCGGGCAAGTACATCATCGCCGTCCTCATGTTTGCCGGGCGCACGGGCACGATGACGCTCGCGGCCGCGCTTGCCCTGCGCACCCGCCGCCGCGTCATCCACTACCCTGAAGAGTGGCCTACGATCGGATGACGGAGGAGCACGGATGAAGAAGAAACAGATTGACGACGACGCCGTCCTGGTGGTGGGCCTGGGCCGCTTCGGCACTGCAATCGCCTCGACCCTCGACGGTTTGGGCCGCGAGGTCCTCGCCATTGAGCGCGACCCCGTCCTGGTCCAGCAGTGGTCGCACAGGTTCAGAATCATCGAGGGCGACGCAACCAGCGCCGACGCCCTGGAACAGGCGGGCGCGCGCGAGTTCGGGGTGGCCGTCGTCGGCATCGGCAGCTCGCTCGAAGCCTCGGTTTTGGCGACCGCCAACTTGGCCGACCTCGGGATGAAGCAGATTTGGGCGAAGGCGACGTCGCGTTCGCACGGCCGCATCCTTCGCCGCATCGGCGCTCACCACGTGGTCTATCCCGAGTACGACGCCGGCGCGCGGGTCGCCCACATGGTCAGCGGCAAGATGCTCGACTACATCGAGATGGAAGACGGCTTCTCGATCATCAAGATGCGCCCGCCGCGAGACATCCAGGGGTTCACGATGGCCGAATCGAAAGTGCGCGAGAGGTTCGGCGTGACCATCATCGGCGTGAAGGCGCCCGGCCAGCCTTTCGAGTACGCGACCGAGGAGACGAAGATCGGGCCCGAGGACGTCATCATCGTCTCCGGCGACTCCGCCCTCCTCGAAGAGTTTGCCAATCGCTGAAGGGGCGGCGCAGTCCATGGCAGCCAAAGCGGCGTCGCGCACGTTCACGTGCTCCGAATGCGGATGGACCGCCTCGAAATGGGTGGGACGCTGTCCGCAGTGCCAAGCGTGGGGAACCTTGGAGGAAGGCGGGGCGCCACGCACGCGCACATCCGCCCTCGCTCCGACGAGCCCCGCGACGCCCATCACCGAGGTCCCCACAACGGCCTCGGTCAAGCAGCCGACGGGAGTGGACGAATTCGACCGCGTCCTGGGAGGCGGCCTCGTCCCCGGGGCGGTCGTCCTGCTCGCGGGAGAGCCGGGTGTGGGCAAATCCACTTTGCTTCTCGACGTCGCCGCACGCGCAGCCGAGGCGGCGGCCCAGTCCGGCCGAGCCCCGGTGCTCTACGTCTCCGGCGAAGAGTCGGCCTCCCAGGTCAGGCTCCGCGCCGAGCGCATCGGCGCGCTCCACGACCATCTCCACCTGGCTGCAGAATCCGACCTCGCAACGATTCTGGGCCACGTGGACTCCGTGCGGCCCAGCCTGCTCGTGGTCGATTCCGTGCAGACTGCGGCCGATTCCCAGATCGAGGGGGCGGCCGGCGGCGTCGCTCAGGTTCGCGGCGTCACGAGCGCGCTCGTCGCCGACGCCAAAACCCGATCGATGCCGGTGCTGCTCGTCGGGCACGTGACGAAGGAAGGTTCGATCGCCGGCCCCAGGGTGCTCGAGCATCTCGTCGACGTCGTCTGCCAGTTCGAGGGCGACCGTCACTCGCCCCTGCGCATGGTCCGCGCCGTCAAGAACCGCTACGGCCCCACCGAAGAGGTCGGCTGTTTCGAGCTGAACGAGGCGGGCATTCGCGGCCTGGCCGACCCTTCGGGGCTCTTCCTTTCCTCGCGCCGCGAGAACGTGCCCGGCACATGCGTGACGATGGCCCTGGAGGGGCGGCGGCCGATGCCGGTCGAGGTGCAGGCCCTTATCGTTCCAAGCTCCGGGCCTCCAAGGCGGACGACGTCGGGTTTGGAGTCTTCTCGCGCGGCGATGGCGATCGCCGTTTTGCAATCGCGCCTCGGCCTCGACCTCGACCGCTGCGACGTTTTCCTCTCGACCGTCGGCGGCGCCCGCTCGGCCGAGCCCGCGACGGACGCCGCAATGGCTCTGGCGCTGGCAAGCGCGCGGCTGAGCAGGCCGCTGACCGCCGGAACTGTGGCGATCGGCGAGGTCTCGCTCACCGGCGAACTGCGGCCGGTGACGGGGATTCAGCAGCGCCTGGCCGAGGCTCGCAGGCTGGGCTTCGGAGCCGCGATCGTCCCTCGCGGAACGCGCGAAGCGAACGTCAAGGTCCCCGGCGGCTTGGCGCTGCTCGAATGCGACGACATCCTTGAGGCCGCCGCCCGCGAAGGCCTCGCCTGAGGCCGGGGGCGCCCTGTCGAGGGCGTCGCTGAGCCTCGGGTGTGTCCGAATTCCCGCCTCACCCGGGCGTCGGACGGCGCCGAAGCTCTACCGCCCGGGCGCAGATGTACTTTGCCCGCCGCCCGGCGCCTGCCCCGGGCCCCCGGAGCTCTGCTGGCCGGGTTGACTCGGATTCTGCCCCGAATTCCCCGGGGTTTGGCCTCCGCCCGCATTCCCGTCCCCGTTCGGCGATTGGCCTTCGCTTGAGCTTTGCCCCGGCTGGCTGGGATTCTGCTGGCCGGGCTGGCTCGGGTTCTGCTGGCCGGGCTGGCCCTCGCTCGGCGCGGGCGACGTCTGCTCCAGCGCGAAGTTTGCCTGCGCCTTGGCGGCGGCGTTGTCATTCAACTTCAGCTCGGCCTTGTACGTTCCCGGCTTGGCGCCTTTGGCGGTGTTTCCACAGCCCGATGCGGACGTTCCTCCGTTCCATGTGAGCGAGACGGTTGCGGTGTAGCCACGGTCGAGCAGCAGCCGCTTGTTCTCCGCGCCGCCGTGGCACGCGGAGATCGAGGCAACCTGGGCAGACCCACTTGTGACGCTGACGTCAAGGTTGGACCATCCGACGTCGATGTAGCACGGATGGGACTTGGAGGTGTTGTGGAGCGTCGCCTGAAAGGCCACAGGCCGCCCGGCGGGGCCGCCTTTCGTCGTCAGCGTCGTCTGCACCAACTCAGATGTGCACTTCACCGGCTTGTAATCGTTGGTCGGAACCTTCGTGACGGTCTCGTCCTGCTCACTGATTCTGGCGAGAACGAATCTCATGCCGACGACCACCACGACGACGAGGACGGCGACGAGAGCCCCGAAGCCAAGGCGGCGATTGATCCTGGCTCTGCGCTCCCTCTCGGCGGCAGCTCGGGAGCGGGCTCGGGCGGCGGCGCTGGGTCTGCTCCGCGGCTGCTGCCGCCTGGCGGGCCCGCCCTGCGCCCCGGCTCTTCCCTGAGCCCCGACTTTTCCGTGCGTCGCTTTTCCCTGCGTCCCGGCTCTCCCGGGCCGGGCCCCCTGACGTTTCCCGGAGCCGCGGGGCTCGCTGGACGGGTGCGCGCGGCGCGGGCCGGGCCGCTGCCCTGCGCCGTGCGGAGACGCTGCCGGGCGTTTGCCCTGGCCTCCTCCCCTGGAAGGGGCTTCTCGGCCTTCCGGCTGCGGGTCTTTTCCCTTGCCGGCCTGTCGCTCCGCGGCAGCCCGAGCGCCTCGCGCGCCTTCGGGCCGTGCCTTCCGGGCGACGTCGTTTCGGCGCGCGCGATCGCCGTGGTCGGTTCCGCGCGCACCGCCAAGGTTGCGGGGCGAGGTGCGCGCGCGGGATCCCGAGCCGCCCGAATGCGCCGAGCCGGAGTGCGCGCGTCCCGCGTGGCCGGAGCGTGCGGCGTCGGGGCGCTTGGACGAACCTCCCCTGGGCGCCGGACGGCGCCCGGCGTCGGAGGAGGCTTTGCCCTCCTCGAAGCTCGAGGCGTCGGAGGCGTTCGCGCGTTTGGATCCACCCGCGTGGCCTGGGATCGCTCCCCTGCCAGAGCCGCCGATGCGACCGGAGCCTTCGTCGCTGCGGCCCGGGCGCGCCGCGCCCAAACGCGGGCCCTTCCAGCGGTTGCGTCCGTCGCCGCGGCGTTTTCTGGGATCGCTTTTCACGCGACCACGCTATCACCGGGAGCGCAAAACCTCGCGTCGACGCTTCGAATGGGGCACACTTGGCCCGTGTTCTTTCGCCTTTTGCGCTGGTACGCCGCGAACTCCCGTCCGCTTCCGTGGCGCGAGCCGACGACGTCGGCGTGGGCCGTGCTCGTCTGCGAGGTCATGAGCCAGCAAACTCCCGTGGCCAGGGTCATGCCCTCGTGGCACGAGTGGATGGAACGCTGGCCGGAGCCGGCCGACCTCGCGGCGGCTTCGCCCGCCGAGGTCATCTTGGCCTGGGGCAATCTCGGCTACCCGCGTCGCGCCCTCCGGCTGCGGGAGTGCGCGGCCGCCGTGGCCGCCGACTGGAACGGCGTCCTGCCCTCTTCCCGCGACGATCTCCTCACGTTGCCGGGAATCGGGCCCTACACGGCTGATGCGATCATCGCCTTCTCTTACCGCAAACGATCCGTGGTTCTGGACACGAACACCCGGCGAGTCCTGTGCAGGCTGCACGGAACCGCGGCGCCGCCTTCTCATTTGCGCAAGGACGAAATCGCGCGGGCAGACGCCATGGTCCCCCTCGAAGATGACCTGGCCTGGCAGTGGAACGCCGCGCTCATGGAGCTCGGCGCACTCGTGTGCACCGCGAAGAATCCGGCGTGCCAGGAGTGTCCGCTCCGCCCCGACTGCGCCTGGTTCGCCGCCGGCAAACCCGAAAGCGACACGCCTCGCCGGGTGCAGAGATTCACGGGAACCCACCGCGAGGCCCGGGGAAAGATCATGGCGGTTCTCAGGGGCGCCGAATCGCCGGTCTCGCGCGACGAGCTGGTCGCCGCGGCCTCGCTCGCGCCTTCGCGCTTTGACCCTGCGCTGGACTCCCTGCTTGACGACGGTCTCGCCTGCCTACGCTCCGGCGGCTACGCCCTTCCCGGAGAGCTCTAGCCCGCGCGCACGTCTGCCTCGCGAGACGAGGCCCGTCCCGCGCTGAAGCCTCGCGCAAAGCGCCTTGCCTCGCGCAACGCCCGGCTGCCGCACCGGAATCGGAGGCCAGCCAGGTTCAGGATCGAATCGGGCCCGGCGCCGAACCGGACTCAGAACCGCGCCGCAGTCTCAGCATCGAACCGGACTCAAAATCGAGCCGTCAGCTCCAGGCTCCGTAGTCGGACTCCGCCTTGCCTCCCTTTTCGACTTCGAGCAGGGCGGCGGCGCATTCGTCGTCGACCACCAGGTCCGTCACCGCGCCTGAACGCAGCACGGCGGCCAAGGCGGGCGCCTTCGCCGCCCCGGCGACGGCGCAGATCCTCCGCGGGATTCTGGCCAGCTCCGCGGGCGTCGGCCCGGTCGCGCGGGTGTTGATCTCGATGTCTTCGTACGTGCCGTCCGCGCGGAGGAGGACCGTGCACACGTCGCCGACCACTCCGTCGCGCCGCAGCTCCGTCACTTCCTCCGGCGAAAGGTAGCCGCCGGCGTAGACGTGCGAGGGAAGGGGCGACGTGAAGGAGCCGACGCCGAACACGGCGACGTCGGCGTTGCGCCCGATGTCCCTGACCACCTGGATGGAGCGTTCGCGCCACATGAGGTCCCTGGTCTCCGCGTAGTCGAAGAAGGCGGGAACGGGGAAAGGAAAGGCCTTCGCGCCGAAGGCCCGCGTGAAGTTGCCGAGTATCTCGCCCACGTAGGGAAGGCCCGTCGTCGTGGGATTGGCCGCGCCGTTGAGCTGGACTATCGTCACGCCGGACATGCGCTTGGGCATGAGCCGCTCGGAGATCGTCGAGACGGTGGTTCCCCAGGCGATGCCCACCATCATCTTGTCTTCTATGACGTCGCCGACGAGGTTCCCCGCCACGCCTGCCACTCGTTCGAGCCGTCGGATTTCCGTAGTGGCTCCCGGCACCTGTACCACGGTGACGTCGACGTCGTAGAGGTCCTCGATGCGGCGGGAGAGGGAGTCACGGGGCTCTTCGGGTGCGTGAAGGGAGATGCGGACCAGGCCCTCGTCGCGCGCCGAAGCGATCAGGCGTGAAACAGTCGACCGCGATATGCCGAGCTTGTTGGCTATCGCCTCCATGGTCTGTTGCTCGACGAAGTACAGGACTGCCGCTTCGTAAGCGAGATTGCGTCGTTCAGATCTTGTTGCCACACCCCCATTGTGCACGATATTTCAAAGTCAATCCAACCAAAATAGTCAATTCTCCCGAATATGGCGAGATGCATTCCACTTAAATTGCCGCTTGACTTATACGCCGAATAGTGCAGATGCTCAACATACAGCCCTCGTTTTGCACACATGGCCATTTCTTCGTTCTTTGCACGTTTCTTGAGAAGATAGATAAAGGGTGGGTTGTATCGACAACCTACGAACTGTATACACGTCAACGAGGAGTGAACACATGCCAAATTCCCACCTTTCAGCAGCAAGCCGCCAGCGCGCACTGGAGTCGATGTCATCGGACGGCGTCGACGTCCTCGTCGTCGGAGGAGGCGTGACCGGAGCGGGCATCGCCTTGGACGCCGTCACTCGCGGCCTGCGCGTGGGCATCGTCGAGGCGCAGGACTGGGCTTCGGGAACGTCGTCGCGCTCCTCGAAACTCGTCCACGGCGGTCTGCGCTACCTCTACCAGCTCAACTTCGCGCTCGTCGCCGAGTCTCTCCGAGAGCGCGGCCTCCTCCTGACGGAGACGGCTCCGCATCTGGTCAAGGCCCAGCCTTTCCTGTGGCCCCTGAAGATGCCGGTCATCGAGCGCATGTATTCGGCCGTCGGCGTTGGAATGTACGACACGATCGCCCAGTTCGCCCATCGCGGCTCGGTGCCGATCCAGCGCCACCACACCCGCAAGGGCTCGCTTAAGCTCGCCCCCGCGCTCAAGAAGGATTCGCTCACCGGTTCGATCGTCTACTACGACGCCAGGGTCGACGACGCGCGCCTGGTCGTCACGCTCGTCCGTTCGGCGGTGCGCCACGGTGCCCTCGCGGCCAACCGCGTGCAGGTGACCGAGATGCTCAAGGACGCGGCCGGCCGAGTCACCGCCGCCAAGCTCCTCGACCTTGAGACCAACCGCGAGTACGAGGTGTCGACGGGCGCGATCATCAACGCCACGGGCGTGTGGACGGAGAAGACCCAGTCCCTCGCCGGAACGACGGGCGGACTGAAGGTCCTCGCCTCGAAGGGCATCCACATCGTCGTGCCCAAGGAGAAGATCAACTCGAAGGTGGGAATCTTCCTGCGCACCGAGAAGTCGGTCCTCTTCATCATCCCCTGGAAGCGCTACTGGGTGATCGGCACCACCGACACCGCCTACCACGAGAATCGCCGCGAGCCAGTGGCCGACCTCGAGGACATCGACTACGTTTTGGAGCAGGCGAACTCCGTGCTCGCCAAGCCGCTGACGCACGACGACATCATCGGCACCTTCGCGGGCCTGCGCCCGCTCTTGCAGCCGGGCACGCTCGACGGCGACGAGTCGAAGTCGACGCAGGTTTCGCGCGAGCACACCGTGACGGAGGCCGCCCCGGGCCTGACCGTCATCGCCGGAGGCAAGCTGACCTCTTACCGCCAGATGGCCGAGGACGCCGTCGACTTCACGATCGGCAAGGACAAGGCCAAGCAGACCCCCTCGGTCACGAAGAAGACTCCGCTGGAGGGCGCCGCCGGATACCACTCGATGTGGAGCCGCCGCGCCGCGATCGCGCGAGAGAGCGGGCTGAGCATCGACCATGTCGAAGATCTGCTCGACCGTTACGGTTCGGACATCGACTTGCTTCTCGACATGATCGAGGAGCGCCCCGACCTGGGCAACGAGCTCAAGGGAGCCCCCGAGTACCTGCGCGCCGAGATCGCCTTCGGCGTGAGCCACGAAGGTGCCCTCCACCTCGAGGACCTTCTCGCACGGCGCACCAGGCTCACTTATGAGCACGCCGACCGCGGGCTCTCCGTCGCCGAAGAGGTCGCGACCCTCGCGGGCGAGCTGCTCGGGTGGGACGAGGCCAAGAAAGAAGCCGAGCTCGCCTCGTACCGCTCGAGGTGCGAAGCCGAGGCCGCCGCTCAGAAGATCGCGAGCGAGGCGGAGGCTCAGAAAGTCCGCGAACAGGCGGAGGAAGTCACGGCTTTCCTCGACGTCGCGCCCGAGATCCAAGGCTGATCCGGGCTTCCCTGCCGCGGGGGCCGTTCGGCCCCCGCGGACTCACCTAGAAAGGAACAGTTAAAGATGACTGATACCGAACGGAAGTACGTCCTGGCGATCGACCAGGGTACGACGTCGTCCAGGACGATCCTCTTCAATCACGCGGGGGAGGTCGTTTCCGTCGGTCAGCTAGAGCACGAGCAGATCTTCCCCCACGCGGGGTGGGTCGAGCACGACCCAAACGAGATCTGGGACAACGTCCGCCAGACCGTGGGCATGGCTTTGGGCGGTGCAGAGGCCAACCACCACGAAGTCGCCGCGGTGGGCATCACGAACCAGCGCGAGACGACGATCATTTGGGACCGCGCAACAGGCGAGCCGGTCTACAACGCCATCGTTTGGCAGGACACCCGTTCCCAGGACCTCGTCGATCGGCTCGCGGCCGACGGCGGCCCCGACCGGTTCCGTTCGATCGTGGGCGAGACGCTTTCGACCTACGCCTCGATCACGAAAATCATGTGGATCCTCGAAAACGTCCCAGGCGTGCGTGAGCGGGCCGAGCGCGGGGAACTGGCCTTCGGAAACCCCGACACATGGCTCATCTGGAACATTACGGGCGGCACCGAGGGCGGCGTCCACGTCACCGACGTGACGAACGCTTCCCGCACGATGCTCATGGACCTGCGGACCTTGCAATGGCGCGAGGACATCTGCGAGATCGCGGGCATTCCGATGTCGCTCCTTCCCGAGATCCGCTCCTCCTCCGAGGTTTACGGATACGGACGCCAAACCGGCCTGCTTCCGGGCAAGCCGATCGCCGGCGACCTGGGCGACCAGCAGGCGGCGACCTTCGGTCAAGCATGCTTCCAGCCCGGCATGGCGAAAAACACCTACGGAACCGGCTGCTTCATGCTTATGAACACCGGGACCGAGCCTCAGCTTTCGGACAACGGGCTCATCACCACCGTCTGCTACAAAATCGGCGACAAGCCCACCGTGTACGCCCTCGAAGGCTCTATCGCGGTGTCCGGCTCGCTCATCCAGTGGCTGCGCGACAATCTGGAGATCATCGCCACGGCCCCCGAGGTGGAGGCTCTGGCCGCCAGCGTGGACGACAACGGCGGGGTGTACTTCGTGCCGGCGTTCTCCGGTCTGTTCGCCCCGCACTGGCGCGGCGACGCGCGCGGAGCGATCGTCGGCATGACGCGTTACAACACGAAGGCGCACATTGCCCGCGCGGCTTTGGAGTCGACGGCCTTCCAGACGCGCGAGGTCCTCGACGCCATGGAGGCCGATTCGAAGGTCAAGCTGGAACAGCTGAGGGTCGACGGCGGCATGACCGCCAACAGTCTGCTCATGCAGTTCCAGGCCGACATCCTCGACACGGAGGTGGTGCTCCCGGTGGTCGCGGAGACGACGGCCCTCGGCGCGGCCTATGCGGCGGGCATCGCCGTCGGCTTCTGGTCCGGAGAGGAGGACGTTGTCGCCAATTGGGCCGAGGCCAAGCGTTGGAAGCCCGAAATGGAGCCGGCCGAGCGCGAGCGTCAGCTCCGCCAGTGGAAGAAGGCGATATCGAAGACCCTCGACTGGGTCGACGACGACGTCAAGTGACCGGCGGGCGACGTCGGCAAACTTCAGCACCATGCGGAAAACAGCTGGTCTGCGAGGGGCTGCCCCTTTGGGTGCGCATCGCAAACGACCGGCCGGTGGGTTGCGGCTCTCTTCGCATGCATCTCGCAAACGACCGGCCGACAACCGCGCTACGCGGATGGCTGACAGACTCGGGCCGCTCTCGAGTTGTCACGACCAGGCCCAGCCGTGGTAGCTTGGGCTAGCTGAATCGAAGTTCGGCGTCGCCGAGAACCGGTTCGGACACATTGAAGCTCCCGGAGCCTCCTGCCATAGGGCGTCAGACGGACAACGCCAAAGGAGGCTCCGGGTACCTTTTGCCAAGAGCAAGCTCAGTGCACAGCGCCTGACCAGACGCGCCTGGATTTAGCCGGGGTCACTTGACATCGCAGACGCTGAAGGCGAACGAGCGAATCGGCCCCACGGAACCGTCGGCGATGTCTTCGATGTTTGGCCGCCCACCGTTGCCTGTGACGGAATTGAGTGCGTACTCGGTTCCATTGGGAGCGGTGAAATAGAGGATCGGATCGCCAGCGGAGTTGAGCTTGCAATAGACAGTCCCGTGGTCGACCGTCAAGTTCCAGCTATGCCTGAATGTCGCCTTCGAAATCTTTGCCGGGTTGCTCGTCGCCTTGGGGAGCTTCGCCGTGTCAGTCGGATAATCCTCGGGGTGAAGCATCCCGCACCCGGACAGTCCCATCGCTCCAAGAAGGCCCGCGGCTATGACGCCTCGAATTCGCCTAGGCGCTCTCGATGAGGCGCCTCGTTTGGCGATGTTTTCTCGCTCCACAGTGTTCTTTTGTTTCATGATGACTCCTTGTTTCATGGTGTTTCTTTGTTGATGGTGAGGGCCATGTAGCCGTCTTCGAGGTTCGGTTCGACCGGTTCCGCGCCGTCGGGCGGCGTGTCGGTGACGATCCTGTATTGGGTTCCCCCGGGCACGGTGAGAGCGTTGACCACTGCCGCGTGCTCCGGAAGCCGAGCGCTGCGCGGATCAGTCAGCCACGTGCGGCCTCGAGCTGCTTCGATGAGGCCGCCCGTCGGGCCGTCGTAACGGGTGCGTCCATGCCCCAGAACAAATATGTAGGGGCACGTCTGGGCGACGTCGTCGAGAATGTGGGTGGACAAGATCACGGTGCGTTCAGCGCCGAGCCCCGCCAACAAGGTCCTGAAACGTATGCGCTCTTCAGGGTCCAAGCCGGCGGTGGGTTCGTCGACGATGATGAGCCGAGGCTCCCCCATAAGGGCCTGCGCTATGCCCACCCGGCGCCGCATCCCGCCAGAGAACCCTCCTATGCGTCTGTTCTTGGCATCGGTGAGCCCAACACGGGCCACGAGCTGCTCGGCTTGACTGCGACGTGCGGAGCGCTTGTCGATCCCCTTGAGGATGCCGACGTAGTCCAGAAACTCCAGCGGCGTGAGATTCGGGTAGGGTTCGACGTGCTGGGGGAGGTAGCCCAGGATGCCCTTGACCGCACGACGGCTCGCCGAAGCGCTGAGATCCTGACCGTCGACGAACACTTTTCCCTCCGTGGGCTGAATGATGCCGCACAGCATGCGCATGAGCGTGGTCTTGCCAGCGCCGTTCGAGCCGAGCAAGCCAATCATCCCGGTGGGAAGATCGATGGTGACGTCGTCGAGAGCCTTCGGCTTGCCCCGAAAGTTCTTTGTGACGTGGTTGATGGAGATGTACATGGGATGATTCCTCTCAACGATCCCGGAAGCGTTCGGACAAACGGGAGCCGATGGCTAGAAGCACGACGATCAGGGTGAGCTGCCACAGCAGAGAAACGGTGGCCGTAACCGGCCCAGGAGAAGAACTGAGCGGGCCTGTGAGCGCATACAACGGTCGCGAATCGAAGTAACCCTCGGCGACGGCGTCCCCTGTGACCCCGAAGATCGTGCCCTCGGGAGCAGGCACGGGAATCGCAGGGGTCGAGAATACGAGGTAGAACCAAGCGAGAACAGCCACAATGCGCGCGAAAGCCTGCGGCAGAAAGGACCCCATGAAAGCCGAGATCGCAATCGAGCACAGCATCGCGGGCGCAATCGTCGATGCCGTCACGGCGAGGGCCATGGGCAGCCCGTCCCATTTCCCCTGGACCGTCTGAATCGTTCCCATGACGAGAAGGAAGGCCAGGGGCGGCACGATGACTACAGCGAATGGCCCCAGCACCCGCGCCATTCGGAGCTTCATGAAGCCGACCGGAGCGGACGACTCCAACTCGCCGATGCCAAGGCGGGCGGGAGCGGAGAGAAGGCTGGTGAACGCCGCGGCGTAGGCGATGCCGACGAAGATGACCATAACCTGCGCCTTGTAGACGAGGTCTCTGACGTCTCCGGTATTCGGCGCTTTTCCTCCGAAGCTCAGCAAGACGGCGAACAGCGTCAACGGTATCGACGTGTACCACAGCGTTTTCTGTCTCCACGCTATTCGTGCGTGGACGCGTAAGAGATCGACGAAAGTCATGCCGCTGCCACCGCCTGCGATATGTTGCGCTCGGCGTCGCCGAGCCTGCGCCACGCCCGAACGGCCAAAATCGTTGCGATCAAAACGGGTATTCCACGCCGCAAGAGCAGAGGCTCCACATACGGATCCCACAGCGCGGCCAAAAACAGCCAGGTTGCCGTGACAACGATCGTGGTGGAAGACGCCGATCCCGTGTAAGCCGCAGCGCCGAATGCGGCAGCGGCGATCGTTACTGCCGATCCGATCGGTATGACGACGGTGATCCACCCTTTGTCTTGCATCCACACGCCGGCCACATGCAGCGGCGCGAACATGACAACGGCTCCGATCACCGCGGACGCGGTCACAGCCACCGCGCGAACCACTTGCACGCGTCGGAATGACGCCGGCGTAGCCTCATGAAGCTCGACCAACGGATCGCCCGTCAGCACGATGGCCACGGCCACGCCGCTACAGATGACGAAAATCTGCCCCAATCCGAACGCCAGTGCCATGCCTTGCATCGAGGACCACGCGGCCGCAGCCAACCTGCCCACGAGCGCGGTGACGACCGCAGCTACGAGCGGTATGGCCAAGGCGGCGCGAACTCGTCGCAGCTGTGCCGCAAGGAACGAGACCGACATGCAAACTCCTTTCCCGTCTAACTCACTGTCGTTGTGTGAGTAGCGAGCCAGGGCCGACCGGTTCACGGAAAGTCACCCATCCCTCGACGAAGCCACTGCTCGCGGGGCAGAAAACGCTGCGCAGGCGATCAAGGCCAGGCCAAGGGCAACGACCCCCAGAGGGGTGATCGCCTCCTGCAGCGAACCCGAAGGGCCGAGGCCCAGCGGCGAAGAGGACGGCCCAACAACGGCGGAGACGGCCAGCCCCACCACGATGCCTGCCCACGGGGCCACCCAGATGGAGAGAAACGCCACTGTGCCCGCCACCGCCGCCATCGGGACCAGCCACCCCGCGAGAATCGGACCGAAGACGTCTGCCGTGCCCCACGTGGCAGCGGCTGCGGCGCCCAGGAGTCCCGTCGCGGCGTCGAGTGCCAGCACCGCGGCCACCCGGGCGAGCACCACCGCCGACGGTCCCAATGGCGTGGCCAAAGCGACGGCGTCCTGGCGGATTCGGGAAAGCGCTGTGGTAACCGTCAGGTTGACGCCGAACAGGGCCAAGGATGCGAATCCCCCCACGGCGGCGTTCGGTCCCATGGTCACGCTGAAGAATCGGGCCACAAGCGCCGCGAACGTCGCGGTCAGCAAAGCCAGCGGAACCACCAGCCATGGCACGACTCTCAATTGCGCACGCCCTAGAGCCGCCGCCAGCCGGAGGCTTTGCCGCGCCGTTCGCCGTCGGCGCTCGAGCGGCGACCGCGAAGCAGCCACCCGGCGGCGCACGCGCTCGTAGCCGGGCGGCTCGCTCCGTTCGAACTCCCACTGGCGCAAAGCGGCTTTCAACGTCTCGCTTTCGCCTTGTCCGCGCTCAAACATCGCCCCTCCTCAGTGCCTCGTCAGCGTCTCTTTCAACAGCCGCCGCGCGCGTGAAACACGGCTTTTCACCGTGCCGACGGGTATTTCGAGCACTGAAGCGATCTCCCCGTATGGCAATTCGTGCAGCCAGGCGAGGCCGACCACCTCGGCGAGGTCCTGGGGCAGAGACCTGAGAGCCCCAAGCAATTCGTCGACGCCGGTCGCCATCGCGACCAGGTCGGCAGGATCGGCGGCATCGTCGACCAGACATTCGACCTCCTCGTCCAAAGGCGCCGTCGGGATCTTCCGCCGGCGAGTGTGCGTCCAGATCTGACGCTTGGCAATCCCCAGAAGCCAGGTGAGAATCCTGCTGTCGCCCCTGAAGGCGGGGGCCGATCTCCAGCACCCCAGCCACACGTCCGCGCTGATTTCCTCAGCGTCGCCCCGGTCGTCGCTTCGGGCGAGAACGAAAGCGAACACTACAGCCGAGTATCGTTGGTACAGCTCGGCGAATGCGTGCTCATCCCCTTCCCCCACGGCTTCGAGAAGCTCGGCGTCGCGATCGGTCTCGGTGTCAGCGGCCAAGGTGAAACGACTCCCCGCGCGCCAAGTTTGTACAGCCGTTTCGCTTCGTCACCGGGTCTCTCCTCTTCTCGGGACGGCAATGACCATCCGAACTCGTTCGTTCGTTGAGTTCGTAGCGACGCACCGCGCAGCGGTTCACGCGCCGCTCGATTCTGGAATCGAGCGGCCTTCGGCCAGACTACTAGTCACCGCCGCCAGCCGCTGCTCGCGCGTCCGCCGTCGTTCGAGGCGGCACGTCGGTTCGGACGGTTTTCGTCAGGCAGGCGCTTCTTGGATCGCCCGAGCCACCTCGTAGGGCGTCGAAGAGGAGACCCCTCGCTTGAATTTTTGAGACGCGGCTTCGAAGACTTCGCGGACTGTGGGTTTCAGCACGGTGTGGCCGTCTTCCACGAGGGTCGCGACATTGCGCTGAACCGCCGGCTTCGCCCACATGGCGCCGTTCATAGCCGGAACGATCACGGAAGGCGCGGGCATCGCGATGAGCATGAGCTCCACCGCATTGCGCGCGCTTCCCGTCGCCGCACCGGCGAGGAAGTTCGCCGTCGCGGGAACCACCGCCATTCGCTGGTATTCGCGGCTCAGAGCGATGTGGTTTCGCGCCATGGGAAGTTCGACGAACACTTCGTTGACGATCGCTTCGAGCGACGCCGGAGACGTCATCGCCGCGGCAGACGGGGAGAGCACCACGCCGATTCTCTCGGCTCCGGCGGATCGCATGGCCATGATGTACTCGCCTATCGAAAGCATCTGCAGCGCTCCGGTGCAGCCGAGGAGTACTCGTTCCACGGCGGCGCTTTTCTTGGCATTCGCGCCCGCCTGGGCAGTCGCCGCGTCTTCGGCGGCGACGTCGTCTTCGCTGTCTGCCATGTTTTCCCTTTCTCTCTTTCGCGCCGGCCGGGCGGCGAGCCTTCGCGCCGAACGCCTCCATCCAGCGAGTGCGCCCATCGCTCCTAGGAAAGAGCGAACACGCGGTCCCACGCCGGCAAGTCGCTCGGGTCGTCCAGGCTCAATGAATAGAGGACCGCGGCAACTCCGGACGCGCCTTCGAGCAACCCCACGCTATCGACTCTCTTGTAAGAGTCGGCTTTTTGCCAGCCTTCGGGACTGTCCGGCATCCAGTGGCGGAATATGAAGGGAGCATCCGGCTCGGCCATGTCGTCGATGAGCTTTGACGCCATCGTCAACGCAAGTTGTCTCAAACGTTCGTCGCCGCGGATCAGCCATGCCCGATGCAGCACGTGCAGGGCGCCAGAGTATCCGTGGCAGAAGGTCGGTCCGTCGAGCCTCCATGCGTGCTCGGGAGCCTGCAGGTGGCCCACGAGCGCATCCACCGCGGTATCGACGACGCCGGGGTCGCCGAGCAACCTCCCTGCCCGCATCAACGTCAAGGCGACTCCCGGAGTGCCATAGCACCATGCCGCCCTGGTGAATTGAGGCGGAGCGTCTCGCGGAGAGCCGTTGAGCTCCGCGGGAATCCGAGCCGGCCAGTAGGGCACGCCATCGACTTCCTGCCGCCACATCGCCATCCAGTCGACGGCTCTGCGGAGGGCGTCTTCCATTTCGGGGGTGAGGCTCGCCCTCTCGGCCAACGTCGTCAGAGTGGCGACGACGCCGGTGACGCCGTGGGCCATGCCAAGGTTGAGGTCGCCGTGAGGATAGGTTTCGCGGTCCTCTGCAATCGGCTCGAGCTCGGACGGCACCCACCAACCGGGAAGTCCGGATTCGCGCTGCTTCAAAATGTGTGAGCAAAGGTAGCCGTTCGTGGCCTCGACCGCGCTGCGGGCGTCCTTGGACGGCTCGTCCATGAGAACCCTGAGCACGCCCGTCACCCCGTGCATTATGTCGTAGGCGAGCCAATGCACGCCGTCTTTCAGCGCCTCCGCGTACGCTCGCATAGCCTCTGTCTGCGTCGCCGCCAATCGAGTGGTCAGTTTTTCGCGCAGCCCCGGATAGTTCTTTCCCACCCCGGACGCCCCCTGCGCGGCGGCCAAGATGCCCGCGGGGCCTCCCATGAGGCCGCCCTGCGAATTCCACGTAGCCGATTCAAGGGCCGCCTGCAGGTGCCTATGGGCCAGCTGGAGACAGCGCGGGTCGGATCGCGCGAGCAATGAGTACATGAGGGCCGTGCCCGCCAAACCGTTGCTCAGCGTTCCGGGCAACCACATCGACGAGCCGAAGATGGGTTCGACGTTGCCCGGACGATCCACGATTTGCCTGTCGGCCTCCGCGTCCCCAAGCCGTTCTGCCACGTCGTTTGCCAGCTCACCGGCCCTTCTTCGCAAATTCTCGGGTAAAAGCCGCCGGGATTCTCGTTCGCTCCCTTGGCTCTCGCCAATCGTGCGCTCCACGTGGTCCGCGCTCACGCGCTTCGCTTCATCCGCGCTCATTGGCCGCCTCCCGCGCGCTGCGTTCTCTGCTCAGGCGCGCCGCAACGGAACGCAGAATGCCGAGCAAACGTTGTTCGTTGGCCTGATCGGGGCCGAACACTCTGTTGAATGTCATGTGCATGTAGCTTCCGACGATTCTGAAGGCCGAAACATGCGCATTCCCCGCGGCAACGACGTCGGCGAAGCCTTTTCCGGCCAGGAACGGCGCCGTCCGTCCAAGGCCATGTCGGCGGAGCGAATCGTCTCCCCGTTGGTCCCGCAGAAGGTGCGAACGCACGATCTCGCTCCATCTCTCTCGATGCCGGTCATACGATTCATCTCCGCGGCTCGAGGCCAGTCCCATCTTCCTGGTCCATGTCTCGAGGATCGCAATGGGGTCATCGATTGCTTCCGCCGCATCCCCGATTGCCTCGGGACTGTCGGCAGCCTCAACGGCCTCGTCCATTCCGATTTCATCCAACGCAGAGCCGAATCCCTGGAAAAATTTCACGAATGTTTCAGTCCAGGAGAGCACGACGTACTCTTCCAATCCCGAAAACAGGTCGCAAGAAGGACCTCGCAGCGCTTTGAGCACAGCCAGGGAGTCTTCCGAGAAGACGTCATGCGTCGTGTCCAACAGGTCGACGCCGCCGTATCGCTCGAACTCGGGAACGTATCCGTCCTGCACGAACGTCGTCGCCCCCGCCCCTTCGCAGATCTCTCGCAAGATCCCCTCGAACTCCGCGGGCCGCCCTTGGCCGTCGGACTCCGAAGAGCTTTGAAACCGGACGCGCAAATGGGAGCCGACGCCGTCGATGTATCGCATGAAGAAAGGCGTGGCGCCGCCCGCTTCTGCGATCCGTTCCACCGCTTCGCCGATCTTCCCTTTGAGCAAATGCGTGATTTCATCCGCCGGCGTGTAAAGGCGGAATGAATGCCACTGGGAACCAGGAAGATACCGCAGTTCGGGAGTCGCGTCCACGCCCAGGAGGAATCGTTCGGGTGCGAAGGCGGAGGCGGCGTCTCGCCTCTTGAAGGAAAGGACGAGTTCGCTGACGTACACGTCCTCGCCGTCGGACAGCCACCCCCAGGCGTCGCGAGGCGTCTGCGCGCCCCCGGGAAGCTCTTCGAGCACCAGGTTGTCGGCTTTCGCCAGTTCGGCTTGCAAAAGTTCGACGTCCCCCGGGTTCTCGGTGTCCAATAGGAGGCGCAGATCCATGGTGACGGCGAGGCAGTGCCTGGGAACTCCCCATCGCTCTTTCCACCGGTTGAACGTTTCCAGGCAGTCGGAGCCCTTGAGGAAGCCCGAGCGTTTGAGCTCTTTGAGAGACCATCGCGCCGGGCTTAGAACGAAGCGGCCATGGCGCACCCTCGGAACGAACGGAAAATAGCCCAGGCGCCCCCAATCCCATGGCTCCCATAGGCGTTGGAGCTCGGTTTCCATATCGGCCAAGAACCGAACGGCATTCGGCGCCTGTGCCGGAGTGTAGACCGAGTTGCGCGAATGGATGCGGACGGCTCGCCCGTCCGACATGTCGACGGGGAAGAGCCCGTCCATAGTCGCCTTGACGCCGATTCTTGAGAGCGGGACGTAGTCGGTCCCCGCCGCGTGAGGCGTGTCGACGCCGATGAGCTTCACGCCCAAGGGCCGAGTGTTGACCAAGTTGGTGGCCGCGTGCGACCGCGGGTAGTAGGACAACGAGGCGCTGTACTCACGTTCGTCGTCGACGAAGGGTCGCAGTTCGGGGTCCTCGTTCATTTCCGGCAGCAGACCGAGGAATCTTCCCGTCGTACACAAGGAAGAGTGCGTTCCTGGATTGCTCCCGAGCGATACGCGGTAGTCCCCCTCAGCCAGTCGCGACCACGATCGAGCAGCCAGGTTGAGGTAGAGTTCGGCCGCCAGCTGGCACTCACTCTCGTCGAACGGTCCGTGGGAAAGTTCGTCTATGTCGGCCTCGGTCAGGCTGATTTCTCGGCCGCCCTCAGCGAGCGCCTTGCTGTACAGGGCGGCCAGCCGCTCTTCGCGTTTTTCGTTCACCTCGTCGGGAGGAGGCGGTTTCTTCTCCGCAACCTGTTTCGGCCACGAGTAGTCCTCGGGAACGCCGATTCCCCGGGCGGGGTCAACCAGCGTCAACAAAGGAACAGTTCGTTCTATCCCATACCGTTCCAAGAAGTCCATATGGTATTTGCGCAATCCTCGCATGCCCAGCCGCATGTGGGACAGCCTCTGCAGGATGTGCATTCCCTCTTCGGCATCTTGACGAATGCGATCGGGCAACCGCAGCTGAACGCCGCTGTTGAGAACAAAGTGGATCCTGTTTCCGGCGCCGTCGGCTTTGTCCGCACCGTCGACTTCCGCCATAGCCGCGTACGTGCGCAAAAACTCCTCGCCGGCGTCGTCCGCAATCGCCGGCCCGCTCAACGCGCGAATGCGGCGGTGTATGTCCAATAGACCCTCCGCATCGACACCTGCTCTTTGCAGTGACCGCACCACTTCTTCGAGCGGGTCTCCTCCGGTCAGCTTGGGCCTCAGGCCGGTGTAAAGGATTTCCAGTCCGACGAGACGCGCCACTAGGCCAAGCACCCCGCCCGGGCTCGCATGAAACTCCTTCGCGACCCCTTCGCAAAGATCCTCGACGGCGATCCCATCGTTCCCACTGCATTTGTCGAGCACGCAGTCCAGCACCGGCGTTCGCCCGATGGCCGTTCGGGACTGCGAAACGTCCGCTCGGTCCGCACCGAAGACGAGGATCTCGTTGGCTCTCCAACGCAAGAGGGGATTGCGGCACACGGTCAACCCCTTCAGCACTTCGAGGCGCTGTTCCAGCGATCGGACCACGGGCGAAAGCCACCGGAAGTCGGCGACGGCCTCCCGACGCCCCTGCGTGAACCTCACCCGCGAATCTTCGGGGTCGCCCGCGAATTCGCCGACGGAAACGCCTGCGAACAGACCGAAAGGAGTGGGACGGGAGGATATGCGGTTCAAGAACTTCCTCGTCGACAACGCCACGCGGCGAAGCCGGTTTGGCTTCATCGATGCGGGATCTCCGAGCGCGCGCTGGACGGATTCCCATAAAGCTGGAGCGGCATGGACGACCGCCTGCGCAAAGGCTGGGTCGCGATATGCGTCGCGAATGTACTCGACCAGGCCTTCACGCCCCGCAGCAGCCAAAAGAACGTCGTTTTCAGCCGGGGCGAGGCGCAGGGGGCGAGCCGCTGTCCTCAACGTGAAATGCCGCGCAGCTGCGAGCGGGCTGAAACTTCCCTCCACTGTCATTTCCTTCAGAACTCCTACCTTTTCAGAGACCGACCATTTGCCTTGTTCGTCGGTGATGGAGGATGATATGTACAACGTTGAAATACTCGGCTCGAGTCGATTCCCGTGGGAATATCTCGGCAAGAGCCGAGCGTTGGAGCGCACGTGGATGTGATGGCGTATAGGGATGATAGCTACCACGCCATCACATCCGCCTTGTATGGGCCGACGGTTCGGCATCGCCCCTGAACCTTCGCAGGCCCAGTCGCTTTCCAAGCGAAAGGGCTGCTGCCCCGCACCGGAGCTATGGCGCCCTTCATAGTTGAGGCCGACGGGCGTGGCGTCGCACAGGGACGATAGAGCCGCCACGTTGCCACGACGCCCCACGGCTCAGCGCCAGCGGCTACAGAAGCCTCCGTCGCCCGGACTCGTGCAGCCATAAGTGCGGAACCAACCGCTCATGGCTTGTTGCTTATCGGTCGATTCAGTCGGCATTGCATCGACGTCGACCTCAAAATTAAATACTATGCCATTGCAAATGAATGGCAATATCGCCCGCTGCCGCGTCCAAATCGCTTCGACCGCACGCGCCCGCGTTCAAGTTTGCTTCGAGAGCGACAAAACGACCGGAGTGAGCATGGTGGCGTATAGGGATGACAGCCGCCACGCCACCACACTCACTCACGACTCAGCAGCAGAAGCTGCAGAAGCTTCCGCCTCCCTGGCTCGTACAGAAAGCGGTGCAGAGGCTGACGCTCGTGATTTGCGGGGTCGCCGCAGCGGCGGGCATCGCGTCGATGTCGACGTCCAGGTCGAGCATCGTGGTTTCCATCATTGCTGTCATTGTTCCGTTCACCTCCTTTCCATTTTCGGAGCACACGGCGCAAACAAGCTCGTAATTGAAGCCCTTGACACAACTCCGATTAGCGAAACATATACGGAGCTTCATCTTGGATTAGATGAATACCCGACGAACGATTGCCAATCAGAAAAGCATGAATTGCGATCAAGTCCGAGCTAGCGAACTCCGTACGCTTTTACCTGCACGTTTAGCTTAACCGAACGCAAGCGTAGAGTAAATGTAATCTGGATCACGTTCAACATCAAATCTTGAGGTTCTTAAAACAATATCTTGGGAATTTTTTAACCGTTTCTCGTCCCGGGAACGCTTAGCATGCCCGATCTGAGGAAAGTTAGCTTTCCTTCCGCACTGCGAAGTAAGTGGCTGACGCCCCTCCGTCGAGAGTCCTTGGTTCGCATTCGAAACAACGCGAAAAGTCTCCAAGTCGTCGGGGAAAACCCGCTCGCATTGAACTCGAAGAAACGCCGGGTGTAACGTAGGCCGCATATCATGAGGTTTCGGTGCGTGAAGGGGACGGCCGAGACTCTCACCATTTCGGTCACTTTCAGACCGTAACCAACGGAGGTACGGCCAGGGGCAGATTCCCTCGCAGAAAGGAGACCCCATGATCCACGCCGCTTACACGCCGTCGACGACGGCGGTGGGATCGTCGCTCGCCTTGACGGCGCTGCTCGGCCTTCTGCCGCTCTTCGTCTTTTTCGTTCTTCTGGGCGTATTCAAGGTGAAAACGCACGTGTGCGCGATCATTTCGCTCGCGGCGGCCCTCGCTGCCGCAATCCTCGCCTTCAGCATGCCCGTCGACCTCGCGTTGCTTTCCGCGACCCAAGGCGCAGCCTTTGGCCTCTTTCCGATCGTCTACATCGTCATCATGGCCGTGTGGCTCTACAATCTGACGGAGAAAACGGGACGCTCGGAAGACGTCAGGCGGGTATTCGCAGCCGTCGGCAAGGGCGACATGCGGGTTCAGGCGCTCCTCATCGGCTTCTGCTTCTGCGGCCTCATGGAAGGCCTCGCGGGTTTCGGCGCGCCTGTCGCGATATCCTGCGCCATGCTGCTCGCCCTCGGCGTCCCCGCGATCAAGGCGGCGCTCGTGACGATGGTGGGCAACGCCCTCAACGTCTGCTTCGGCGCGATGGCCATCCCGGTGACCACCGCGGCGAAGCTCGGCAACTCCTCCGCCGACGCCGTCGGCGCGACCCAAGGCCGCATCACCCCGCTCTTCCTGTGCTGGATCCCCGTGCTCCTCCTCGGCATCCTCGACGGCAAACGCGGAATGAAACAGGCGTGGCCCGCCGCGCTCGCGGCCGGCGTGACCATGGGGCTGGGCCACATCTTGGCCGCAAACTTCCTTTCCTACGAGCTGACGGCGGTTTTCGCGTCGCTGCTCTCCTTCGCCTCGGTCACCCTCCTTCTGCGAGCGTGGCGCCCCCGAACGCCTGAGGAACAGCTGTCCGAGACGTCCTCGGAAAAGCTCAGCGGCTCGCGCGTGGCCCTGGGGCTCCTGCCCTACTGGCTCGTGGTCGTCATTTTCGCCGTCGCCAAGCTGTGGACGGCGGGAATCGACGTGCCCAAGGCACTCGAATCGACGGACGTGACGTTCGGCTGGCCGGGGCTCGACGGTCAGCTCGTAGACGCCAAGGGGCAGGCCGTCAAGGCAACACAGTTCACGTTCAGCTGGCTTTCCTCGCCGGGGACGATGCTCCTGCTGACCGGGCTGATCGTCGCCCTCGTCTATGGAAAGAGCAGCTCCGGCGGAAAATACCCCTTCTCCTTCGGCAAGGGGATGACGACGCTGTGGAAGACGGTCGTCGACCTCAAGCTCGCCATCCTCACCATCGCCGTCGTCATGGCGCTCGCATACGTCATGAACCTCTCGGGCCAAACGGTGGCCATCGGCACGTGGCTCGCCGCGGCGGGCGGGGCATTCGCCTTCCTCTCGCCCATCCTCGGGTGGGTCGGCACCGCCGTGACCGGTTCGGCGACGTCGGCCGGCGCCCTGTTCGCGAATCTCCAATCGACGGCGGGAGCAAAGGCCGGAATCAGCACTCAGCTGCTCTTGGCAGCCAACGAAATCGGAGGTGGCATCGGAAAAATAGTCAGCCCTCAGAACCTCGCAATCGCGGCCACGGCGATCAAGGAGCCCGGATCCGAATCGACGCTCCTGCGCAAAGCCGCCCCCTACTCGATCGCTTTCATCGCGCTGCTCGGCATGATCGTGGTGCTTGCCTCGAGCGGGACGCTGGGGTTCCTCATCACAAACTGACGCCAGAGTTCCATCCGCACGGTAGGCAAAGGGCTTCAGCCCAAACCCCTCAATAGAAAAGGCAAACGTATGAAAATCGCACTGTTTTCAACGTGCATCGCGGACGTCATGTTTCCGCAGGCGGCGCAGGCGACCGTCCATTTGCTCGAACGTCTAGGGCACGAGGTCTACTTCCCCGAAGAGCAAGGCTGCTGCGGCCAAATGCACGTCAACACGGGTTACTATCCCGAGGCCATGCCGCTTATTCGCAACCACGTCAACACCTTCGCCCCCGTGCTCGACGGGCAGTGGGACGCCATCGTCGCCCCATCGGGCTCGTGCACGGGATCGCTCCGGCATCAGGCGTCGCTCGTGGCGAGAGACCAGGGCGAGCCGCAGCTCGCGGTCTACGCGGAAGCGCTCGCCAAGAAGACCTACGATCTTCCCGAATTGCTCGTCAACGTGCTCGGAATGGTCGACGTCGGCGCCTATTTCCCTCACAGGGTCACGTATCACACCACGTGCCATTCCCTGCGGATGGCACGCATAGGCGACACCGCCACGCGGCTCATTGCCGCCGTCCGGGGCATCGACTACGTGCCGCTGCCCGATTCCGACGTCTGCTGCGGCTTCGGAGGAACCTTCTCGCTGAAGAATCCCGAGGTCTCGGCTGCGATGCTCTCCGACAAGATGGCGAACATCATCTCGACGGGCGCAGAGATCGTCGTGGCAGGCGACTATTCGTGCCTGATGAACATCGGCGGAGGCCTGGCGCGCTCCGGCTCCGGCATCAGATCGATGCATCTGGCCGAAGTCCTCGCTGGAACCGAGGAATCCCCCTGGTTCGCCCCCGCAACCAACACGAAGGTAGGTGCATGATGGGAGCCGTCTCTGATTTCGCCAAGAGATTCCGCCCCTCAACGTGGACGGAGAAAGACGCCGAAGAGGCGAAGCTCGGCTGGCATCCGGGCCACCCGATTCCCGACGATCCGCTGCAGTGGGGCGAGCATTTTCCCCGGGCTGCTCACGAGACCCTCAAGAACACCCAGATGCGGCGCAACCTCGGATATGCGACGGGCAAGATCCGGGCCAAGCGCAATCTGCGGGTCGAGGAAATGCCCGATTGGGAAGGCCTTCGCGAGGCGGCGTCGAACATCAAGAGGGCCGTGGCAGCCGACTGGGTGAGGCTCCTCGAGCAATTCGAAGAAAACGTCACCAAGCGCGGCGGCGTGGTCCACTGGGCGCGCGACGCCGAAGAGGCCAACGCAATCGCGCTCAACCTCATTTCCGCCAAAGGAGTGGACGAGGTTGTCAAGGTCAAGTCGATGGCAACCCAAGAAATCAACCTCAACGAGCATCTGGAAGAGCACGGGATCAAAGCGTGGGAGACTGACCTGGCCGAGATGATCGTCCAACTCTCGGAAGACATGCCCTCGCACATCGTCGTCCCCGCGATCCATCGCAACCGCGCCGAAGTGAAAGCCATCTTCGAGGCGAGGATGGAGGAGGCTCAGGGTCTGAGCGACGAACCGCGCGTCCTCGCCATGGCCGCTCGCGCGCACCTGCGCAAAAAGTTCCTGACGGCAAAGGTCGCACTCTCGGGCGCAAACATCGGGGTGGCCGAAACCGGCACGGTGGGAATCTTCGAGTCGGAAGGCAACGGCAGAATGTGCCTGACCCTTCCCGAAACCCTCATCACGATCATGGGAATCGAGAAGCTCGTGCCGCGGTATCGCGACATCGAGGTCATCGGCCAGCTTCTGCCGAGGTCGGCGACCGGCGAGCGCATGAACCCGTACACGTCGTTCTGGACGGGCGTCACCGAAGGCGACGGGCCGCAGGAGTTTCACATCATCCTTCTCGACAACGGGCGCACCAACGTGCTAGCCGACGAGATCGGACGCGAGGCCCTCAAGTGCATCCGCTGCGCCGCCTGCATGAACATCTGCCCCGTATACCGCCACACGGGCGGGCACGCCTACAGCTCGGTGTATCCGGGCCCGATCGGCGCCGTCCTCACACCGCAGCTGCTAGAGGCCTACGATCGCAGCGATCCAGCATCCAGTCTGCCTTTCGCCTGCTCCCTGTGCGGTGCGTGCGGAGACGTCTGCCCGGTCAAGATCGACCTTCCGAACATCCTCGTCCATCTGCGCCACAAGTCGGTCGAAGCCAACCGCGGCGGCATTCCGAACATCTGGGACGTGGGCATGGCCGTCTCGTCGAAGGTCATGCGTTCGGGCAAGGCGATGGAGGCCGCAGGCAAAAGCGTCCAGGCTGGGCGTCTGATCGCCGGACCCAACCTGAAGATCAGCCGCGTTCCGCTTCCGGTTGCGAAAGCATGGACGAGGGTGCGCGACGTTCCGGCGCCGCCCGCCCAAAGCTTCAGGCAATGGTGGAAGGCGCGCGAAGAAGAGGAGGGCGGACGATGAAGGCGGCCAAAAGCGCACGCGAGGAGATCTTCCGCCGAATCCGAGCGGCGGGACCCATCCCCGTGCCCGAGATTCCGCGGGACTATCGCACAAGAGGCAACGGATCGGACGTCGTGGCCGAGATGGAGGAGAAGCTCGTCGATTACACGGCGAAGGTCACCCATGCGGCCACCGCCGCCGACGTGCCGGCCGCCATCGCCGAGGCGCTGTCGGACGCGGCGAGCGTCGTCGTGCCGCCCGGGCTTGACCCCGCCTGGGCGGAGGCAGCCGGGAAGGGCCGCGAGATTCACGTCGACGAGCAGCCTTTGACCAATGCCGAGCTGGACCGGATCGACGCCGTCGTCACCGCCTCGCGCGTGGCCGTTGCCCTTTCGGGCACGATCATGCTCGACGGCGCGCCGGACATGGGCAGGCGCGCGATCTCCCTGGTCCCCGACACCCACGTGGTGGTGCTCAAGGCCTCGGACATCAAGGGAACGGTCCCCGAGGCCGTCGCCGTGCTCGGCGAGAATCCAACGCGTCCGACCACGTGGATCGCCGGCCCCTCGGCCACCTCGGACATTGAGCTGGTGCGCGTCGACGGCGTCCACGGCCCGCGCAATCTTCGCGTTATCATCGTCGACGATGGAGAAGACAACTCAAATAACTGACGTCGTCGCCTTCCACGGCGAAGGCCCGGCTTGGCATGCCTCGTGGGGCGGGCTGCGGATCGTCGACATGCTCGCGGGCGACATCCTCACGATCGGCTCAGACGGAAGCGTCGATCGGCTGCCGACCGGTTCGTCAGTCGCGGCCTTCGTGCGGCCTCGCGCGGGCGGCGGGTACGTCGTGGGCGTCGAGTGCGGCATCGCCCTGGCCGATTCGGCCTTCGGCGCGCCCGTCCCGCAAGCCGAGATGTGGGCGGACCCCGGCGTTCGCATGAACGAAGGCGGCGTCGACCTTTCGGGCAGGCTGTACGCCGGGTCCATGCCGTACGACAAGACCCCGGGCGGCGCCAAGCTCTACCGCATCGGGGCCGACGGCGCCGTCGACGTCGTGCTGGATTCCGTCACCACGTCCAACGGCATCGACTTCACGGCCGACGGAAGGCTCGCCTATTACAACGACACCGCCACGGGAGGAACGAGCGTATTCGACATCGACGAATCGGGAAGCCTCGTCAACCGCAGACTTTTCCACGACGGCGACGGCGGACGGCCCGACGGCCTCTGCGTCGATTCCGAGGGCAATGTGTGGTGCGCGATGAACCGGGTCGGCAAAGTGCGCCTCTACTCCCCCGAAGCCGAGGTGCTCGGCGAGTGGGAGCTTCCCGTGCGCGGGGTGACGGCGGTGACCCTCGGCGGGGAGGACCTTCGCGACGTTTTCATCACGACGTCGCGCGAGACGGCCGACGAGCCGGGCGCGGGCGCAGTCTTCCACATGCGGGCGGAGGTCGCGGGCCAGCCGCTGCGCGCATTCGCCGGCTGAGCGAGCGGAGGCGGCGAACAGACGGACCGCACACGCGCCCACAGAGCGACCGCGCATGCGCCCCTTCAGGCCGACTGCGCGTGCGTCCGCAGACCGACCGCGCGCGGAGATTGGGATTGAAAGCGAGGACAGAATCGCCGTCATCAGCCTCGCAAGAAAACGCATGACGCCTCCGGACCCATGGCGTCCTCGCAGACTTGATGCGCGTCGTCGTCGTGCAAACGGGATCAAAGAAACGGGGCGCGGGCTGCCTTCCAGCAAAACCCGCGCCCCGCCTTTCGCGGACGCTGCGTTTCAGTGCGGAGGCGCTTCAGCGGCCGCCGCTGTCTGTTGCTTCGCCCTTACTGTCCGTTGCTGTCGCCCTCGGCGGTGATCCAGTAGCCGCGCTGCTTCCACACGGAGGCGAGGCCGTTGCCATGGACCCAGCCCTCGTAGTTGCGAGTGTGCTGTGCGATGGCGAAGGTCCGGTACGTTCCATACTCGTCGCTGACGACGTCAGCCTGCTCGGTCACGAATGCGGTGTGGTAGACCTTGCCGTTCGAGTAAGCCAAAGCCACGAAGGATCCGCGGTGGACGCGAGAGGCAAACTCGGTCCAGCTGGTGGTTCCCTGGTTGAGACCCCAGTGGCGGGCAAAGGCGTTGGCCACAGCCCACGAGTAGGTGTGCCTGGTGGAGTTGCCCCACGGGTGCGGGTGCCAGTAGGCGTCGGTGGGCTGCCCGCCGGCCGCGAGAATCTGGGAGGCGAAGTTCGTGCAGTCTGCGTGCTCGAAGTACTTGTACTGCTGAGTGTTCGGCGTGAAGGCGTACTTCTTGGCGTAGGCAACGGCCGCATCGACATTGGGAACCGTGAGCTTTTTCGTCTGAGGCTGCGTTGGGGCGGCAGGCGTTGTACTCGGGCTGGTCTGCTGCTGCTCGCCATTCGGAGCGGTCGGCGAAGCGCTCTGACTGGGCTGGCTCCCATCGGGATTGGACGGCGCCGCGCTCGGGCTGGTCTGCTCGCCATTCGGAGCGGTCGGCGAAGCGCTCTGGCTCGGCTGGCTTCCATCGGGGCTGGTCGGCGTCGCACTCGGGCTCGGCTGGCTTCCATCGGGGATGGTCGGCGTCGCACTCGGGCTCGGCTGCGACCCTCCAGGGTTCATCTTCAGGCCGCCGGTCATCGAATCGAGCTTCTGGGTGAGGGTGACGTTCTTCTTGGAAGCCGCCGGAATCGTGCTGTCCAGAATGCCTCCGGTCCGGATGATCGCCGAGACGTTCTTGGTCTTCGTCGCGTAAACGAGCTTGGGAAGCACCTGCTCCGTCTTCGCGTTGTCGGCGGGAGCCGCAAGGGTGGAGGAGAAATCGGCGACGGCGAAAATCTCATCCGAAGACACAGGGGTGTTCGCAGCCATGACCTGATCCGAAAGGGCATTGACGTACTGCGTGGCGGTCTGCTCCGAAAGGTCCGGGAGCTTGAAGTGCGCACGGATCTTTGCAATGGAGGCTGCATGTGTCGTTTTAAAGCGCGCAAGAGCCGCCGAGGGATTCCTGTATTGCGGGGTCGCTTCGAGGGTGTATTCCCTCCCGTCAATGGCAAAACGGTAAGAATCCCGCGTGGTCTTGAAACCCGCAATCGAGCGGGCGGGGGCCTTCCTCGTGACCAAATATCCCCTCACGCCGTAGGACCTCTTGGGAGTGTTCGTATTGCCTTGGGATCCATCGGCCCCTCCTTGGGAATCGCCGGGCGAGCCTGCCGAGCTCCCCGAGTTTCCCGGAGCGGGCGTGGGATCCTCGCCTACGCGGAGACCGATGGATTTCCCCGCGGAGGAAGAAACCGGACCCGAAGCGCCGACGTCGGCGACGGCGGGGGCCACGGAGATCAGGGAAAGGAAAGAGGCGATCGCGGACACATGTCGAATCCTGCGTTTCATGTAGATTGCCTTCCGTTCAAAGGATGGTGGTGAGCTTTTCAGCCTTACCTGCGTGAGATCGTGATTTACTTGGCCTACCGCAAGGCGGCTCATGGACTTCAACCATTTCATGGATCGGAAAATGGATGAAGGGACTAAAATCCTAGGTAGAGGATAAGCTGGAACACAAGGAAAAATCGGGATACGACATCGTTTCGCTAAGAGCGGGATACCACTTTTGATCGGAAGTAAGAGCTGAATATCGATCGAAATATTCGTTATTTATATGCACATCTTTCGGTACGGTTTCTACGACTGCATCCATTAACACATCAGAAAGTTCGGAACGACGCAATTGTCTCTTTCACACAACCTACTAGTTAGAAAAATTATTACGGCGCAAGTCCACGTCGATTACTTGCAAATACCCTCAAACGACCGCTTTGGCGTACTCAGGCATCGTTGTTGCCCGGGGAGCCCGATCAGGCGACAGGCTTTTCTTTGACTGCAATCCTTTGACTGTGAGCTCTTTAGACTCGGTCGCCGTCCGAGCCGCAGCTAGACGATTTCGTTGCGCCCACGCGGAGGCCGCTTGAAGCCGTCAGCAGAGTCGGCGTCTGCGCCTTCGACCTTGCTTTTCACCTTGAGAAGGGCTTCTTTGTAAGCGCCGAGCCGCAGAAGATAGTCCGATCGACCTTCGGCGACGCTCCGTGCCGCTTGTTCCGCTTTGCCTTCCAGACCGCCGCCCACGAAGGCGCCTGCACTCGCAGCGATCTCGCTTTCGCCTTTTGATTCGCGGACCTGTTCGACGGCGGAGTCAAACTTCCACAGCATCGAATCCACGACTTGAGGGTCGTACCGGAGCCTATCGACCATAGTCATTCCTTTCCCTTGGTTTGAGTGGCGACAAAAGAACTTGTCGGGGCGGCGCTGGGCGAACCAGGCGGGGAGTAGGGGGCCCACGTTTCGGGCGGATTGCCATCCTCATGCCGCCCAGTGGTTCGCAGCCGCTCCGGGACAGCCTCCGTCCCAGCTGGCCACCCTTCATACACTTCGCCTTTCACGCATCCGGTATCTATGCGAACAAGACTCTTCACCCTGTACCTAATAAGGATGCGAGCTCCATCTGGGCGTGCAAGCACAGCCGATTGCCCTCCGTTCTTTCCCGGAGCTTCCGTTTTTGGAGGTCCGAATCCTAGAGGCTTCGCCAACTTGTGCATACGGCTTAAGGCCGCCTTCCATTTCTCTGGCGTCAACGGCCCGGCAATGGCGAGGTCATATCTCTCCGAGGCGTACCCACTTGGGCAATGCACTCCGAAATTCTCACCGATCTGGGCATGAACTCGAAGCGGCTCCCATTCGCCGACGCCGAACTCTTTCGACAGCATGTCGTAAAACGACAACAGGAGGCCGATCGTCTGACGCCGTTCCTCGACAATCGACAGACTGCTCACCCGTGTGGGCGTAACATCGCCGTTCACGTTCTCATCCTTTCCAGAGACACAGGAAGACAAAAATAGGAGAAGAGCCCCGACAAGGCCGCCAACTGTCGACGGAACACGGCGCATCGTCAACGCTCCGGGAAATAGATGCCTTTGCCCGCGACAACGCTGGCGATATTCTTCACCGAGGTCCGCATCTGCCCGTTTTCGGCATTGTTCATGTATTCAGAGTGCCCTTCCGATCCGGAATAGTGCACACCATCAGCATCGATGGCTTTGTCTGTGCTGAAATGCTCGTAGTTGAGGTTATTATGAGGTTCCGGCGTCGACGGGCCGAAGCTCTGATGCCATCCAGACCACGCCACCGTGTCGTCTTCCGCGCCGCCAATGCTTGTGTGACCGGGGACCATATTGAGCTCCGAGTTCGTCACCGCCTCAAACCCCGGCGATCCGTAGGCGATAAAGTCATCTGGAGCGGTAGTCTGCCTAAGGGCCTTCCCCGCTACCGTCGATCCGTACGAATGACCCGATACGACCATATGGGGATCGCCCGCATGAGTCGCCTGAAGCCCATCGCACAAACCCGCTAACTTGCGCGCGCCGATATCCGCTTGTTTCGACCCCAGAACGCTTCGATCGGGATTCAAGGACTCTCCCATCGACGGCGCATCGTAGTTGAGGTTGTAGACCCCAGCGACTTTCTCGCCTGGACGACCCGAAGCTCTCAGCTCTTCCCGGCTCGCGTCAAGAACCGTATTCATATCCCTGATTCCTCCGCCCCATCGACCGTCACTTTGGACGATGCTTCCATAAACACTGGAGTTCATGCCCGGAGTGTGCACCTGCAGGTGCTTTGCATGGTCGACGTCGCCAATCCCCACAGCAGCCCGCAAATGACCGTCCTTGGGAGAATCAAAAGCCATGAGACTGTAATCGGCCGAGCTCTTGTCAAGAAGCGCCTCCAGTTCGGCGGGGCTCTTAGGGCAGGGAAACTTCAGGGACAGAGCATTGAGCTCAGCTCTGCGCTGAAGCAACGCCCGCAGCTCTTTGCTATACCGATCAGGGCTTAGAGGATCGTCGTCGCTCAGCTCATGCCGAGGACCCTGCCGGTTCCACGGGCTGTTGTCTCTGACCTCTTTGGCGGCTTTCCTTTCCTCTCTCTGTTTTTCCTTCAGTTCGCGCTCGAGCTCCTCGACCCTGCGGTTGACCGCATCCCGCTCGGCCTCCAGACGAAGAACATTCGCCTTGTGCCTAGCCATGGTTGGAATGCCATCGAGATTGCCAATCCAGTCGGGGTGCTCCTTGATAATTTTCTTCTGATCCTCCACGGACATCGCCGTCCACCAGTCGTTGACCTCCTCAACGCCCCATTTCGAATTGGGTTTCTTCACGCCCCACCCGAAGATCTCAGGCTTTGGCCCCACCGCCATTTTCTTAATGTGCGCCAGACTGTCGTATAGATCGCCCGCCGCGTTAAGCAGGTCCTTCCCTTTCTGGAGGCAGACGTTGACGAACCTTTGAAGCCTGCGCCCCGGATCGGTTTCTTCGTTCAACAAACTCGCTCCGCTGGTCATGAGTTCGTCGAGGTTGATCTGACAATTGGGGTCAATATTGCGAACTTTGCCGTCGGATGTGAGAACTCCTCCTGCTGCGTGAATGATGGAGGAAACCTTCTTCGCTTGGATGACGAGCTTGGACACCGCCTGGGCAAGCTGCTCGAAATCGGTCTGCGCTTTCTGGTACGCCGCGCTCACATCCGAAGCATCGTCGGCCAGCGCCCTCCGCCTACGCATTTCGGCCTCGACGAACTCCCCCGAGAGATCGGCGTTGTTGATGTCAAGGATCTGATCACCCACATCTTTGTATCTCTTTGCCAGCCCAGACGCTTCCGAGGCGGCGCTATCCAGCGGCGCCCCACTCCACCGCTCGAGTTCGTGAAACGAGACCATGGACCTGTTTTCCTTCCAATGCGTGATGTTTCGGCTATGGCAAAGTCGCTTGGCTTAAGTATGCCACAGCCCGCAAGAGGAAGGGAGCGTTTTCAACATTTCACAATATGAAACCACGGAACTAATCTGTGGAATTTAACTCCGCCTCGCCAGCGCGGCAGGGCGCCAAGCGGGAAAACCGCATCCGCTCGGCACCCCGCGCCATTCGTCAGAGGCGGAGGCGACGCGTCTTCGTCGCGAGCCGTTCCATTGCGTTCGGTGAGTTCGACGTCGGCCCATCCGACCAGCAACTCCCCGAAGCATGCACTCGTCGACAACCGCCCCTACTCCGTCAGCAGCTCCCTCGATGTGACCGTGCGCGTCTCGCGAGCCAGGACCATGACGAGCAGGGCGGTTATAACAAGCAGCGCCATGCCCAGGCCGGCGACCATGGGGACCGGCATCTCTGCATCCAGCCGCTCGACTCCCAGGGACCGAAGCAAACCCTCGAATAAGGGAATGGCGGTCACACTTCCGATCGCGATCCCGATCGCGCCGCCTATTGCAACGGGCGGAAGATAGCAGGCGAGCATTTGGCGCATGAGCTGGGCATTGGTGAATCCCGCAGCCTTGAGCACTCCGAAAGTGCGCCGCGAGCGCACCATCGCCGAACCGACCACCAGGCCGATCACCAGCATCGTCACTAACCCTGCCACGCCGAAGATCGCGAAGGACATCGTCTTGCTCATCGCGAGGTAGGGGGCGACGTAGGATTCGGAGATCGCATACGAGTTGACGACGTAGTCGTACCGCCCCTTCATCTCGGTTCTCACTTTGCCGACGAAGGCGTCGATGTTTTGACCCTCCTTGAGGACCGCGGTCGCGTACTTTGGCTGGTAGGCGGCGTTCATGCGCTTGGCGCCGTCGATGGTGACCGAGGCGACCATGCCCATGCGCACAACGGTCTGCGTCAAACCCGTCACGAGGTAAGTCGCCTTCCCTCCTTGAAAATCGACGGTCACTTCGTCGCCGACGTCCACGCCAAGGCTCTTCGCGAACTTGCCGCCAAGGGATATTTCATTGGCGGACTTCGGATATCTGCCCTTGTAGACGGACCGGCTGCCCTTCGAGGAGGGATAGGAATCGGCGACCGAAAGTGACACCGTGCGCCCGGACACGTCGGCGTTCCTGGTGTTGTCGAAGATCTGAACACGCTCGACTCCGGGCATCGCCCCCAGGTCTTTGCGCACGGCCTCGACCGAGCGGCCTTTCAGCACCGAGACGGTGACGTCCTGCCGGTCCCCGATGAAAATGCCGACCACCTTGCGGGAATCTTTGAACAGGGCCGAGTACAGTGCCACGGAAAAGACGGAGGCGAAAGCAACCATCGCGATCACAATGACCACCATGATCGTCTGAGCCCGGGCCTGAAGAGCAGACTTCACACCGAGCACCAGCGTCAGCGGCCCGCGTGCCTTTCGCAGGGGCAAATGATTGGAGTGGAATGAGTGTGTGGCCTCCCCGCCGCGCAAGGCCTCGACGGGAGGTATCTTTCGCACTTTTCTGGCGACCGCGAGGGCGGTGACGCCGACGACCGCCAGCATCGCTCCCGCTGCCGCGCCCACTCCGAGGACGCCGACCTTCGGAAACCACTGCAATCCGGACTGGGACTCGACCAGCTGGCGTATCGCCGGGAAGAGGGCGACGCCGACCGCGGCCCCCGCAAGGGAAGCCGCCAAGGCGACGATCGCGAAGGGCAGAGCGAGCAGCCGGGCAATGTGGCCAGAACGGAAGCCGAGGGCCTTCTGCGTCCCCAACGCGGGCATCTCGCGGACGATGACCGAGCGGATGGCGAATCTGACGATGACCGCCACCACGGAGGCGACGATCGCCGCAAAAAGAATGAAGGAGAAAATGAGGACGTTGGCGGGGATCATCAGCACCGAGGAAAGCAGCTTCCACCCGACGCTCACGAGAACCGGGCTTGCACTCCCGCTTTGCACCGCAGCCTTGGTCACCTTCGAAGAGATCTCTGCTGCGACGTCGTCCGCCTGCGACACGTCTTTAACGAGGGCCCTCAGCTGCCAGACGCGGTTCATTCCCGGAGCCGACGCCAAAGCGGCGGCCTCGGAGGCTTTCACCCGAAACTCGACCTGGATCGAGCCCATCACGCCGCTCACGGGATTCTCGTGGAATCCCTGAATGTGATACCGATGTTTGACTTCGCCTACTGTCATTTCAAAGGGATCTCCGAGCTTGTATCCTCCGGCCGTCTTGAAGGAATACGGCAGCCATATGGGGTCGGCGTGACGCTTGGAATCTTCGGCCACAACTCCGCTTCGTCCAATGCGCGTGTCTTTGTCTTGCTCAACGATCGTAACGGCGCTGATCTGCTCCTTGCCGTCGTACTCGAAGGTTGCGCCTGCCCGCAGCGTCTGAAGAAGTATGTGATCCTTGACCCGGCCGTCTTCCCTGGCGATTCTCTCGGCGTCGCGGGCGCCTTTTTCGTTCTCGAGCAGGATGAAAATATGCTCGGTGTTGAGCTTGGCTGTGGCGTCGTCCAAAGTCGCCGGATACTGGAGGATCAGAACGGCCGCCAGGTGCAGCATCGCTGACGCGATGGCCACGAGCAGGCCGACGATGACGAACTGTCCGCCCGATCTGCGCAGGCTTCGTTTGAGGAACATGCGGCGCATTGTCACCACCCCATTTCCTCGAGGAACGCGGCGAGACGGTCGCGGCGGTCCTTGTCCGCGGTCTCGAAGGCGCCCAAGTTCAATTCGCCCTGGATCGTCCCGTCGCGCAGGTAGAGGATGCGGTCTCCGCGCAAAGCCGAATTGAGGTCGTGGGTCACCATGGCCACCGTCTGGCCTGCGCGGTTGACTCGGCTGAAAAGATCGAGAATGCGCAGCGAGTTTTCGGAGTTGAGCTGCCCGGTGGGTTCGTCGGCGAAGACGACGTCGGGTTCGTTGACAAGGGCCCGGACGATGGCGGCCCTCTGGCCCTCCCCGCCCGAAACCATCCCCGGAAACTTCTTTCTGGTCGCCTCGTCGACGTCCACGAGGTCAAACAGCGCATCGACGCGGGCGGCCACGGCCTTCCGCTTGCCGACGAGCAGCCCCGGCGCCATCGCATTGTCCGTGAGGGACATCGAGTCGAGAAGGTTGATCTGTTGGAAGACGAAGCCGCAGTGGGTCCGCCGGAAGACCGCCAGCTTGTCCTGGCTGAGCTCTGTGAGGTCCTCGCCGTCGAACACCACGCTTCCCAGGGACGGCTTGTCCATGCCCGAAAGCGCGTAAAGGAGGGTGGATTTTCCTGCGCCGGAGGGCCCCATGATTACGGTGAAGCCGCCGCGGCGGATCGTCAGGTCAAGGTTCTTCAGCACATGCTGCTGGGTCCCCTTGTGCGAGAAAGTCTTCGAAAGCTTCTTCGTCACAATCACGTCCTTGGAGTGCGACGTTTTCCTCTCAGATTGCGCCGTGTCATTGTTCTTTTCGCGTACCGCATTGCGGTTCTCTGTTGCGCTCATGCTTCCAAGGTACGCAACAACCGATTACGAAGCCTTTTCGCAATTCTTAACTGTTTCTTAACTCTGCCGGCAAGATTCTGAACGGCGCGCGCCCTATACTTCGGCGCGCCTTGCCATTGCGCCCGGAGAGAAGGGCCGCTCGATCGGCAGAGCCGAACCTTGCGCCCCGCCCGCAGACCTCACCTGGCGAGCGGGATTTCAAGGACGACGGCGAAGCCGGGGTCGGCCAGGCGGCACGAAAGCGCCCCGCCCATGCGCTCCATGAGGCAGCTTGACGTGTAGAGGCCGAGTCCCTCGCCGGGCACCCCCTTCACATTCGAACCCCGCACGCCCTTGCCCAAGATCGCCTCGATCTCTCCGCGGTCCACGCCCGGGCCGCGGTCGCGGACAACGATGAGAAGGAAGTGCTCATCGACGCTTGCCGTCACCTCGATGGGCGTGCCGGCGTACTTGCGCGAGTTGGCGACGACGTTGTCGAAGACTTGCCGCATGCGCAGCCGGTCGACGGAGACCAGGCAGTGCGGCAGGGAAAAGTCCGCCATCGCCTCGTCCGCGTCTGCCGCCCTCAGCCACCTTTCGACGTCCTCACTGCCGACAGGAACGGGGGCGACCCGAAGGGAGGCGATTTCCTCGCGGTTGGCCCGGGCGACGTCCGCCATGAGCTCTTCGATCTGACCGGCCTTGTGACGAATGACCTCGATCTTCTCGCGTTTGGATTCGCTGGCCTCCGTCGCCTCGAGGAGCTCCGCGGTGGCGGCGATCGAGGCGACAGGCGTGCGAATGTCGTGCCCCAGCTCGGCCACGAGCTGTTTCTTCGACTCCTTCGCCGCGGCTTCGGCCCTGCGCGCCTGGCCGAGCTCGTCGCGCATGATGTCGAATGCCTCGGTGAACGGCCCGAACACATTGTTCCGATCCATCCGCAAGGGGACGTCGAGATTGCCTTGAGCCACCTCGCGCGCAAAGAAACTCAACTGCTTGAAGGGCCGCAGAAGGCGCCGCCTGGACACCGCGACGACGAGAAGGCAAAACGAGGCCACTGCGAGGATCGTTCCGCCAGCCAGCCGGAGCGCCGCCTGCCGGGCCTCTTCCTCCTTCTCCACCCATCCGTTGTAAATCCACATGCGCCCAACGTGCCGCCCTCCCGCGACAAGCTCGAAACCGACCGCTCCCGTCCGCATGGCGTCGCGATCGCCGTCGATCCTTCTGCCGCGCGAGTACACGAGTGATCCGTCGTCTCCAACGACGGTGACCCGGGGAAAACGCCGACCTGTCCGGGCGTCGGCCGCGCGGGCGTCGGGCCACGACTTTTCGACCGCTTCGACGAGCTCGTTGGCGGGCACGACGTCGGACTTGAAACCCTTGGCGGGCTCGGAACCGAACAGAATCGCAAGAGCGGCGGCTGCCGCGAGGACAACAGCGGCGACGGCGCCCTTCATCGGCCGCCCTTCCCCCGGTTGTCCGCTCCCGGGCCTTTCCCGCCGTTCGCCCCCTGGCCTTTCCCGCCGTTCGCTTTCAGGCCTTTCCTTCTTCGGCCGCCTGCCAGCCTAGCCGGAATCGCCGAGGCGTCTCGCGTCGTCACAGCGTTTCTCCGGCCTTCGCGGGCCTTTCTCCGGCTCTCGCGGGCGTTTCTCCGGCCTTCAAGGACGCCCCGCCCTCGCGAAAACGGTATCCCCTCCCCCACACCGTGCAGATGTACACCGGATTGTCGGGGTCGGGCTCGATTCGCCTGCGGAGGCGGCGCACGTGGACCGCCAAAGTGCCGTCGCCCGTGACGGCGCCGCCCCACACCTTGTTCAACAGCTCCCGTTTTTCGACGATCCTCCCCCGGTTGGCCACAAGGTAGGCAAGCAGGTCGAACTCCATCGCCGCGAGCTGGATCTCCGCGCCGTCGACGCTCACCCGGGAGGATTCGAGGTCGACGGCGAGCCATCCGTCGTCGTAGACGCCGGCCTCACGCCCGCCCGCGGAGCCCGAGGCCGACCTCGCCAAAGCCCGCCGCACCTTCGCCACGAGGAGGGCCAGCGAATAGGGTTTGACGATGTAATCGTCCCCTCCCAGCGTCAGGGCGAGAATCTGATCGTCTTCGCCCGTGCGCGCCGAAATGAAGACGACCGGGGTGTCTCTGTCTTTGCGAAGCCTGCGGCAGAACTCGAATCCGCTGGCCCCCGGAAGGTTGACGTCCAACAGTATGAGCCGCGGATCCAGTTTCGACACGGCCGCGAGGGCTTCCTCGGCGCTGCCCACCGCGCGGGCCTCGATCTGCGACAGATTGAGGTACTCGACCGTCGAGGCCGCAAGCGCCGCTTCGTCTTCGACCATCAGCACATCGATTTGCTCCGCCATTCGTCAACCCTAAAGCCGCGCGGCGAGCCCAGGCAAGGCGCGGAGCTGGCCGACCGCCTTCGCCCTTCCCGCGGGGACAGCACGCCAAAGGTATGACGCGCGGTGGACGGTTGGCCAGCCCCATTCGCGCGGGGACAGCACTGTCTTCGTGAACGGCAACATGACACGCACGCAGCCTTCACCCTTCGCGCGGGGACAGCACTCGGGGTTTTATTCGGTTTGGCGAGCGCGTTGGGCCTTCACCCTTCGCGCGGGGACAGTACCCTTTCGAGCGCCGCCGTCGAACGCTCGTACCTGGATTCGCCGGTGATGACGAAATCGACGATCGCTCCGAAGTAGCTGTCCATGAGCAGGCGAACGACGTCGGCCGTCGGCAGCGCCGGATCGACGACGCCGCAGGCCTTCCACCGATCGACCAGGACGGTGAGAGCTTTCCGAAACTCCGAGTGCCTGCGCCGCATGTCCTGGTTGAGGCCGGGGTTGCGAATGGTCTCCGCCCACGCGTTCACTGCCAAACGCACCGAGCGCAGCATCCATTCCGGGGGCTCTGCGCCGTCGGTCCGGCCCATCTCCTCGAATATCCGCAAAGCCTCGTCCGTGTGGACGTCGTCGGCGACGTCCTCGCCTCCGGAGGCTCGCCCGCCTTCGCCAGGCCTCTGCCTGCCCTCTTCGGATGTCTGTTCGCCTTCGTCGGGAGCGTCTTCCTCGTCACTTCGAAACCTTTCACGCTCCACCTTCTCCATATGCTGCCAGAAAGCCAAGGCGACTTCTGCGTACACCTCCCTCAAGGAGGGAGGATTCTCACGTTTTGCGAGAATCGCGATTCTCGCAAACACGGCGTCGGTTCGCTCTTTGCACACCGTCACGATCAGCTCGTTTTTTCCGCCCGGAAAGTAGTTGTAGACGGTGCTCGTGGACATGCCGACGGCGTCGACGACGTCGTCCATCGAGGTCGCATGAAAGCCGTTCTCGGCGAAGCACGCTTCCGCGGCCACGACTATCCGCTCGCGTTGGCGCTTCTGGTGGCCGGCGCTGACTCTGGGCATGTTTCAAGGGTACCCTGACCCGTAAATCGAAACGAGCGTTGTTGCTAACGGCCTGCATGCGGCGTAAGCTCGCATGAGTAAAACGATCGTTTCGATTTGAAAGCGTTCACATGTCTGCCATCACTCAAGAGTCCACCGCCACAAGCGGCGGGAAAACCAAGAACAAAGCCGCGATCCTCACGAGCATCATCACAACCCAGCTGATGATCGTGCTCGACATGACGATCATCGCCGTGGCGCTGCCAAGCATGCAGAGCAGCCTCGACATGACCGACGCCCAACGCCCGTGGATCGTCACAGCGTACACGCTGGCCTTCGGCGGCCTCGTGCTCTTCGGCGGGCGCCTCGTCGGAATCATCGGGATCCGACGGGCCTACCCGATCGGCCTCATGGGATTCTCGATAGCCAGCCTTGTGGGCGGCCTGGCGCCGTCCTTCGCCGTGCTGGCCGGCGCACGCGCCGCCCAGGGCGTCTTCGGCGCCTTGCTCGCCCCCACCATTCTGGCCTTCATCAACAACTCCTTCGTCAATCCCAAGGAGCGCGCCGGCGCCTTCGCGCTCATAGGCGCCACCGGAGGGATCGGCGCCGCAGTGGGCCTCCTCCTGGGAGGGGCGCTGACCGACCTCCTCAACTGGCGATGGGCGATGTTCGTCAACATTTTCATCGCCGCCTTCGCTCTCGTCACCAGCCGCAAGACGCTCCCGCCTACTCACAAGAACAGTTCCGGGGCTTCGATCACGGACGACTTTTTCGGCCTCGTGTTGGGGTGCATGGGACTCTTCAGCGTCGTCTTCGGCCTCGACCGCGCCGAACGCACATCGTGGGGTTCGGCATCGACCGTCACGTTCATCAGCGTCGGCTGCGCCCTGCTTGTCCTTTTCGTCATCCGGGAAACGACGGCCCGCAAGCCCGTGTTGCCCCTGTGGATCGTCGCGAATCCGGCGCGCAGCGCCTCGTACGGCACGCAGTTCACCTTCGGCGCGGCCCAAATGGGCACGGCCGTCTTCATGACGTATTACCTGCAGGAGCACCTTGGATACTCACCGATGAAGACGGGCGTGGCCATGCTCCCGATGGTCGCCGGCATCGTCGTCGCCGCGGCGATCTCCGGCAAGCTAATTTTGCCGCGCCTGGGGGCGCAAGCCGCATTCCCCCTCGGGCTCGGCCTTTCCGCCGCGGGCGCGGGAATCCTGTCGCTCATGGACGTCGATTCGTCGTTCGCACAAGCGGCCCTTCCCGGCCTCATAGTCTTCGGCCTCGGCATGGGCGTCGCCGTGCCCATCGCGTTCAATACGGGCACGCGAGGCATCGGCCCGTCGCACATCGGCCTGGCCTCGGCGACGCTCAACGCGAGCCAGCAGGTGGGGTCCTCCTTCGGCGTCGCGATCCTCTCGACTTACGCGACGCACCTGGGCAAGTCGTACGCCACCGATCACATGGACGGTTTCCGATCGAAGGTCGCGACCGCCCTCTTCAGTGCCCAGACCAGTCCGCAATCCCCGGACGGCAAGAGGATCATCGCCTCCATGCGGGCCGAGTTCGCCGACGAGGCCCAGGTCAACGCCTATTCGGGAGGCTTCGTGCTGCTTGCCATTCTCATTGCCAGCGTCGCAGCCGTCATCGCAATAGGCGCCATCGCGTTGAGAATCGCGCGGCGCCGCGCGGGCGCCGGAACCGCGAGCGTCACTGCCCCGACGCCCAGCACGGCGCCTGTGACGGCACACATCGAGATCAGCGAACCGAGCGCCGCCTCGCGGGATTCCGCGTCGGCCTTTGCGGCTGGGGCCTCGCCGGCTTCCCAGGCTTCGCCCGACGTCGAAGATTTGTCAGCCTCCGAGGGCGTCGCGTCCGCCGCCGAAGCCACACCGGCCGCCGAAGCCTTGCCCGCTGCGTCCCCGACGCCCCTCGCGGCAACCTCGGCCGGGCCCGCGACGACGCCGAACAACGAGCCCCCGACGCCAGAAGCAAAGGGAACCGAGCCAAGCGCGGGGGCGCCGAACCCGGAAGTCCCCGCTGACCAACGCCAAAGCCAAGGCGACGTTCCGGCCCTGGACATCGAGATCGAGAGCCCCGCGCTCGACGCGCTGGCAGCTTCACGCTCGGCTTCGTCGGCCGCGGACACACCCGACGATCTGACCGTGCGTTACTCCGAAGAAATCGGACAGGCGTCGGACGGATCGACGGCGCGGACCATTGCCATAACGGTCACGGGCACTGCCCTGGCGACGGCCGCGTTTGCGCTGAGGGTCGTGCGCCGCAGGCGTTCGAAGTGACTCACGTCGGGCCCGGCGTCACGCACCGGGCCCGACGTCTCATTTTTTGCCCATGGGGATGTCCGCGACCATGTCCGACGACGGAGCGGACGAACCGGAAGCCGGCTCCATCGTCAGCATGACCGATTCCCCCTCGTCCGGCATCGTCGATAAAAACGCGTACCGCGCTTTGCTTCCCGAGGGATACATGCCCATTGAGGTCATTCGTTTGCCCTTGACCGACCAGGCTTGAACGGCTTTGCCACGCGGAATCCGCATCCCCGCGGGCATGACCAGCGCCGCGGAATGCTCCTTGTACGACCACACGAGCCGGATGGTGTGCCCGTCGGCCGTCTTGCGGGACGTCTGGCTGTAATCGGACGCCTGGTTCAGGGCATTGAACTTTGTTTCATCGGACATTCCGCGCATCGTCCACGCCCTGCCCGCGGCGAAGCCCCCGGCGGCGAGGAAGACGGCGGCGGCCGCCCCCGCGAGCCTTCGCACCCATGTTCTTCGCCTGGGAAGCTCGACGACGTCGGCGCGGGCATTCTCTGAGCCGCCCGAAGAAATGCGCGCCATGAGCTCCGCCTTGACGTTAGCGGGCGGCTGCAGCGGCTCGCCGTCGAAGGCGGCCGCGCCCAGCAGTTCGGCTTCGGGAGTGCCGAAGGCGATGTCGTCGCGTTCGGTCATCGGTCCTCCACAACCTCGCGCAGCTGCGCGATTCCATTCCTGATATGGGTCTTGAGGGTGCCCAACGGCATGTTCAAAGCCTGCGCCGCCTGCACGTGGGTCATCGACTGGAAGAAGACCGCGTCTATGCAGGAGCGGACCGGCTGGTCGAGGTCGGCGACGGCCCGTGCGACCTCGCCGCGCCGCTCGCGAGAAAACACGGCCTCGGCCACGGAATCGCATTCGACGTCGAACTTGGCCGAAGAAGCCTCGCGAAGACGCCGGGACTCGTTCGACCGAATACAGTCGATGGCCCGCCTCCGAGCAAGGACGGCCAGCCACGCCTTGGCGCTGCCCTTCGCGGGGTCGAAGGACGACGCGCGCTTCCACACCTGCCAGAAGGCCTCCTGCAGAACGTCTTCGGCCAGGTCGGCGTCGACGACAATGCGGCGAATGAGAGCCAAAAGATGGCCGGCAGCACGGTCGTAGAGGAGGCCGAAGGCCTCGCCGTCGCCCTTCGCGACCGCGACGAGCAGGCGGTCGAGATCGTCGTGAGCATCGTGCACGGCAACTATGCTAACGGCTCGACCGGCGACTCGCCGTCCAACGCTCTTCGCAGCCGGCATCGCTCCCGCCGTTGGACGCGTTGCCATCCTTCTGGCCGCCGCTGTCCCTACGACCCGCATCGCTCACCCGAATGTGAAGGAGTGGAGGCGAACACCGCCCCTCGCTGCGACCGTGAGGGTGCCCCTCTTGGCGTTGTCGCCGGGGAGAAGGTCGATCGCGTTGGGAATTCCTTCGACCTTTCTTGTGTAACTGTGCCCCTGGAAGGTGTAGGTTATTTCGCCTTTGCCCGATGCAACGAGGTAGACGCGACGGGAATGAAGCCCCAGTTTCACGCTTGCGCCCTCGGAAGCGGGCGCGGCCGATTCGCCGTCGGCCGTCCATTTGCCTGAAAGGTTGAACTTGCCCGGTTTCGGGTCGCTTGACTGGCCGTAGTCGACGGTGCCCTCGGCAAAGGGAACCTTGCCGTCGTAGTAACGCGCCCTGTCCGGGAAAAGATAAGTCTCCGGATTCGCCTCCTCGGCCCGGGCGGCGTCGGCCTTCGAATCGTCCTTGTCGGAGAAAACCGGATCGGGAAGCTTCTTTCCCGGGTTTTGCTTGGCGAGCAGTTCTCGGATGAGCCTCTCCGTCCTCGCTTCGCCGTTTTCGCCGTAGTGGATGTGCCGAACCTTGCCCTGCGCATCCACGAGGTAATGCGCGGGCCAATAGTGGTTGTCGAAAGCGCTCCACGTCTTCAGATCCGAATCGACGGCGACGGGATAGGTGATTCCGAGCTTTTGCGCGCCGCCCTTGACGTTTTCCGGCTCTTTTTCAAAGGCGTACTCCGGCGAATGGACCCCGACCGCCTGAAAACCGTAGTCCCGGTAGGCCTTGTAGAGTTTCTCGATCCCCGGCGCCGAGCGCTGGCAGTTGATGCACGAGTACGCCCAGAAGTCGACGAGCCGCACTCCGCCGGCGGGCACCTTGTGCTCGAGGGCGCGGCCGCCGGGGGTGTTGAACCAGGCGGCAATCCCGGTTATCGCGGGCTGCCGCCCGCAGTCGGCGAGTTCGGGCGAATCCGGCGAGCACGTGAACTTTCCCGGCTGTTCGCCGTGGAGATACTTGTCTGCGGCCCTTTGGAGGTTCGCCGTGTAATCGGGGAGGGCCCGCTGGATTCTCGCCGGCAGATCGAAGACGATGCCCGCCGCCAAGGCCATCATCGCGCCTCCCGCTGCCATCCGAATGCCGCGCTGCCGCTTCCGATAGCCCTTGACGCGCTCGGTCACGCCCCGCCCTGCGAGGGCGAAGAAGAAGAGGGGAACGGCGACGCCGACGGCGAAGGAGATCGCCAGCGCCGCAGTTTCGGCGCCGACTCGCCCCGTCGAGCCCGCCACGCTGATCGCCGCGAGCACCGGCCCCGCGCATGGAACATAGGCGGTTCCGAGCACGAGGCCGAAGACGAATCCGTTGGAACGCTTGTCCACCTGTTTCATGCGTATGCGCGCGAACGGCTTTTCCAGCCATTCCTCGACCTTCGGGATCATAAGCGAGACACCGATGAGCGCGAGGAGGGCGACGCCTGCCCACCGAATGAAATCTTGGGGAAGCCCGAGAAGGCTGAGGACAGTCGATCCGAGCAGAGTCACGGTCGTGAAGGAGACGACCAGCCCGAGCGTGACGAGCAGGGGATATTTCCTCGACGGCGACTTGCCGTCGGAAGATGCGCCGGTCGCGCCCGCGAGGAAGATGATGGGGAGCATCGGCAGTATGCACGGCGATACGCCCGTGATCAGGCCGCCAAACAAGCCGATGAGAATCTGCGAGAACATGATTTCCTTTTCGCCGCCGTTTGTATTTCACCGTTGGTTCGACGCCGACGCCGCCCACGGATGTGTGCAACATTTCACACATCTGGCAGGTCCTGTGGCACCGAACAGCGATTGAAGGCGGAGCAATCCGCCCTGCAAACAACCACTCGAACAAAGGAATGCCCATGGCTCGCAAATTCTTCGCATCGACCGCTCTGGCCTCCGTCGCCCTTGTCGCAGGCTTGGGCTTGGCGGCGTGCGGCGCCGACGATCAGCCCTCCGACAAGATGTCGACGACGCAAAACGAGAAGATGTCGGACAAGGACAAGACATCCGGCAATGACAAGATGTCGGACAAGGACAAAACGACCGACAAAGACACCATGACCGACAAAGACAAGACGACCGACAAAGACAAGACGTCCGACAAGGATAAGATGACCGATAAGGACAAGCCGTCCGACAAAGACAAGACGACCGATGGGTCCATGAAGGACAAAGGAACAGACGGCTCGACGAAGAACGGCTCCATGACCGACGGGTGACGGCGTCTGGAAAAGGAGGCGTCGCATACCGCCAATCGAATCGGAGACGACGCGTGGCGTGGGGCCGCGATCTCGCTTCCCCACGCCACGTACGACGGCAGCGCCGGTTCGGCGCTGCCGTCCGATGCTTTTGCGGCGCTCGCCCCGCGGGGCGCTGCCTTATAAGCCCTTTGACGAGCCCTTCGTCGTCACTTGCCCTGCGGGCGCACGAACGGGAACGTGATCGTCTCGCGGATGCCGAGGCCCGTCATGGCCGTCAAAAGCCGATCGACGCCCATCCCCATGCCGCCGCACGGCGGGAAACCCTGCTCGAGGGCCTCGATGAATTCTTCGTCAAGCTGCATGGCTTCGGGATCGCCGTTGGCGGCCTCCAAAGACTGCGCTACCAAACGCTCGCGTTGGATCACCGGGTCGGCAAGCTCCGAGTATGCCGTCGCCAGCTCTATTCCGCGCACGTACAGGTCCCATTTCTCGGTCAGTCCGGGCTTCGAACGGTGAGGCCGGGTAAGGGGCGACGTGTCCTCCGGGAAGTCGAGCACAAAGGTCGGCTCCCACAGTTTCGAGCCGACGAGCTCTTCGAAGATCTCCTCGGCGATTTTCCCCGCGACCCAGTAGGGCGCCACGGAGATGCCGTGGCGGTCGGCAATTGCCTCAAGCTTTTCGCGCGGAGTTTCGACGGTGACCTCCTCGCCCACCGCTTCGGAGATCGAGGTGTACAGATCGATGCGCGCCCACTGGCCGCCCAGTTCGTATTCCGTTCCGTCGGATAGGGTCACCATTGTCGTCCCGAGGGTGTCGAGGCAGGCGCGCTGAACCAGCGACTGGGTCAGCTCCGCCATCGTGTCGTACGTCGCGTACGCCTCGTACGCCTCAATCGCCGTGAATTCGGGGGAATGGCTCGAATCGGCGCCTTCGTTGCGGAAGTTTCGGTTGATTTCGAAGACTTTGTCGACGCCCCCCACCACTGCCCTCTTAAGGTAGAGTTCGGTGGCGATGCGCAGGTAAAGATCCTGGTTGTAGGCGTTGATGTGGGTGATGAACGGGCGGGCGGCCGCGCCTCCGTGGATGGTCTGGAGCATGGGGGTCTCCAGCTCGAGGTAGCCGCGATCGTCGAAGTTGGCGCGCAAAGACTTCGTGACACCCGCACGAAGGCGCACCATGTCGCGGGCCGCCGGGCGCATGATGAGGTCGAGGTGGCGCATGCGCACGCGCGACTCCTCGGAAAGGGTGACGTCTTCGCCGTCGGCGTTCGTGTACACCTTCGGCAGGGGGCGGATGGCTTTGGAGGCAATCCGCCAGGAGCGGGCGAACACGGAGAGCTCGCCGCGCTTGGACGTTCCGATGTACCCCTCCACGAAAAGGTGGTCGCCGAGGTCGACGTCGGCCTTGAACCTGGCGAAGGCCTCCTCGCCGACGTTGGCCAGCGACAGAAGCACCTGGATGCGGTTTCCCGGGCCGTCCTGAAGGGTCGCGAAGGCGATTTTCCCGGACGAGCGCGAGAGCATGACGCGTCCGGCTATCCCCACGGCGACGTCGGCCAGTTCGACGCCTGCTTCGAGGCTGCCGTATTTCTCTCGCAGCTCGGGAATCGTCGTTGTGACGGGAAGCTCGACCGGATACGGTTCGATGCCTTCGTCGATCATCTTCTGGCGTTTGGCGAGCCGAACGCTGATCTGGCCGGGAAGGTCGTCGTTCTGCGGCGCCGCGGGCGTCTCGTTGGTAGTCACGGACAATAGACTACAGCGTGGAGCTCGCCCGTGCGGATTTGGCTTCGTCCCGGTTTGGCTTCATGGCGCGCCCCAGGCGTGGATTGCGCGCGGATTCGGCCCTTCGGACCGCCCAGCGCCCGGTCGCGCCACGCTCCAGACTTCGCCGAAGCGCCCCTCCGACGAAGGGCGCGGCGAGGCGGCTACGCGGCCTGCTCGAGCTGCGTTGCAGACGCGGCCCGCGATTCGGACATTCACAGGGAAACGCCCGAATCGCGGATGCGGCGGCGCCCTTCCCCAAGAAGCACAGCCTACGCGGCAGGAGCGATCACATACGCCAGCGCGCACCACACTTGCAAGGATGCCGCTGAGCGAATGACCGCAGAGTCGCCGTCGAAGACGACTCTGAAATAACCTTTGGACGTGTCGAGCACGCAGACCGACCCTCGGGTTCCCGCGGTCTCCGTCGCCGGCCTCGAATAGACGGCCCACAGCTTCCAATCGCCCTCGCGCAGCGATTCGCGCACCTCCGGCCAGAACGTGCTCATTTCGTCGGCGAGTCTGTCGCGCACGCTGCCGACGGGAGACTTGACGCTCGGCCCGCTCGCAGAATCGGCGCCTGCACCGCCTTCGGAGGGTTCGAGCAGCCCCAAAACCCATTCTTTGGGCACGCGCGTCGTCGCCGTCGGATGGGCAACCGGGCGGGGGCCGACGTCGAGCAGGTCGACCATGACCACGGGGAACTCGGCGGTCTCGTAGCTGGACAGGGCGACGCTGTCGTCGAGCGTTCGAGCCACGCACGATTCCCTGTTCTCGTCGATCCACGCCACAGCGTTGCGCCGGATGCCGCCTTCGTTCATGAGAAGCTCGACGTGCCCCACGGGCTCACGGTAAGGGGCTACGAGTTTGCGGGCGACGTCGGTCAGGCAGCCGTCCTCGAAAAAGCCGAGGCGCGCAAGTTCGGCCATGCCGCCTTCGTGAAGGCCGTCCCCGGCGAGGAAGGACCGCAGATCGTCCCACGCTTTTTGGGGGACGATGACGTTGGCGCTGGCCTGCATTAGAATCCCTCCGGTTGAAAACTCGCAACGATGTCCGCGAAGACCCCGGCCATCGGACCGAAATCCGGGGTCGCCGCGATGAGCGCCAGAACGTACCCCGAAGGCAGCTCGTCGGGGGTGGCGAAGTAGAGAATTTGCGTGAGGCTTTTCTGCTCGATGCAATACGTGAACACGGCGACGGCTGCTGGATATCCCGCCAGCACGGTCTCCCCGACGTCGATTATGCGGTGCGTCGGATCTTCGCGCATTCCTCCCTCGAGCATCGCGGCCATGCCGGCCTCGGGCCCCCCTTCGAGGTGTGGCAGGCGCCTGACGATGACGGTGGGGGCATAGCCGTATCCCGTCATGGGGCCGTGGGCCAAGACTTCCATCTCGGGGTCGTCGGACGCGTCGACTTGGCGCCAATCAAAGGGAAGGGTGATCATGGCCTACACCCAAAACACCGGTCGAATGCCGAGGCCGAGCCGTCGCGAACCGGCGGGGCCTTCGAAACAACGAATTCGCTCAGACTCCGCATGCGCATACATGCCAGCCATTTTCCTCTTTCTCTTTGCGTGCCGCATCCGAAGTCGGCGGGATGAATGTCGCAAATCGATTCCGCAGGCCGCTGGACAACCAAACTGCAATGACGTTACAGAATCCTTAAAATGCTTCCAGAGCGCCGCTCAAAGCAAGATCAACTCCTTTTCCTCACTCGCGACGGCTCTCTATCGATTAAAACTGAACAACACGCTCCTCCCTTTTCGTTTCATTGGCTTTATCCCGCAATTCGTCGAACTGCGCGAGCGCGGCCCTCCCAGAGGGAAATGAAGTTCGGCGAGATGCTTGACCTTTTTGGGGTCCACCAGCCCCTTTTCACGCGCATTTGAGCTTTGGGCTCTATTCGATCTGGACCGTTCGGATACATACAACAGCTTGACGATTTCATCTCTATGGCCGTGAACATGGAGGTGCGCGGAAGGGGTCGAATCGGATGGAGCGTCTAAATACTCGTAGCGGAAGAGCGGATTGCCGCTCTTGCTTGGCAGCACGCAAAATGAAGACGATTCAACTTTTAAGAACGAGTGCGTTCCGTTCAACGTAAAGCGATACTTAATCGCAAGATACAATAAAGGACGGTGGTCACACAACAATTCAATTGGTTCCGACGTCTCCAGAACAACGCGCCCCTCCCCCTCTTTTTCACTTAGTCTCACATCAAGATTAGTGGTTTTGACGGGGAGGGCTTTTACTATCGTCGACTTGATTTCTTCGGCAAATTCGCGGGCGACCGTTTCGAGAGTTTTAGTCACCGAAGACGCCTGCAAGAAACTCAAGGTCTTGGAGCTCTTCGAGTAGCTTACGGTCTCGGAACGTCAGATCCCCTTCATCCCGGCGCTCCTGGAACTCCGATTCGTCAACGATCTGTTGGATTTCACGACGCCGCTCGGCAATGTCTTTGCGGGTCATTTTCGTGATAGGCACAGTCATCGAAGAAACCCCCTAAGGATTGACCACGTCATTCTGTAGCCTCATCATAGACCACTTTTCTGAGTTCTATCTATACCCTGAAGTGTGCGCGGCGCTCCGACGCCGATGAGACGGCCGACCCGCCTCCCCGCGGTCTCCTGTATAGTTATTTGACCTACTTTCACGCAAAGAGACAAGGACAGCCATGGCAGGCAGAAGAACGCCGGAGGAGATCCAGAAGATTCTCAACCAGCCGAACCACCTGGCGCCGACAGATACGATCGGGGTGCCGCTCGGCGCATTGGGTGCTTTGGGGAATGACTACAACTGTCATTTCAGCAATGAACCTCGGCAAATCTCCACACGTAGACGCCCAAGGCTGCGCGCGGACCGCTCGCTTCGAGCAGCTTTCGCTGCCTCTTCAATGGGCGACCGTCATTTGCCTCTTCAGTCTCTCTCTGATTCTGCTTCTAGTCGCCATCCGCGACGCCGTTCGGCGTCCGACGCTTTCCTTTGACGACGAAGGGGATAATAAGGCGAAGTGGATAATAAACGGCTACGTTTTGACCTCGAAACCGGTGCCGATAAAGTGAAGCGACGTCGTCTGCATTGACGAAGCCCAAAAGAAGGCCTCAAATTTCACGCCCGTCTCGCGCCGCTTTCACACAGGCTCCACGCTCGTTTCGCGTCGTCTTCACGCCGGTTCGCCGCGAAACTCACCCTTAAAAACACGTGGGTCTCTTTACCCCCAAGGGGATCGGCCCGCCCCGCTTAGGATGGACATATGCATCTCACGCTACCTGATTCCTGGCAGGTCCGCGATGTGCCGGACGAATATCAGGCTGCCAAGTACATCGCCATGGGCCCCCGAGGCTACCTGGGCTACTCGCCCTCCGCCGTCGTCACGTACGAGGAGGGCGTCAGCGGCACGCTCGACGATTGGGCCGCCGCCATGATCGAAGAGTCGTCCCAGACGATTCCAGGCTTGCACGTCATCGACGTCGGCGGATTGGAGATAGCGGGCCACCCCGCGATCGTCCACGCCCTGTCGATGACCGTCGAAACCGTCAACGTCACCCAGATGCAGTTCGCGCTGCTGACTGGAGGCAGGCGCTCGGCCAGGAGGCCCGGCTACGTCGTGACGGTCACGTGCGCCTCCGCCGACCTGCCCACGATCGGCGACTCCCTCATCGACATGGCCACCAGCTTCGAGCCCTCAGGAGGCGAACAATGAGCAGCGACACGATCAGCGTCGTCTTCCCCACCGACGAATGGGAGGCCTTGAAGGACCTTCTCGACGGCGAGGGCGCGCCCCTCGACCTCATGGGCGACCTTGAGCAGCGCGGCTTCCTCGAAAACGGGGCACTCTCGCAGTCGGCCGCGAAGCTTCTGCAGGCCTATCAGCAGGCCGCGGGAGCGGTGCGTCTGTACGTGTGCGACGCCGGAGTGGTGCGCGAAGCCCGCACGTGGGTGGCCAAAGACCGCAGCGTTCTGCTCGACATCACCGACGGCGAAGTGACGGTTCTGCGGCGGCAGGAGCCGGGCCAGTTTCCGCTCACGCTGCTGGAGATGCTCGGCATCGGCCCCCGGCCCCGCCTCCCGGAGGGCGCCCTTCCTGGATTTTCCGCGAGAATCATCCGCGACCTCCTGCGCCCGAGCGACAGCGACCGCAACGCCAAAGCCCGCGACGACCTCGCCGAGACGCTCAGAGGGGTGTGGCCGGCCGCCAGCGAGGCGATCAAAAAGGACGACTGGCGGCTGTGGCTCATTCAGTCCTTCGACGTCGCCGTCGGCGAACCCCAGGCGCGCACCACGGTGTGCGTCCTCGACACCTCAGCCGGCATGGTCGGGATCACGGTCGACGGCGACACTGCGGTTCCCGTGGCCGTGACGTCGCTCGAAGTGTGGCGTGCCGTTGCCGCGGCAATCGCGCCGTGGTCGTGACCGCAATGTAACCGTGACCTCACGAGGCGGGCACGACGCGAGCGCAGCATAACCGTAACGGAACCGCGGTTCGGCAGGCGGTTACTTCCGGAACGAGGCAATAGGTTCGCCCGAGCTGCGCAGCCCGTGGCCCGGCGGCGCTTGGCCGGGCTCGCCCCCTGTCTCGACGATGGCGTTGTCCGCGTCGACGAAGACGACGCGCGGCTCGTAGCTGCGCGCGGACGCGTCGTCGAGCAGAGAGTACGAGATGACGATGACGACGTGGCCTGTCTTCACCAGGTGCGCGGCGGCGCCGTTGATCTGGCACACTCGGCTCCCCCGCGCACCGGGAATCACATAGGTCGTGAGGCGGCTGCCGTTCGTCACGTCGACCACGTCAACCTCTTGGCCGGGAAGAATATCGGCGGCGTCAAGCAGATCGGCGTCGATCGTTATCGATCCGACGTAATGCAAATCCGCACCCGTGACGGTGACGCGATGGATCTTGCCGGTCATCATTCGGCGCATACGCAATTCAGCCACGAAGTTCAACCTCCATATTGTCGATGAGGCGCGTGGGCCCAACCCAGGCCGCGACGGCCAACAAACCTCGCCCGTGCACCGGCGCTGCACCCGTTGCAGGCACGGTCTCTGCGTCGCCCGCGGACACGGTCGCACCGCTCGCCGGGAAACTCCTGCCGTCGCTGGCAGGCATAGTCGCGGTGCCTTCGGAAGGTGAGGTCTCAACGGCTCCGCCTGCAAAGAGTGTATCGCCGTCGATGGCCGCAAAAGTCTCGGGGTCGACGAGGGCGAGGTAGTCGATCTTGACTCCCGGCGCTTCGCGCAGGTGCCGTTCGGCGACGTTGCGCACCTCCTTCGGGGACAGACCGCGTTGGGCGGCGTCGGCCCCCACCGCAAGCGCCTGGTTGAGAGCCAGAGCCTCAATGCGTTCGGTGGGCGAAAGATAGGAGTTGCGCGAGGACAGGGCGAGGCCGTCGACGTCGCGCTCGATCGGGACCGCCCGTATTTCGACCGGCATGTCCAGATCGGCGACCATCGTGCGGATCAGGGCGAGCTGCTGCGCGTCCTTCTGCCCGAAGAAGGCGATGTCCGGGCGAACGAGGTTGAGCACCTTGTGGACGATCTGGAGCACGCCCGCGAAATGCGTGGGCCGGGTCTTTCCCTCGAGGACTGCGGCCATCGGCCCGGGATCGATGCGGACAAGCGGTTCGCGCGGATAGACGTCCTCGGCCTCGGGAGCGTAGACGGCCTGGACGCCGACCGCGTCGAGAAGGGCCAGATCGGCCTCAAGGTCGCGCGGGTAGGCTTCGTAGTCCTCGCCCGGCCCGAATTGGAGGGGATTGACGAAGATCGAGACGACCACATTGTCTGCCGCCTTCTTCGCGGCCCGAACGAGTGCAAGATGCCCTTCGTGGAGCGCGCCCATCGTCATGACGAGCGCACTTGCGCCTTTGAGGGCGCCGAGGGCTTCCGCGAGATCCGCTTTAGTGCGTGCAACTTTAGTCACGCCCACCAGTTTACCGGCCGACGACGAGGCCTTCGCAGCCACAGCATGAGGGGAGGCTCACTGGCCGTCGAAGCCCGCACACCCCCTTTAATTGTAATAATCCATATCCAAAAATCAGGGGACAAACAACCCTTACTAATATAACGGCCCCGGAAGGATAATTGAACTGCCGGCGTACAAACGGAAATTCCTAGAAAAATTCAGAGTTGATCTGTCAACGCCGCACGCACCCAATTAAACGAAATAAACAAGGAGATAGAAAAATGAGAAAACGACGCCTCACATTGGCCGCGTCAATATGCACAGCAGCGATGCTGTTCCCCGGCAGCCCGGCAAACGCGGGCCCGCCTCCGACCGGAACAAGCCCGTCCGCCGTCGAGGCAGGCTCCGCGAAAGCCAACCAACATAGCCAAAAGGCCGCCAATTCAGTGGCGGCGATGGAGAAGCAAGTCAACACCGACGCTTTCATCGCAAAAAAGGACAAGCCTGATTCGCAACTGAAGGGAACTTCTGCAAAGGCCGAGGCACAGAATAGCGCCGACGATCTCGGAAGGTCCGTCAAAGAGAAAGCCAAGTCCATGTCGGACAACTCCAAAAGCCCCCGCCACGTGGACAAAGTGGATGTCAAAATCACGGGCATTACTGCAAAAAAGAAAAGCAACGGCAACCTTCTTGTCACTGCACAAGTTAGGATTCTGCGTCATATCGTCGAGGACAATACTGACTGGGTGGAGGTCGTTCCCCATGAGATCGAAGTCAACGCCCGGGGCTGCATTCTTAACTTGACAGTCAAGGATTTGGACTACTACGACAAGCATCCAGGCAATTCTTTGCCTGAAGAGCCCAAAGGAAATTCCAGTTCGCAGGCGCAGATTAAGAAGGTTGCCCTGGACAAGAACGGAACAAAAACCATTCAGATGGGAGTCGCTCCAAGCAACAAGATTGCTCCGGCTTCTTTAACGCAGCAGCAAAAGCAAAAGGCCGTTGATTACGCCCGCAAATACGCGGAAAAACCTAATTGGTGGTGGTATTACATCTACCCTCAGGATTGCACGAATTTTGTTTCCCAGGCCATGTACAACGGCGGATGGACCCAAGTGTTCCACCCTTGGGTCGACTACAAACAGGATGACGCTTGGTGGTACGGCGGTTTGCCGCGGAATACTTGGACGTGGTCGGGAGCGGAAAACTTCTACCGCATGGCCACGGGACCGAACGGTCTGCACCGAACGACACTCGTGAATGACCCTTACCAACTCGAGCCGGGCGACATTCTCCAGTACAAAGCTAAAGGGGAGAGCAACATGACCCATACGATGATTGTGACCAAGAAAGGCGCCGACGGAATGCCCTACTTGAGCTACCACACAAACAATACGCTTGACAAGCCGTTCTCCGAGATGGCGAATAAGGAAGTCACATGGTTTGCACATCGCACCTAAGGCCATACAGTCGGGAGGCCGCTACACCGTCGGATTGAGGAGCTACGAGGACACCGACACATCGACGTCGGACGTTGAGCCTCCAACCTGAATGCCTGCCGGCAACGGACAGCTGCGGCGGCCGCGGGGATTGTCCCCC